>Ga0187849_1001666_pt1 | contig 23164 bp, 42 predicted proteins | sample June2016WEW_4_10_2_FD_132412 | JGI IMG/M metagenome (GOLD analysis project Ga0187849, IMG submission 132412) | Peatland microbial communities from SPRUCE experiment site at the Marcell Experimental Forest, Minnesota, USA - June2016WEW_4_100 | ecosystem: Environmental > Terrestrial > Soil >...
CCAAAAAAAAGGCACAGCTTTTGGTTAGTTGTGCCTTTAGGGCAATATCTTCTTCTATCTTTATTCTTCCGGGTATGCCGGTCGCGGTTTTCCGGTAAGATACACTTTATTATCGGCATAAGTGGCAGGAGTAATAAATTTTGGCATAAGGTGCCAACTTTCCTTTTTTGCCACCTCCAAAATCCGCTCGGTTTCTTCCGACGAAAACACATAGCTTTCAACGGGCGATCTTGGCATCCAGTGGAAATTTCGATCTAAGCTATAACCTTTACTCAGGGTGATTATGAAACCGTTCATTCTTCCCTCCCCTGCAACTGCTGGGAAAGCCACTTGTGTGCAGCAAGGAGCAAAATCATTACGGCAGCCAGTATTGCGGCGGGAAATATCTGAAGGTAAGCAAAAGATGCTCCCATCACAAATATCGCGATAGCACAAACAAGATACCTATCTTCATGTTTGTGGCCAATGAGGTACCAGTTGCGTGCTGACACGATTAAGCCGGCGACTCCAGCCAAAAAAACGACAATCTCCAATATCTTGTCCATCCTCTCCTCCTTTGAATGTGCGAACTATGGGGGAATTATACACCCAACTCTCCATTTTGCCAAAAAAAAGGCACAGCTTTTGGTTAGTTGTGCCTTTCAGGCAAATTTGCTAGACTTCTTCTTCTAGGTTACCAATCGGTCGCTTAAAAGTAGCGATAAACCCTTGGGTATTACCACCCCGAACCACATCTCGGGTTGCTGCAAGTTCCCATCCGATGGTACCCATTTTCTTGCAATAGACCAGCCAAAACTTGTCCGCTCCGTTGTAGACCTGACCGTTAACGGCCTCAACAATATCTGCTGCACCACTTTGGACCAGTACTTCAAGGTACTCCCACTTTTGCATTTCGTCCTCCCCGTGCGGATTTGGTTTCTTAGATTGGCCGCTTAAGGGTGGCGTGAACGGTTTTGCCGTTCAAGGAATACTCGGCCGCAAGTTCCCAACCTTTACGTCCGCACTCCCCGAGCCAGCTTTCCCAGACGGGCCGATCTTCAGGATTTTTATATTCTCCAAAGAAATTCTGGTTTTTAATCCTAATGATCAAACCATCGAGAAACTCAACGAACATATATTCCCACTTCTGCTTTGGCATTGGCATTTTGGTCTCCTTTTTTAGCCGAAAATGTGCAAACTATGGGGATTATACACCTTCTGGGGACTAATTCTACTTACTTATCCAAGCGGCTGACTTAATTCTTCTTTAATTTTATCCGCAAACTGGGGATAAAGTGTAAAAATCTCTGAAGATAAATTCTGTGCCTCTTCGTGGGTTATTTGTTCCAGAAATTCACTTGTCTTAAGAACATCAAGTGCACATTTAACCGCGTCCCAACCCCAAAATTTCAACCTCCCGTCAACCAAAGGCATTTTACCCTGCTGAGCCACATACTCCGCATATTTGTCATGAAATTCGCAGGTTGCCATATGATAATTATTGTGACATGTTCAACAATAATTTTCTTGCAGATTCATCCGCCTTTTTGCGGTGAAGATGCTTCTATTATAATCTTCAGCGCTCCCGCAACTTCTTCAGGGATTTTTTCCAATTGTTCATACGTGGTTACTCGTTGTTCAACGTTTTCCAAAGCCCTCCGATCAGGCGCAGCTCCTATTTCCTGAGCTAGATTTTTAATGATTAAGTGTCTATCACTATTCCACTCATCATCTGTGTTCGTTTCCGCCATACCTACTTTTAAACCATTAAAATTGAAGATTCAATCCCCAAATTCAGGCCAAAAATTTCTTTGCAAATTCATCCGCTTCTTTTTCCTGTTTTTTCACTTCAGCCTTAGTCTGCACTTCCCCGATTGAGTTTCTGTGCCCCAAAATGACGTGGCCGATTTCGTGCAAAATTGTATAGCGCATATCGCTCTCCCCCGCATTAAGGAGTTCATCGCTCAGAAAAATCAAATACTCCCCTTTCCCGATTTCGTTTCCCTTTAGCGTAAATGCCCAACCGTCGGTAAAGGAGCCGACAAACCAGCAACTTTGGGTTACAAATTCGGCGACCTCGGGAGTCAGAAGAAGAACGGTCCGGCAGACAACTTTTTTCATATAAGATGTGCCGATTAACTTGTGTCCAAAGGCCTTTTTGACTTCAGAGATATTCATTATGAAGTAATAATACCAAAAAAAAGGCACAGCTTTTTGATTAGTTGTGCCTTTAGGGCAATAAATTTATTTGAGAATTTCCAGTTCGGCAAAAGTTGCGACCAGCCGGTCACCGTCACAGGTCATGTTTGCCTCACCCTTACTTAAAATTTCGGTGATTTGGACCAGACTGCCTGCCGTGCCGACTGAAATAACCACAACCTTGGCGTCGAGATGATAATCACCTTGCCCGTTCTGGGTGGTCATCCGAAGGATATCCCCCGTTTTCAAATTCTTGATTTGCTTCGGTGAAAGAGCCATTCGGTTCTCCTTTTTGGGTCTATTTTATCTTCGGCAGAAGTTCGTGCCGGTACATCAAAAGCACTGTCAAAACAAACAGCGCAATTACCGGGATTAATCCAATGCCTAATAGTATTATCGATCCGGCAAGGACTAAAAGTGCCCCAAGTCCAAAAATCGAAAATCCGGTAATCAGCCATTTCCTTGAACGCGTACTGTTACCCAAGATTAAGATACATCCGCCCAAAAGCGGCAATGCACTCACGGCATACAAAACGTAAGCAATGTTATCGGCCACTTTTCCTCCTCTTTGAACGAAAATGTGCGAACTATGGGGGATTATACACCCGACTCTCCATTTTGCCAAAAAAAAGGCACAGCTTTTTGATTAGTTGTGCCTTTAGGGCCTTAAATTTTCGTATTTTTTTCTACTTTCCACCACTTGCAGAGCTCGATGCAAAACCATCCCAGCCAGGCAAGTCCGGACAGGCTGAAAAACAGCGTCCACCAAAAAAGGCTCAACCAGCTAGACGCAACTGTCAAAAAGCAAAAAACAATCATCAAGCCGGCGCTTTTTACAATCTTGGTCTTAGCCTTTAAAAAGATAAGGAACCCGATCACAAGTGCAACCACCATTGATGCAACAATGACGATTCTGGGATCTCCCGCAGTCAACATTTTTGACCTCCTTAAGGTGCAAGATGAGAAAATTACTTACTTTCGTGGGTAGTATAGCAACTATGGGGTAAAAAGTCAAGGTTTGAAGACTCTTATCTCAACCTCTTTTGAGTTCCTTCTGGCAACAACCGTTCCGCCAAACTCTTCAACTTTTGCCACTTCCATACCAACCAAAACAAACCGTTTAAGAACCTCCAGCGGTTCAATTCCGTGTTTTTCTCCTAACCTTTTGCAAACAATCCAAATCTCTTCCTTTGGGGTAACTCTCGGACGCGGATCTTCCTCTACCATACCGATTATCGTAGTCCCCGATTTTTAATTGTTCAATCCCCAAAAAAAAGGCACAGCTTTATTTTTCAAAGTTGTGCCTTTAAGGCGGAAAAAATCAACCAACAGGTTCACCGGAGGTGACGGGCACCTCCCTGACAAAAGTTAAGCGGAAAACACGTTTTCTGGTTTCGGTACTTATAGTGAGACACCAGCCTTGGGCCCGCATTATCCGCATATATTCTTCGAAGGGAACGGGATCCGGGCAGGTGATTCGGTCACGGACGCACCAGCGGCCATGATCAACGTACTTCATAACTTCCTTAACTTCCGCTTCCGGCATCGTTAGCCTCCTCAATCCTTGTGTGATTGAAAATGTGCAAAACCGTCTCTTTCGAGTGGCTCATAGTATATCAAACATATCCCTTGTGATACAATACCCCACTGTTAACGTTGTTGTAATATAAAAATATGAGGAAAAATTTCCGCATCGGTGGTTCCTGGCAAAAAGTTGCACCCTGGTACAGCAGGATTACTCAGGGCGGGCAGGGTCACTACTACCATCAACATCTTGTTATCCCGGGGGTATTGAAGCTAATGGATTTGAAGCCCGACTCAAAAGTGCTCGACCTCGCCTGCGGAAACGGTGTCCTTGCAAGGAGCCTCTCTACAAGGGTCGAGTATTATGGAATCGACACAGCCCCATCCCTCGTCAAAGAAGCCCAAAGAGCCGACCGGAATCCTCTTCACAAATATTTAATAGCGGACGTCACAAAGCCTTTGGCAATTCCGAATGATTTTACCCATGCTGCAGTTATCCTGGCGCTTCAAAATATACAAAATTCCCAGAAAGTTTTGGGAAACGCCTCAAAATACCTTATTAAAAACGGCGTCTTAGTAATCGTGCTTAATCACCCGGCTTTCAGAATTCCCCGTCAATCTTCCTGGGAAATCGATGAGGGTAGAAAAATTCAATACAGAAGAATTGATAAATATATGGGTCCGATGCAAATTCCGATTAATATGAACCCCAGCGATAAGCATTCGGCAGTTACAATAAGTTACCACTTCCCCATTAGTGCTTACTCCAAAATGCTAAAAGACGCAGGTTTTGCAATTGACGTTATTGAAGAGTGGACCAGCGATAAAGAGAGCGAAGGCCGCGCCGCAAGGATGGAAAATAGATCACGCTCCGAGTTTCCCCTATTTTTGGCTATCAAGGCTTTCAAGAAAAGTTAATAGCGACTTACACTTATCCGAAACATAGAGTGACGGGTTCTTCGTGAGCTCCGGCGGAATATTTCTCATCCAAAGCGTGGGGTCATATCTTTTCCTGACCGGGTCTCCTTTGGACATATCCATTTCGAAAGATGTCCTCATTTTCAATCTTTTTTCTCTTAATCCATTCTCAATTTTTATCCTCAAATCCGGTTTAGCATAAATATCGCCCCAGATAGTCATAACTCCATGAAGCGCGGTTGCGTAGTCAATTTTCTCCCCGGCCAACTGTTCCATATTCTCCTTTATACGGGAAATGGCGCTTTGCAGCGTAGATTTCCCCCCGGGCGGCTCCGGAAAATCAAATTCTATGCTCATAAAGGTATTTTAATAAACCCGCAAGGCTTAAATAAGTTAGCGGCAGGATAATTATAAAATACCTTGTAAAGGGAACCTGGGTACTTGTGAACAGCAAGTAGGTAAAAGGTAAAAGGTAAAAGAAAAACTTCAGGTCTTTAACTTTTGTTTTGACAGCAAGATAAACCGAAGTTACTAAACTAGCCGGCCAAAGGAGGCTCCAATCGGCTGCCCGCTCTACCCCTTTCTGCCACCAGGGGGCAAAAAACCCGGTGACAAAAAGAATTAAAGGTCCCCCGACTGATCCTGCTGAGTTATGCGCCAGCATAAATCTCAAATCCTTTGCAACGAAAAAGAAAATGTTGAATAAGCCCCGAGCGTCAATAAAAGATTTAAGATAGGACAGGGATAAAACAAGAAAGGCTATAACAAAACTTATTGCGTTTTTTTTGAAATCCAACTTTTCTTTCCGGATAAAAAGTTTGAAGGCAAAAACTAAAACCACAAAAAGAATTGCGGTCGACCAAAATTTCGAAGCCGCAAAAAGACCCAATACTAACCCCTGCAAAATGTAATTTCCGGGATAGAAAAGCACTAAAATTATATAAGAAAGCGCAAAAACCGCTTGTCCCAAATCCAATAGAGCCTGGTTCATCATTCCCCCAAAGACAGGGTCGATTAATAAAAATCCCGTTCCTATCAATGAAACTGCCGTGTTTTTGAAAAGCTTCGTTCCCAAAAAATAAGTCAAAAATAAAAGAACCAAACCAAAAAATATTTGAACATAAAACGGATTTCCGGTTAATAGAGTTGAAAAACCGAATAAATATTTAATTAGCGGCGGGTGCTGAAAATTATAACTGGTTGGGTTCTCCCCCTTTGCATAGAGGTATCCAGTGGCAATATAAATATCACTGTCGGAGATAAAAATTCTATCCTTGATTAAACCTAACGGGTCCTCAATATCCTGACTTCTCAGGTAATCGTGTATCAGATTTTGGTCAAATTTATACGAAAAAATCTCGGAATGTTTAGAAAAAAGCAACAAGGCAAAAGCCAAAGTTATAAGAACATACGCCCAAATTCTTTTCATCTCTTTAGGCAATTATACCTCTTAGGGAGTGGCGGTCGGAGTTGCAACCGGAGGCAAACTGAAGTCCTTAACTTCGGTTACTTCCGTAATTGTAAAATTGGCACTATCCCACATTCCCCGGACACGAATTTTATGACCGACTTGAATATCCGCCGCCGTAATTGTCTGGCCCTTTCTGTTGATTAGCTTCGTTGTTGCGTCCAAAGTTACGGTTTCCGTTCCTCTTTGAATTGTTGTCATAACAAAACCTGTATCCGTAATAGTTTTAACCGTTCCGAAAAACACTCCCTGCCTTTTTTGAATTGAAAGGTCCCGGATTAGAACCGCTTTAATCTCGGTTTTATCCTCACTCGTCCAGCGTCCGATTACATCAATGCTGTCACCGACCGAAATTTCGCCTATATCGCTTTTGCCCCAGAATTTTCTCCTGAAGTGAGTGTTTGCGGTAACATCAACCTTTACGCTGGTTCCATCATTGTCCACCGTAATACTTGTCGCATCCTTGGCTGTAACTTTTACATTATCAAGCTCGCCGCGCTTATTTGTGTATTTAAGAACAACCTGTCCCAAATTTTTAATAAGGTTCGGGTTTATCAGTTTAAGCGACGGCGTTGCGGTCGGAGTCGGAGTTGGAATGACCAAGTTGGGATTAATTTGCAAAACTGGTAATTTAGCAAATACAACACCAGTAAAACTAAAAAGTAGAGCTCCCGCTGCAGCTGCAATTAAAACTTTTTTCATTTATTGAAATGATACTACCGTTACGGTCAAATCCTGCTCGGCCGCATTGCCGTTTGCATCATTTGCCGAAACAACTATTTGATTTTGTCCTTCATCAAGAGCCACATTAATCGAAAAGTTTCCGTTCGTATCGGCTTTTCCGGACTGATCGTTAACAAACACATCGGCATCGGGAACAGTTTTGCCGGTTACCGTCACATCAGTTGAGCCCAGAGTGCTTCCGTCTTTGGGAGAAGTTATGGTCAAAGGAACGTTGGTTGAAGCAACGTTTCCAATCTCCTGGGACGATGCACCTGTTGAAGTACCGCTGGAAACGGGACTCGGTAAGATAGGGGCGATATTAACTCCGTTCCCCGAATATCCCTTTGTAAGAAAAAGATAAACCAAGACCAGTACCGCAATAGCAAGAATCCCTACTATTATATAGGCCACCGGCTTTTTCATTATGAAGTTATTGTAATATTACGGGTCAAGTTTTTGCAAGTCCCCAAATTAGTCGTCCTCCCCTTCTTCAAAAAAACTGTTAAACCAGTCTTCGGGTGGTTGCTCCTGGGGTCTTTCTTCTTCCTCATCTGGAGATACAGGAAATCCATCCTCGTCTAACTCTTCTTCTCCGTCTTCGTTTTCTCCACCGGGGCCTCCTCCCCATAATCCTTCAAGATATTCATCCATGTAACGATCCCCCGGACCCTGTCTTTCTGTCATATCAGGCACCATTATACACCGGCAAGAAAAGGGTTTAGTCTTCAAGCTTGAGGATTCAGGCCTTTTTGAGTAAAATATAGGCCGAGGGCCCGTAGCTCAATGGTAGAGCAATTCCCTTTTAAGGAAGCGGTTCTGGGTTCGAGTCCCAGCGGGCTCACAGAGGCCCCATCGTCTAGCGGTCTAGGACACGAGGTTTTCAGCCTTGTAACTTGGGTCCGAGTCCCAATGGGGTCACTTTTTGTATTGGGGAGTCGTCTAACGGTAGGACAGCAGCCTTTGGAGCTGTTTATTCTAGGTTCGAATCCTAGCTCCCCAGCCACATGTTTAAACTCGGTGCAAAGGACTTAAGGAAAACCCGACCTACCCCCAAAACCTTCAAAACCATAAAAAGAAATCCGGTTTATCTTGTCCTGGATAATGTCATCGATACATATAATATCGGCTCGCTTTTCCGGCTGAGCGACGCAATCGCGGTGGAAAAAATGTATATTTGCGGTGAGACCGAATATCCGCCTTCCAGTAGAATTCATAAGGCGGCTGTTGGAACCGAAGAATGGGTTCCCTGGGAAAAAGTAGATTCGACCGCCTCAATAATTAAAAAACTTAAGTCCGAAGGCATTCAAATAATCTGCGTCGAACAGAACCCAAAAAGTATTCCCTACTCTTTACTCGCCACCAAAGTTAATTTTCCTTGTGCAATAGTCGTGGGTAACGAAACAGATGGAATCGGAAAAGAAATATTGGACTTGGCCGATGTAATAGTCGAGCTTCCAATGTTCGGGGTAAATAAATCGTTCAATGTCTGGGGCAGCGCCGCAGTCATTTCTTATCTCGTGCTTGAATCGTTAATTTTAAAGCCCTACCGTCCCCGAAAAAAAGTACACTACGAAGTATAGTCTTTGTAAATCCTCTCTCTCCCCTTTTCAATAAGATACGATCTAACATCAATATATTTTGCAAGTCCCGAAGCCCCCAATTTTTCCTCAATAAAATCGTCAACCTGGAAAACCCCGGCTTCAGTCGTCATTACTATTTTTATCTCGACCGGTTTTTTGGTTCCCTCACTTACCTTAACGCTTTCGATTGCATTCGCCGAGACGGAATGAATGTCAACGCTTCCCATCTTATAAGGAATCCTGCTTCTGCCCTTGCTCATATCCAAGGCATCCGCAATTCTTACTATTCCTCCTTCAACCGTCGAGGTAACACCGGCACTTCCATGACTGTGGCTGATTATTGCATGGAGCGTTTCGGATATTACCACTGTCTGCTCTTCAATAGGCATAAAGCTCAAAATTTCTTTGAGAAAATCCCTTGCAATAAATAAACTGAACTGTTCGTGGTTAACCCTGTGAATACTCATTCCGAGATCGTGCATTATGCAGCCCAGAAAAATCACAACTTCCGCATGTTTGTTGGTCAAACCAAAATCGCGGACTATCGACATTTTTATTCCTTTTTTTTCGAATATCCTCGCAATTTGCAAGCCGTAATTGGCGACAATATTAAAATGCATCGGTCCGTGGTCGGTAAAGCCGAGGCGCTCAATTGCATTTACATTAATAATCCTCCAAAGCGTCTTTATCTCCCTATTCGAGTTGACCTGGGAGAGGACTTTCCCCAATAAGATATTTCCCTCAACGGGAACGTTAATCTTGATTTGCGAAGTCGAAGCTTCGTCGATTTTGCTTCCTTGTTTGTGCATTACTTACTATTTTAACGCGGAGTCAACGGTAGATTTTATATCGGTGTAATTATACGCACCGGGGAAATTTGTTGCGTTCACATAAAAATCGGGAGTTCCCTGAATTCCAAGGCTCGTTGCCAAATCCTGATCGCTTTGAAGTCTGGCGTCATACTTGCCGCTTGTGATGCAGGAAGTAATAAAGTTCGGGTCAATTACGCTTTTAAGAAAATCACCGACCACGCTTGCCTTTGATTTATCATTAAGAACCGTGGTATTCATAAGATTATATCCGGCGTCGGTCATAAGAAGATCGTGAACTTGCCAGAATTTTCCCTGCTCATTGGCACAGTAAAGCGCTTCCATTCCAAGTTGTCCGTTGCCGTGTCCCGGATAATAAATATAGACGTAAGAAGCCTGTCCCGAATCAACCAGCTTCCTCATTTCTGCGGTAGGCGAAACATAACTTCCCCCGTCGGCAACAAGCTGGAACGTAGAGCCAAGACTTTTATATATAGCGTGGTTTAGTCCGTCAGCAGCATGACAATAAGGACAAGAGGGATCCGCCATTTCGACGAAAAGCACCTTCCGGCTCGCGTCTCCAAATTTAATTAAGTCCTTGCTGAAAAGTCCTTTGATTGTATCAAGCGAGGCTGCCGGAGCCGCGGCCGGAGCCGTCTGGGTAGTTGCCCCTTGCGTAGCCGCTCCGCCTTTTTCAAGATTTTGCACTTTCTGCCAAAGCGTACCGGAGAAAAACGCCAGACCGACGGCAACTACCACCAAAACAGGAACAAAAAATTGACGGATATTCGTAGGAAATGAGGGAACCGAAAATCTTATCTCCCTTTTCTTTTCAGGCATGTGTTTATTCTGCACGAAGTGAGAGGAAATGTCAACCAAGAAATTTAAGTACGTCCATTCCCGCTTGGCACCCGAATCCGGCTGCGGTTACCGCTTGCTTGTAAGTTCGGTCGTGGACATCCCCCGATACAAAAACCCCAGGAACATTAGTCTTTGTACCGTTATTTTTAACATAGCCCTTGTCATCCAGATCTATTTTCCCCTTGAAAACCATTGTTGAGGGAGAATGTCCTACAGCAATAAAAAGTCCGTCAAAGGGAATTTCGGCAACCTCCCCCGTTTTATTGTTTTTAATTTCCAGCTTTTCCAATTTTTCGGCTCCGACCGCTTTTTGTACTTCCGAGTTCCACAAAATTTTAATCTTGGAGTTAGCCTTAACCTCTTCCTGCATCGCCGCCGAAGCTCTGAACTCATCGCGTCTATGGATAATGGTTACTTCAGAGGCATATTTTGTTAAAGTTAATGCTTCCTCCATTGCGCTATCCCCTCCTCCCACAACCGCGACCTTTTTATCCTTGAAAAACGGAGCATCGCAGGGAGCGCACGAAGAAATTCCCTTACCGATTAGTTCTTTTGTTCCCGGCGCATCAAGCCAGAGGGTTTGGGCACCCGTTGCAATAATAATGCTTTTTGCACTAAATACTTTTCCGTCCGCCCCGATTTCAAAAGGTTTTTTACTCACATCAATTGAAGTAACATCCACGGCTTGAAATTCAGCTCCGAACCGTTCGGCCTGCGCCCGCATTTCCTCCATCAGCTTCGGTCCCATAACTCCTTCCGGAAAACCCGGGAAATTATCAACCACGGTAGTAAGCATCAGTTGTCCTCCCCAGACGCTCCCGCCCAAAATTAATGTTGAAGCGGCACCACGGGTTGTATAAATAGCAGCGGTAAGGCCCGCGGGGCCTGAGCCTATTATGACAACATCCCAGGGACCTTTAGGATCTGCAGGCTTGGGTGCAATAATTTGTGTTTCCATTCTAAAAACGAAGACAGAAGTTTGACAAAGTCAAACTTCCATCTCCTCACTTTCAATTTGCAAGATTAAGCCGCTGGCTGTTCAGTCGGAGGCGTCACTACTGGCGGCGCCTGTGCCGGCTGTTCTACCGGAGGATTAACAACTGGCTGTTCTACCGGAGGCTCAGGCATACCTGTTGGATTAACAACTGGCTGATCCGCTGGCGGATTTACAACAGGAGCCGGAGGTGTTTGAACACCTGGTGTCTGTGGTTGATCTACTGGTGGCATTAACTAGTCACCCCCTTTTTAATTAAAGTTTCAAATGCTTCTTTTCCTGAAAAACCAACCTGGCGCCCCACTTCCTTGCCGCCGACAAAAAGGACGGTAGTTGGGATTGACATCACTCCGTACTTTTGCGACATCGCGGGATTTTCATCAACGTTTAGCTTCATAATTGCGATTTTACCCTTATAAACTTCGGACAGTTCCTCCAGTACCGGCCCCGCCATCTTGCACGGGCCGCACCATTCCGCCCAAAAGTCCACGAGAACAGGAAGTTTACTTTGAAGTACCACACTCTCGAAGTCTGCGTCTTTAATATTTACCGTTGCCATCTTAGGACTCAATATACATTTTCACAAGGACGGGAGTCAAGAGCCTAATTAGACTTTATTTTTATTTCCCGGCCGTTAACAATCGCTCCGGCCATTTTTTTATGGGCAGAGGATAAAATCCTAGCAAAAGTAGGCTGGGAAACTTTCATCCTTTTGGCAGATTCGGTTTGGCTTAAGCCGTCAACGTCGTGGAGTTTAAGTGCCCCAAGTTCATCCGGCATCAAGTCAACTCTACCCGCTTCCCTGCCGGTGCCTTCCGGCTTAAAACAGGTACAACAGGGTTCACAGCATATCCGCCTCGGGTTTTTTGGTCTTGCCATATATTATTTTTTAGCGCAACAGCAGTCACAATCCTGACCGCAGTTACACTTCTCTCCGCATTTGCAGTCTTTGCCGCAATCACAATCGGGTCCGCAATCACAAACTTTTTTCTTCAAAGCTTTTTTCATTAATACCACCTTCTTTCTTTGTTTATATTATGAATATATATTCATTACTCCGATTTGTCAAGTCATCCACTATTCTGATAAGATTAACTCGTCGTCAAAATCCCAATGAATAAAATTGCCAAAATAGCCGGCTTCCTCATTATCCCCGGGGTCTTTTTACTGTTTCCTTCTCCGACATTTGCCGTTTGTCCCGTCTGTACCGTCATTGTAATTGCCGGACTCGGTATTAGTAGGGCACTCGGAATCGACGACATCGTTACCTCAATATGGATAGGCGGGCTCATACTTTCGGCGTCTTTTTGGCTTATTGATTGGGTCCAAAAGAAGGGATGGCTGGCAAAAGTTAAGGATAAGAAAGTCGTATCTTTAATTAATTTTTTAATGATAATTTTGATGTATTTGCTGGTTCTTATCCCCCTAAAACTTGACCACTCTATAGGAATTTTGCGAAACCGCCTTTGGGGAATAGACAAAGTTATTCTCGGAACCGCAATCGGCTCCATCGCATTTCTTACCGGAATGTGGGTTGACCGGAAAATCAAAAAAGTTAAAGGCAAACAACTCTTTATCTACCAAAAGGTGGTATTTCCCGTCCTTGGCCTTATAATTAGTTCGCTGGTGTTTTATTTTGTGACAAAATGAAAGACTACAAAAGCTTAATAGCCAAGATTGAGAAGGTTACAAAGAAAAAGGAAGTGGACCTATCCTCTAGCGAAGATCTCTCAATTGCAATAATGAACCTCATTTCTATCGAGGAGCACCTTTTTTTCACCGCCGAAAAAACCGAAAAACCTCAGTACCTGGACCTTCTGACGGAAGTCCGGGCAATGAGAACCGAACTTCTGAAAAAGATTGTCAAGGATTACGAAGGCGAAGTCTGGTGCGTCAGTAAGCACTTACTTGCCGCCTCAATGCGGCTGATGGAGGTTGGCACAAAGGAAGAAAAGAAAGGAAACCGGAAAGAAGCCTGGGACCTATTTAAAAAATCTTTCAGGCTTTATTCCCTGTTCTGGGCAATCAATTTGAAAGTTGTGGACATTGACGATGTCCCGATGGATGACGGCAATATTAATTTCATCGGCGACAAAGAAGTAAAGCTCCAGGGAAAATCTTCCACTCTTGATAAACTGACCCAAATTTTCAAAAAAGCCGTTGATTGTTGCAAAGAATGACAGACTTCTTTATATTTCGCCATGGAGATACCCGTGATTCCGGCAGTTTATTGGCCAGAATAATTGGCCACATGACAGACTCACACGCTCTCCCCGTTCTTCCCAAAGGCGTTCCGGCATTGGAACGAATCGGAAATTATCTTAAGGATGTTCCGACCGACGCCGATTTCTGTTCACCGTATCTTAGGTGTACTGATTCAGCCAAAATAGTGGGAACACTGGCTAAAAAGAAATATGTTCCCGATGAAAGACTGAGGGAAATGGAAAATGGTGAAACATTCTCAAGTCTTTTTAACAGAGTCAAAGATTTTCTGAATGAAGTAGACAAAAAGAATTATTCTGCAGTTTCAATCTGCACACACGGGGCGGTAATTGCCGCCATTAAGCATTTAAAAACCAACGGAAAATTTTTCTTTTTCCAGGTTATAGATTACCCGAGACCGGGAAATTTAATAATCATTAAAAACGGAAAAATTGGGGACGTTGACTTCAACACGAAGAATTAGACCCTACCTCGCAGTATCATTGCATCAATTATTCTTTTGATGGAAAGGTAATTTGCGGCGCGGCGGTAGGAAATCTTTTTGGATTTCTTGATTGCATCAATATCCCCGAAAGCTTTCGTAATAGTCTTTTTAAGTTCTTCATTTACTTTTTCCTTAGTCCAGTAGTATCCGTAAAGATTCTGCACCCATTCAAAATAGCTTACGGTCACTCCACCGGAATTACTTAAAATATCCGGAATTACATCAATTCCTTTTTTAAATAAATAAGCATCAGCTTCACTTGTGGTCGGGCCGTTGGCCATTTCAAAAACAACTTTGGCTCGGATTTTAACCACATTCTCCTTTGTAATCGAATTCTCCAGAGCCGCCGGAACCAAAACGGCTACCGGAAGTTCCAGCAGTTCTTCATTTGTAATCAACTTCATTCCCACCTTTAGAGGATAATCTTTAAATGCCCCGCCCTTATCCTTAAATTTGCTTAACACGTCGATGTCCAATCCTTTTGCATTGTAAATTCCGCTTGAAGAATCGGAAACCGCAACAACTTTAAACCCAAGTTCTTTTGCAATTTTGGCAAAGTAAAACCCCACATTCCCGAACCCTTGTACTGCAACGGTTGAGAACTTAATATTTAGTTTCTTTGCCTTCGCATAAGCCGCTAAAACATATACTCCGCCCTGCCCCGTTGCTTCAGTCCGGCCTAAAGAGCCACCAAGTTCCAACGGCTTTCCGGTAAAAGTCGCCGGGGCCTGCATTCCGGTTTTTTTCTCATACGCCTCAAGCATCCAGGACATAATTTGTCCGTCGGTATTAACATCCGGTGCAGGGACATCTTTCCAGGGACCGATATAATGCGTAATAAACTTCGCGTATTCGATTGATAAATCTTTCAACTCCTCTTTTGTCAATTTCGAGGGATCAACTATTACTCCCCCCTTGGCTCCGCCATAAGGAATTCCGGCAACAGCACACTTAAGACTCATTAGCGTTGCGAGCGCCCGGACCTCGTCTTCGGTTACATTCGGATGGAATCTTATTCCACCTTTGAAAGGGCCGCGCGCATCATTGTGCTCAATTCTGAAAGCCTGAAAGACTTTTTTCTTTCCGTCCTTACTTTTTATTGAAATTTTACCTTTAACAATTCTTTGGGGAATTAAAATCGCATTAATTGCTTTTTGAAACCTTCTTTTGTCACCGTAATCCTCACTCAAAATGAGTGAGGTATCTTTAATCTGGTTTAACGCCGCATTAAGTATTGCATTCATATGACAATAACGAATTATCAACCCATTAACTGAAACACTCCTGAAGAATACCTTACATCAAAAAGCCCATTATGGAAACAAGAATAAATCCTGCAAAACAGTAAATTTCCGCCTTTCGTTGGTCAAGGTTAATTGTTAAAAATTTTGCCCAAGTATCCAAGCTTTTTATATCAATCAAATCAGTAAGTTGATCAACGCTCAAATGAAGTGCAAACGAAAGGACCAAGCCTCTTCCGAAAAGAGATGCGGATGAGCTTACCAGCCAAAAAGTGAGAATCAGAAAAATTATCTGGAAAAAGAATGTATGAAAGATTAGTCCCCTTCTTTCGCTTCTGGTTTCATAAAGAAGTTCGACTGCCCTTTTAATTTCTTTTTTATTAACAAGAAAATTTACTCTTTGTGAAGTTAATTCTTGGGGACTCAGGAAAAAAACATAAACCAGGTGATCAATGTCCGGCAAAAATACTCCGAGAAGTCCACCAAGCCAAAACGGCCAATAAGATAATGATGTAAAATGCCGGAATAAAGAAATGAAAACGAAGAAGGAAAACCAGAATGACAGGTGAATAAAAAGTTCGCGTCGCATGGCAGTAACTTATCTATTCTAGCATTAATCGGCGCAGCCGCATTTATCCAAATCGACGTGGAGCTCGTCCAAGAATTTTACTCCCTCGCTCAAAAGCCTGTTGCGTTGTTCGTGAAAACCCCCGAATGCATAGGACGGAGCCACCCGGCCTTCCTTGTTGACTACACGATGGCAGGGACACATCCTGTCCTTATTCGCATGAAGCGCATGGCCCACACGCCTGGCATCACGCGTACCGAGCCTACCAGCAATCTGGCCGTAAGTCATAACCCGCCCCGGAGGAATCGATTTAACTATTTTGTAAACCTGATTAAAAAACGAAGTTTTTTGTTTTTCCACTGTCTTGCATAGTTTACTCCGATTCTCGGCAAACTTTGAATATCTTTTTTCGCGACAATATTTCCGGCATCTTCTACCCAAATTCTTTTGCTCTTAGTCAGATCTTCACCATAAAAGCTCTTATCAATCCCCAAATATTTCGTAAGTCTTGCGGGACCGGATACGTTATCAAGTCCCCGAATTAGTACGGCCTGCGGATCGTTTTTGCCCGATACCACAAAATTGAGCATCCAGTGCATTCCGTAAGTAAAATAAACATAAATTCTGCCCGCCTCCCCGTACATTATTTCATTCCTTTTTGTGCGCCTTCCGCCAAAAGAATGGCTGGCACGGTCTTTAACCCCAACGTAAGCTTCGGTCTCGATTATAATCCCCTCTTTTTTGGCTCCGGTAGGAAGAATTCTTACCAGTATTTTGCCGAGAAGTTCTTTTGCAACCTCTTCCGCACTTCTCTCGAAGAATGCTTTATTTAATCTTTTTGATTTTTGACTCATCTTTAAGTTGCTTCAACTTCCACATAAATAAACGTCCCTTGCTTCTGGCATTTTGGGCATCTTTTACAAAACTTCTGGCAGATTCCATAAGTCCCCTTGGGGTTTCTTTGGCAAGCTTCATATAAAGGGATTTGTGTTCCATATCGTTAAGCTCTTCCGCCAAATCATAGGCATATTTTTGAAACTCGCGGGAAACATATTTATCCGTATCTTCAAGTTTATATTTACCCAAAACGCTTCCTATTGACTTAAACGCCGAATCTGCCATAAATTACACCAAGTTTAAAACAAAATGCCAATAAGGGAAAGAATACACGGTTTTTTAAACCAGCGGGCAGTTGACGAGATGGCACACCTTGCGGGGGTCGAGTTAGACAGGGGCGGAAGTCTTAATGTTGAAGTAGGTGAAGGAGCCAAAAGAAGATATTTGAACATCACAAAGGAAAATATGCAGGAAACCATGCCTAAACTTTTGGAGATTTTAAAAGAACCGCGCGAGACCCGCGAATCAATAAAATTTACGATACTCGACCGGGAACACCAGAAAACCGATGGATTTACTGCCGAAGTAAAATCGCGGAAGCTTCCTTAACCACCTTACCCAAAATTTTTCTTTCTTCCTCCGTAAAATCCTGAAGAACGTAGTCCTCTCCTGAAACCCTATCTTCCGGTTTTCTGTTATCTACTCCAATTCTTACTCTCCAAAAATCCTTGGTTCCAATCTCGCTTTCGACAGAATTAATCCCGTTGTGAACTTTTGGGCCAACTCCGAACTGAATTTTGTAAGACCCGAGCGGAATGTCCAGATCGTCGTGGGCTATGTATAAGTCGGTGTTTTGTATATGGTATTTAGTATATAGGGACCTAACGAACGAGCCAGATTCATTCATGAAGACATCGGATTTCCTGACAATGAAATCTTTAGGAAGATTTCCCTTTTGAAGTTCATCCGCCACAAAAAACCCGGCGTTATGACGTGTATTTTCATACTTCTCCCCCGGGTTGCCCAACCCTACCAAAAGTCTCATATTTAAGCTTTCTTGAGCAAATTTCTGGCAATCTTACCGAGGACCGGTACTTCCCACTCTTCTCCCTGCCATGCCTTATAGATGAGTATAAGCCAGAGGACAAAGGCGACGAGGCCAACCAGTGCCGACAAAGGAAAAAGAATAATCGTTATTCCAAGAATCCATTGCAAAACAAAGAGAACCACAAATACTACTGTTGATTGCATTGCATGGAACCTGACAAACGGATCTTTTTCAATCAGCAAAAATATTATTCCCGTAATGGGTCCTAGTACGTAAGCAAGTGCTCCTGCGGTTGTTTTCTTCAGACCTGTTCCTGCCATAAATAATCACCCTCTTTCTACATATTCATCTTTTCACAGACTAAGTACTGAAGTCAACTCCCTATCACCCTTTGCATTTCAAAAAGGTGCTGAAGTTCTTTCAGGCTTGTGGCCTGATCCGGATTTTTATCGTCCCTGAACTTAATTAACCTTGGAAATCTGAGCGCCAATCCCGAAGAATGAAGTGGGCTTTTGGTGATTTCGTCAGCAAGAATTTCAACCACAAGTGCAGGCTTGCACCAAAGGTCCGGTTCCAGGGTTTTTGCTACTTCGTATTCTTTCGGTTTTTCCTCCACCTCAAGGGTCTTTGATCGTTTGTCCAGTTCCCGCCACTGCCCATCGGTAAGTCCCGTTCCAATTTTTGAAACAGTTTTGAATTTGGCTCCATCTTTAATGCCGACCAAAAATGCTCCTACTCCGAATCCGGTTCTTTTTCCTTTGCCCTTATTCAAGCCCATCACAACCAAATCGATTGTATCCGCAACTCCAGCCTCGGTGGTTTTTTTGTACTTCACCCAGTGGAACCCCCGAAGCCCGGTTTTATATTCGGCATCAAGCTTTTTGATTACGGCTCCTTCTAACCCCTCGCCTAGAAACTCCTTAACCATATCCCGAATCCTGTCCGGATCGCTCACGATTTCTTGCCTTGTGACTTCAATATTTCCTACTTTACCCGGAATCGTGGCAAGAAGAATTTTCCTCCTCTCGGTAAACGGTAAGTTAAGAAGCGACTTGCCGTTTTTACTCAAAATATCAAATACAAAAAGCTTCAGGGGAAAATTTTTCGCAGCAGCCTCAATTCCATGCTTTCTCTTTCTTTGAATTGTCTCCTGAAAAGGTAGGAATTTATCCGTTTTGGGATCGTATCCTATGGCTTCCCCGTCCAATATGGCACTGCCCACGCTAATCTTCTTTGCGGCCTCAACCAGATCCGGAAACATTGCGGTTGTGCTTTCCAGGTTCCTTGAGAAAATCACAACCTTCTCTTGGCCTCCCTCATGGAAAATATGCACCTGTGACCTAAATCCGTCATACTTGGGCTCAACCGCAACGGTTTTTCCGACTTTTTCCAGCATCTTTTCGGCCGAAGGAAGTCTATCTGCCAAAGAAGGTCTAACGGGAGTCCCAGGAACCGGATCAACATTTTTTATTCCTGTTAATCCTTTTTCCTTAATCTTTTTGGCAATAAGTCCTATATCAACATTAACATTAAAGGCCGCCTCAATCTCTTTCCGCGCGCTCTTATCCCCCTTAAGCATCACGGATAGGCCGTCAAGTACCGTCATATCGGAAAACCCAAGCCGCAGGTTTCCGACCGGAATTCTGGCGATATATCTGGCCGAAAGTGAATCCACTTTCCCGAGAAGCCCCGCCATATCGGCTACTTTTCTTTCCTGACTGTCGGCCCCTCCTTCGAGTGCCGCTTTCATCATTTCGTTATAAGCCTCCGTTACGGTTATTCCGCCACCTCTTGAGCCTTTGGCAAGCTCTTCCGCAACCGCTCCGATATCTCCCTTTTTCTTAAATTCCGATGCCACTTTTCCGGTTTCCGTTTTATATGCACGGGCCAAAATCCTGAACATCATTTTCTCGGCAATAGAAAAGTTAATTCCTTTATAGTTTGGGGCAAGCCGCCCTGAAAGAAGATAAACGGTTTTGTCAATTTCCGAAGCCTCAGATTTCTTGAAAAGTCCCGCCAGAATTTCGGTTATTTCATTTCTGGAAGAAGTTTTCTCCAGTTTTTCCAAGTAAGTCGCCAGTTCCCTAAATTGCATAGCCTATTATATCAAATGGTGAAAACCGGAGATGCCGCGAAGAATAAATAAGCTCCAACCGCAACTCCTATAAAAAATAGTCCGAAAAGAATTAAAATTGTGCCCTTTTGTTCTTCGTTTGAGATTTTCGTTATCCCCTCGCCAAGAAGTGTGAATCCGAAAAGACCGGGTATTACCAAAATGATATACAAAACTCTGGGGTCGATTGTGTTCATTTATTTGCAATCACATACTTCGAAGCTTTGGTGCTTCCCTGCTTCTTGAGAATTCCTTTACTTAGCAAGTCTCTAAGTTCGCGAAGAATCGTATCCTCCGAAACCATCGGAAGAACTTTGGTAAGCTCCCCCATCCCGCCGGACCCCTGGTCGGAAATATACTCAATTAAGCGCATCTGCCTCTCGGTCAGGGCAACCTGCTCTCCAAATTTAACCTTAAGCCGGGAATCCACGGAAAGTTTTCTGACCTTCTCTTTAATCTTTTCAAGCTCAATCGCCACTACTCCCGTAAAATATTCAAGCCAAGGCGTAAGCTCGCGGCTGCCGATATTCGGGGACTGCCTGTCAACTTCGCTTAAGGCTTCATAATAAGCCGCCGGATCTTCGTCAAAGTGTTCTTCAAGAGAGAAGAATTTCTTAATATCATATCCTTCACGCATCAAAATAAGAGACGCGAAAGCCCTTACGGTTCTGCCGTTTCCTTCCACGAAAGGATGAATTGCAACCAAAATGTAGTGGGTTATGCCGGCTCTAATCATCGGATGAATCTCGGATGCCGCCGGATCGTTCAGCCATTCAAAAAAATCCTCCAACAGAAACGGAACCTCGTGTGAAGGAGGCGGCGAAAAAATTACTTTGCCGGTTCCCTCTTCCTTGATTACAACTTCCGTGGTTCTGAAAACCCCGACCTTTTCGGGTACAACAATTCTGTCAACCGTGGCCCTATGAATATCCCTGAGCATATCAGGGTCATATCCTCCCCTCTTGGCCGCCAGTTCATCAAGCAGGGTCATTACATTTCTGTAGTTAATTACTTCCTGTATATCCCGCGCCCTTGCATAAACTTCCTGTCCCTCCAAAATTTTTTTAGTTTGGTAAAGCGTCAGGTCGTTTCCTTCAATGTGAGTGCCGTGATGAATGGTGCGAACCTGCGCATCCGACTGAAATTGTTTGGCAAATGAAGGCACCAACGGAGCATTTTCAATTACTTCCTTACTTGCCTCAATTGAGCCAATATTTTTTAATATCTTATTGGAGATTATATATTTCGGGGCATACATATAGCTGTATATTAACGCAGAAGTTGCGGGAAATAAAGAAGAAGTTACTTGTTTCCGGCCACTCTTTCATCAGGGTCCGCACCGGTCTCGGCCGGGTGATGAAGATTCAACGGTTCGCTTGGATGTGGTATATGTGCCCGGGTTGACTGTTTAAAAAACCTTTCGGGATGCTCTTCTTTGATTTTCGCTAATTTTTGGTCAAGAACTGCCTGAGCCCTTGCGGCTTTGTCCCCTAAATCTTCTGTATCCGGACTTATCATATGGCTATTATATTTGCTTTTCTGACTCCTTGCAAAAAATGCTTATCCGCTGTGGTAATTATTGTTTGCTGATTTTTGGTTATTCCCATCACCGTGTCCCTATGTTCATGGTCCAGTTCCGAAAAAATATCATCAAGAAGCAAGGTCGGCCGCTCCCCTGAATTCTGTTCAATAAACTCCAGTTCCGCCATTTTCAGCCAGAGAACTCCCATCCGCTGCTCCCCGCGGCTGCCGTAGCCCGCCAAATCCCGTCCGCCTTCCTCAAAAATAAAATCGTCTCTATGGGGTCCGACCAGAGTTGTTGCCGCCGCAACCTCCTCCTCTTTATATTGTTCCAGCCGGCCTTCGGAAATAATACTTTTATCATAAGTCAGATGAAGTTTGGCTCCGTTAATTTGAAACCCCGATCCATTAATAAAGTTGATTAACTCCTCCCTTTTTTCGGAAATGTAATTCCCGTTTTTGATAAGAAGCTGATTCCAGAAAAGAAGCTGCGACCGGGTCAATCCTTCTTCACGGATGCGAAAAAGGAGCCTATTTCGCTGCCTCACGCCCTTTTCGTAGGAAAGAATACTTCTTCTATATTCCCTGTCCACCTGGGATAAAACCGTGTCCAGAAATTTACGCCTAAGCGACGGCGATTCCGTAACGAGGTCCAAGTCCCATGGTCCAAAAAGAACCATTTTAAAATTTCCCGCAAAATCGATTAGCCTTTTCGGTACTCCGTTCACCAAAAGTTTTTTGCGGGCAACTTTTTCGGGCCTATCCGCCCCGATATCAATCAAGCCCCGGGTTAGTATAACTTCGAGAGACAGATGGCGGGAGCGGAGGGAGTCCCTTTGAGCCCCCGCAGGTTCAAACGAGGAGGTCGAAAGGGACGAGATCTCGACAGGACCCGTTTTCTCAGACAGGACCCCGACTGCCCGCGCAATGTCTTTATTGTAATTAATCATTTCTTCCTCCACTCTTGCCCTGAAGCTTCTTCCTGTAGAAAGCAAAAAAAGTGATTCGAGGATGTTGGTTTTTCCGGAGGCGTTTGGTCCCACAATCACCGTGATTTTTTCTGAAAATTCGAGAGATTTTGATTTGAAGTTCCTGAAATCCGTAAGTTTCAGCGCCTTAATCATTTCCTGAAGTATACCCTACTTTTCCAGTTTATTCAGATACTTGTTGGAGAAATAAGTAACCGCATAATATATTCCGATAAGTACCAGGGTAAATATAAAAAGCCCCAGAACGGTAAAATCAACATACCTCTTGAAGTTGCTGACTGTGCTCCCGAAATAATATCCCACCAAAATGAGAATCAGGGATTTCGGGAGCGTGGCCAGAAAGTTAAACCATAGAAATTCATCTATGGGAATTGCGGCCGAGCCGGCGGCAAAAAGAATTAATCCTCCGATTGCGTGAGAAAGTTTACCGAAGAAAAGGAAGGGACCCTTATTTTTCTTAATAGCGGTCTCAAGTTTATGAACCACCTTCAGATTTATATTGAAAAAATTAAGAACGCCCTTGTAGGCCTTGTTCAACCACCAGCGTCCGGCGGAATAATACAAAAAGTCTCCGACCAGGTCTCCGCTAACAATAGTCAGATAGGTCGGAATAAAATCCATAAATCCAAGTGAAACTAAAAATCCCGCAATAATCGAAACAACCGGCCCTTCGACCACCACCAAAGGAAAAAGAATAAGGTAACTGTAGGTAAAAAGCAATTTAAAAATTACCGAGCTTTGAATCATTTTCTTTCGTTAGACGTTACTTATATTACACCTGACAGACAGGACAATAGTAGGTGCCGCGTCCGCCAAGAAAGAACTTCTTAAAATGCGCCTTATGACACCTTTCACAAACATCACCTTCCCTCCCGTAAGCCAAGGTGTGCTTTTGATAGTCTCCTTCGGTTCCGTCGGGAGTAACGAATGCAAGCTCGCTTGCTCCGCCGTATTTTATTCCCTCTTTAAGAACGGATAGAACCGCATTGTAAAGATTTTTGACGACTTCCGGATCCAAACTTTTTGCGGGAGTTTTGGGGTTAATTTTGGCAAGCCAAAGGGCATCGTTCGCATAAATATTTCCC
>Ga0187849_1001667_pt1 | contig 23160 bp, 23 predicted proteins | sample June2016WEW_4_10_2_FD_132412 | JGI IMG/M metagenome (GOLD analysis project Ga0187849, IMG submission 132412) | Peatland microbial communities from SPRUCE experiment site at the Marcell Experimental Forest, Minnesota, USA - June2016WEW_4_100 | ecosystem: Environmental > Terrestrial > Soil >...
AACCTCGAACCGGGCGACGTTCTTTTCATCGACGAAATCCACCGGCTCAATTACGTTGTCGAGGAAATTCTCTACCCGGCAATGGAGGATTTTAAGCTTGACTTAATCATAGGCCAGGGACCTTCGGCGCGGACCATAAAACTGGACCTCCCGCCATTCACCCTTATTGGCGCCACCACCCGTGCAGGACTTTTGTCTCCACCCCTGCGCGACCGGTTCGGAGTTTCACTCAGGCTTGAGTTTTACAGCCCCGTGGAACTCAAAAGCATTATTCTGCGTTCGGCAAAAATACTTGGGATCACAGTCGACCAGGAAGGCGCATTCGAAATCGCCCGGCGTTCGCGCGGGACCCCACGGGTGGCCAACCGGCTTCTGCGCCGGGTCCGAGATTACGCGGAGGTGCGCGCCAATGGGAAAATTTCACTCCAGGTTGCCGATGCCGCCTTGAAGATGCTCGATGTGGACCAGAAGGGGTTTGACGCCATGGACCGCAAAATCCTTAGCACCATCATCGAAAAATACGATGGAGGGCCGGTCGGGATCGAAACCCTGGCCGCTTCGGTTTCAGAGGAAAAAGATACTTTGGAGGACGTCTATGAGCCCTTTCTCATCCAGGAAGGCTTCATAAACAAAACACCCCGCGGCCGCCTGGCCACCCGCCTCGCTTATGAACACCTGGGCATTCCATATAACACCTGCAGCCGGCAATTAAGAATGGACCAGATCTAAATCTTTTGTGGCTGCTTCCAGTGCAAAAGTTGTGGGCCTCAGCCACCCGGTTACAAAAATCTTTAGATTCCGTTTCCCTCCTCTTGTTCCGAATCATAGCTTTCCATTGCAACACGGAGTTTGTATTCCTCTGCTCTCCAGTCTTTTAGCACCGGCGAATATTCATCCCACCCTTTTCTTTCTGTCAAGCTCTTGATATCTGGGGCCTGATAGACAAATCTTAGATCATAATTGCGATAGATACTCGGCATCAGTTTACTGAAATGCAATGGGCTGTCGGGGGTTGGGTATCCTTGGTGGATCGAACCGGATGAGTCACCGTCCACGTTGACGATTACGAGAGAGACTGCCTCATATTTCGAAACATCGTTCCGAACAGCGTTTCGTCCTGTAAAATTTGAAAGAGCCAAATGGTAGCGTACCACAGACTGGTTAGGCTGCCCATTTGCGAGGATCACCACATCATTTGATCGAGCCAAACCACCCGGAACGCCCAAAAAAGCAGGCGCATCGCGTGGGAGACGGCCGGCCCTGTTCCCCCGAATGATTCCCCAATACGCATAAACAAGGGTCGGATAGGTAATGTGAAGGTTGGTGCAGTCTCCGCCGGCTTCCTCAAGCCGATTTGTAAGGTTCCTCAGAGCATTGAGGGTCCCTTTGATCGAAATGGCGATTACCGGACCGATGTTGGGCTTTGTAACAACAACGTCCACTTTTTTCGTTTTAAGCCCTCCGAGTATAGTCATTTCACCACCACAACCCGAGCTGGGATCATACTCAATGAGACGACGTGCTCGAGCACCAGAACCGGAGGTGTTTACGCGGAAGGGCGGGCGCGGAGTTATCTCGTCGGGATCAAATCCGCCTTCAAGGCATAGGCGGCAAGCCATGTACCAGTGTAGAGGCCTGATGTGACGTTGGCTGGTGGTAGGAAACTCACCGCGGACAAATCCCAGGAGGGCCTCCTTGAGACTTGTCCATTCACAGCCTTCCGGCGCTTTAGGCATGATGCCTCCACTGTCTCATCGATCCTATTCCTTCTTCGAGCTGGATGTTTTCGTGGGGTTGAATGGGTGTATTGCCGCTTATCACTATTCTCTTCGCTTCTCCGGGTTCAACTTTAAGCAATCCTCCTCCAAGAGGGTGGCCCTCAATCTCACAGCTCAACTTGGTTAAAGGATCGTTCCATTTCTCGTGAAGAGCAGCAAAAGTTACATTCTTCTTAAGCCTGACTGCATGCACTGAGTTCGTGCATGCGCATCTAGCCAAATTAGCTAACAGTCTAGGCTCCTTAGAGTTCATGTAGGACAAAAATGCATCAGGAACTTTAACATCTGGCACGACATACCAGGGATTGCGGACTCTGCATTTGTAGGTTTCCCGGGCCACTCTACCTCCTGGCCCATCGAGATACTTTCTAACTGGCTCGGGCAAAGCGTGTTCTTTCTCTATTTTCAATAACAATACTGGATAGTCATGTTCTAACCATTTGCAAACAGTGGAATGGGTTATGGCATCTCCGGACAGCATTCTTCCGTTTCTGATCGCAGGATAGAGAAATTTGTCGGGAATACCTGCTTTTTTTGCCTGAGACGGGCGAAGATGAAAAAAATCATTGGCGCCAGTCACGTATCCAATGCCGATTTCGGCTACGCGGCCAAACAGAAGATTCGAAGGGCTATCCGCCAAATTTCGGTATAAGGTTCGTACTCCTTCAGAAAGGAGAAAAGGCCTCAAACGAAAATTGAAAAGCCGCCAATCCCCAACATTTATCAATTCGTAATCTTCAGGCGGAGTTGAACTCTCAGAAAAACAAACCCGCTTTGAAAAGCGGATGGTTTGAGTCCTGGCCCCGAAACCATCCAAATAAAGTAGCCAGCAGTCTTCGGACAGATATGGAAAGATTTTTTGCTGAACAGCTATTAAATGGACAATAGCGAAATTCTCAATGAGGTACTTTAGTAGTGGAACGGAGTAGGGCGCATGGCCTATCTCGGCGGGTACGACGAACGCCATTCGCCCGCCATGCTTGAGTAGAGAGGCGGCAGCTACCAGGAAAGGCGCCCAGGAGGATGTGAGTGCAGAGAAGTGAGCGCCTAGTTGTCTGCAATATTCCAGAGCATGCTTCCGAATAATTCCATTAAAATGTTGATAACGTATGAAAGGTGGGTTCCCGGCAGCGCATTCATACCGTTCACCTGTATTCTGGGCCCAGGTAAAGAAGTTCCCCGTGTGAATAACGGCCCAAGGAGCGCGGGAGATTGCTGTCTTTATCGCCTTGTTGTCCTGCTCTACGCCAACGCAATTCCGATGATGCGCTAAGAACCTTCCATCGCCGCAAGCTGGGTCCAACATGCAATCATCGGATTTACGAACAACCCACTTTACAAGCGAGGCAACAACGTCGTCCGGCGTGTAAAATGCTCCGGTTGTTTTTCTCTTAGTTGCTTCCATGTCGCTCCATCTCAGTTGAACACCTGGGGCTGACCGGCTACTAGGCTTAAATACTACTCGTTTGAATGGCTTAGCGCAATAGTCCATATATCCGCTCTTCTCGTATTAATTGCCAAAAATCCCCTTTATCCATCTAAGTGAGGCACCCTGTGTCCCACAAAGAAGGACCGCACCACCCAAAATGGTGTCCATCCCCTGAACACCGGAATAGAAACTAGCGGTTTCCGATTCGAAAAGAAGGCATAATCTGGTCTCCACGCCCCGCGAGGCGGGTCCCACCGCCCCAGGACGGAAAAAGACCCTTTCCAGTTTCCGGAAACAAAGTAGCATGCAGTAAAACATGAGGGGGAGTTTCAGGGATTTGTTTTTTTTAAGAGGAGGTATGAAACTTTCAGATTACATGCAACTGTCATCTGAATCGTTCAGTTTTGGTCTGATTGCCTCTTTTTCAAGCCTTCGGAAATGATCCAACCAAAGAAAGTCTGATCGGTCCTGCCGTGAAACAGCTTGATTTTATTAGTAAAAAACCGCAGTCATCTCTCCTGGAACAGAAATTGCTAAACATGGGGGCGGGGAAAGTGCCCCTTTTGCAGAATGCCAGGCTCCGACCCTGGTATTCAGCGTGCCACGCTATCACGCTGGTGGATGCTCCTTGATAATCGTGTCCTGTTTCACTTCTGTTTCGTTTCTTCTGGATTCTTCGACGCTCAGACTCTTCTTCCCGTTGCTACGCGTGCTCCCATTCGAAATAGCACTCCCCTATCCAGACGTTCAAGTTCGACAGCTACCTCGACCTCATTTGCCTTCTCACGCTCAGTATCAAGTTCATTCAGGGTTGTTTATTCTAACTCGTTTCTGCCTCTTTCGACTTTTCCACTCCCCCTGCGGCCTCCTTTGGCCACCAAGAGTTCGAGGGTTGCGATCCCCCGCAACCCTCGAACGTTTTGGTCTGCTGTTCCGCGTTAGTCTGGTTTCCGTCCGAAGATGGTTCCTTCCGGTATCTGTACTTCTAATCTTTGTTCGTGCGGCTCCCATAGTATTGCCTGTACCAAGCTATGAAACTTGATATCCCCTGGTGCAGGGGGGTCCGAGGGCGGAAGCCGAAATCGCGAGCAATGTCCTTAGTATCCGCGCAGGTTATCCGGACATCGCCGGGCTGCATGGGAAGAAATTCCTTTTGGGCCTTCATTTGAAGGCAATCCTCAATTACCGATACAAATTCGAGAAGCTGGACGGGTTCGTTGTTTCCTATATTATAGATTTTATACGGAGCGAAACTGGTGCCGGGATCCGGCCTGAGTCCATCCCAATTCGGGTCTGCAACAGGAGGATGATCAATGAGCCGGTGTATTGCTTCCACAGCATCGTCCACATAGGTAAAATCGCGGCTCATAAGACCGCTGTTAAATATTTTGATAGGTTCCCCTGCCAGTATTGCGCGAGTAAAAAGAAAAAGAGCCATGTCCGGACGTCCCCACGGACCGTAAACGGTAAAAAATCGCAGACCTGTGGAGGGGATCCCATAGAGGTGGGCGTACGTGTGGGCCATCAGCTCGTTTGCTTTCTTGGTAGCCGCGTAAAGGGAGACCGGGTGGTCCACGCTATCGTGTACGGAGAAGGGGATTTTTTCGTTTGCGCCATAGACGGAACTCGATGAGGCAAAGATCAGATGCTTAACTCCACTGTGCCTGCAACACTCGAGCACGTTTGAAAAGCCGTCGATGTTGCTTTGAATATAAGCGCGCGGATTGATCAGCGAATAGCGAACTCCAGCCTGAGCAGCCATGTGCACCACTATGTCGAATGAACACTCTTTAAAAAGCTCTTCAATGGAAGAATGGTCCTCCAGGTTAAGTTTGAAAAACTTAAATCCGGGATATTGGAGGAGTAAAGAAAGCCGGTCCCGCTTTAGCCTTACGTCATAATAGTCGTTGATATTGTCCAGACCTGTTACAATCCATCCCGCTTCAAGCATCTTCAATGCTATATGAAAACCGATGAAACCGGCCGCGCCTGTCACCAGAATGGGTTTCCTAAAGTCCATTGAAATCAGCCCTCGCATTGTGTAATTGCGGAACCTGGAAATACATGAACCGCTGGGGATAGATGCCCTAAAAGCAGGCTGGAGCCTGCCTCAGCGGGTTAAGAGCTCAGGAGTTAAACTTCGTTGGCTCCATCTGCCTAAGATTTTATTCGGGATCTCGCCCCCACATGAATTCCTTATTTTATGCCTCCGAAGGGTCAGACAAACTGCCCTTCCCGCGCCCGAGCCAAACATGAGGGTCTTTCTCCCGCAACGGAATTACGACAGTATCCCCATGCTCCCAAGAGATACCGGCAAGGAACTGTGCGCTAAAATCGACCGTAATGATTGTGCCTTGACCAGGCAACAATTGCAAGGATTACCGGGCGGGCGGGGCGTGGAGTTCTCATCCGGGGTTTCCGGATGGACACCGGCTAAAAAAATCATTTGTTCATTTCTGTCCAGGATTTCCATCTCATTCCAGAGCCGGATGTAAAAAGAGGCCAACCCCTCGCTCTTAGCCCGCTCCATGTGAGCGGTACTAGAGACTGATCGATTGGTTATCGCCCGCCGCTGATTACGTCAACCAATGTCCATTGCGCACCGCCAATGTCTTGCCACGGGGCCCGGATCAATGACGGCGACCTGAAATCAGAGAAGTTGACCACAATGAGGTATCTCTCTTCCCTCCAACTCCAGCACCAGGCCAGTACATTGATCCGGGACGAATTGTCCGGCCAACCCTTCCTATCGCACAGTTTCCACTCCCCCTCATCAAAGCTATCCGAGCTGAGAGCGGCCAACAACCGGCTATAGAAGTCCTGAAGGGGTGTTTGCGGCCCCTCCTGCGGACGGCGCCCAGGAGAAACAGGGACACGTATTCTCCGGCTCTCGATCTGGCCGTCGTGGAAAAGCTTCGCTCCAGGCACAGAGGCCGCAGGCGATCACTTTCCCATCGGCTTTGAAAAAAGCTGCCGGGGCGTTTGCCAAGTCGTTTACGCCACCCTGAATGTAATATTCCGGGTGGTCGGAAATCCATGGATGGTCCTGGGCGGTGTGATTGGACACAAAGTCGAGGATCAGGCGAATTCCGCGCCTGGCCGGCTCTTTTCGAGCGGCAGCCAAACCCTTCGGGCCGCCGATATGTTCGTACACAATATAGCGCCTGTCGCAATAGGCCGATCCGGCAACGCAAAATCTGCAAGTATGCGATGGAACTCCGCCAGTTGCTCCTGCTGCCTCAGAAGGAGACGAACTGCGGCGGGACTCCTTTCCCAAACGCCCATGAGCCAGACCGCGTCCACTCCGGGCAGGGCCGGATACTCCCAATCCTGGCAGGGAACCGACCCCAGATCGACCCTGCGTCCGTATTTTTGCCCGAGCTCGTTTAGCCAGACCCATGTATTGATTTCGTAAATTCGTCTTCATTTGAGCAAAGCGATCAGCGGAGTGAGAGTGAGCGGGCTGAGGATAGTGGAAAGGAAGACCACGCTTGTGACAAAGGCCGGTTCGACCTCAAACTCTACGGCCAGGATCGTAGTGACAACCGCCACCGGCATCGCTGACTGGAGGACGCCCGCCTGCCGGGCTGCCCCGCCGAGCCCCAGGAACTGTGCTAATAAAAGGCCCAGCAGCGCTGAGACGATCAACCGAAGCCCCACAGCCAGCCCGACCAATCGTAAACGGGCGGGCTTTACCGCCCGCTCCAACTGCATCCCCAGTACCAAGATCATAACGGGGATGGCCGCATCGCCAAGCAGTTTGATCGGGCGCATCAGCAAAGATGGAGTCGCGACACCAGTGAAAATCACGACGATGGCAGCCGCCGAGGCGTAAATGCTTGGAATTCTTAACACGCTCAATAAAGCTTCACCTAGGCTCCTGCGCCCGCTGGACGCCAGGAAAATGCCTATAGTGTACGTAAGGACGATACTCACGACGAAATAGATTGTGGCGCGCGCCAGCGCTTCCTGCCCAAAAACAAATAATGTAAGCGGCAGGCCGTAGTTGCCTCCATTGGCGAACATCACGACGACCATGAAAGCGCTGGTCATTACCCGGTCGAGCCGCAGCGCGCGAGCCGCCAGCCATGCGATCAATCCGATACCGAGTATCGTACCTAGCGCGAGCAGCGTCAGCCGTCCGAACTCGTCAGCACTGACATCGGAAGTGACAAGTACATCGAAAAGAAGGCATGGGGTGAGCACATAGATGGTGACCCTGGACAGTGTCCGGACATCGGCCTCCAAATAGCGCACGATCAGAAACCCGATGCATGCAACAATAAAGATGGGCAAGATGTTTTGCACGAAGATAGCAAGCAGTTCCATTGCGTATGCCCTTCCATTTGCCGCATGCGCTGGTTCCCCGCGCGGCTGGCAGACGATAGTCTAGCATGGAAAGCCGATTATGACATATACTTGATCGGTTTGAGACGGATCAACCGGAGAGTTTGGCGGACCGGTAAATATCCCATGGGGAGGGCAATAAAATGGAAGTCTTTATCACTGCTCGGGTACCGGAAGAAGTTTTGGCCCGAATTACCTTGGACCATACAGTGGAAATACACGATGAAGACCAGCCGATCAATCGCGCCAGGATGCTGAAAGGCGTTGAAAACAAGGAAGGGCTTTTATGCACGATTACCGACCGCATCGATAAAGAGGTCCTGGAGCGTGCGCCGGGCCTTAAGGTGATTGCCAATAACGGCGTGGGCTACGATCATATCGATATTGAGGCTGCAACCGCGAGGAGAATTCCGGTGACAAACACTCCAGGTGTCCTGACGGACGAAACCGCCGACCTCACCTTTGCCCTGATCCTGGCGAGTGCTCGAAGAATTGTGGAAGGGGACGCGATGACCCGGGAGGGAGAATTCAAGTACTGGGCGCCCTTACACTTCCTGGGCTTGACGGTGAGCGGAAAGATCCTTGGAATCGTGGGCATCGGCCGGATCGGGCAGGCAGTGGCAAGGAGGGCGCGCGGATTCGACATGAAGATTCTCTATCACAGCAGGACCCGCCTCGATCCTTCGCAGGAAAAGCACTTGGATGTTTCCTACGCGCCATTTGACGAACTCCTTCGGGAAGCCGATTTCGTCACACTCCACGTTCCCCTGAGTCCTTCGACCCGGCACCTGATTGGAAGCCGGGAACTGGAGATTATGAAACCATCCGCCTGCCTTATCAATACGGCCCGAGGCCCGGTGGTTGACGAAAAGGCGCTTGTTGAGGCCCTGCGGCACGGACGCATTCGCGGCGCCGGGCTGGACGTCTATGAAAACGAGCCGAAATTAAGCCCAGGTCTTGCCGACCTGAAAAATGCGGTTTTGCTTCCCCATATGGGGAGCGCCACTATCGAAACCCGCACAAAAATGGCCCTTATGGCCGCCGAAAACCTTCTGGCCGGGCTTCGGGGAGAACGCCCTCCCAACTGTCTAAATTGGGAATCAGTAAACCGGTGAATGGGAGAGCTACTGCCTGTATCGCAATTCGAATCTTAAAGGCGCCTCACACGCCATTTTCCCGGTTTCATTCATCACCAACGCGCGCTCTTTCGGCAGCCGCACGACCCCGCGCACACAAATGGCCTCGCCATCGAACTCGACCTCAAGGGTCGACATGAAGAACGGCAGCGTAGTGTAAAGACGTGCTTTAATATCCTCTGCCAGCGCTCTCATTTTGAGCGCGTTTATGGATTTTTCATCCATGAGACGATCTTTTTCGGGAAGAAGTCCTGTGATGACGGCGGCGATTCGGTCGATAGGTGTGGCTGTGGAATCGAAGACAAGATCATAATCGGCCGGGTCTTTGCCGTCCCGGCCATAAACGCTCATCAGAAAACCGGCCCTTTCGCGATCTGTTCTTTCAATAAGCCAGCGGGCCGAATCCTCGTCGATTCCCTCTCGGTTGGAAACCCTCGCAAGTCTTTGTTCAATGGGCGCCACAATGCGGACGCGCAGCGTAAATGGAACCCCAGTGAGCAGGTAATTGCCCCCTCGCCCCATGATGATCACACAGTTGGAGGCGGCCTCGTTCAGTATCTCGCTCCGGACCATAGCCACAAAGCCTCGGTAAGACCAGTCGTATTTTTCCCAAACCCGTGGAGCATGTTCATCCAGGCCTTCCGTCCACTTCTCCCATTTGTGGCCTGCCGCCTTTAACCGGGCAAGGATGCGCTCCCGGTCCAAGAATCTGTATCCCAGACTGCTCGAAAGCATCAGTGCGACTTCACGGCCTCCGCTGCCCAGATCTCTGGAAATGGTTAGAACTGCCATGTCATTCCTCAATTTCTCCTCTGGATTGCCCTGTGCTTTCTGCGCTTCTGTCAGCCCCGATCAGGCGCTTCAGAGAGATTCTACCTGCGAGAATCACTCCGGCCGCGCAAAGCGCCTCGAATCCATAGCGCGCAAAGGCGGGCAGACTGATATAAGGGGTCAGGACGGGGTCGGTCACCATCATCTCTGCACCCAACCTTCCCAGTATTGCGGCCCCGATGTAGATTATAATAGGATAGCGGTCCATGAGCATTGAAAGCAGACCGCTGGTAAAGATTACGAAAGGAATGGAGGTGCCCAGCCCTAGGAGCAGCAGCAGTATATTGCCTTGAGACACGCCGGCGACAGCGATCACGTTGTCGAGCGACATAGTCAGATCGGCGATCAGCATGATCCTTATCGCCTGGAGAAGAGTTGCCGCCTCTTTTTCTTCACCGCCGGGAAATCCCTGCACGAAAAGCTTGACTGCGATCCAGAGCAGCACGATGCCGCCGGCCAGCTTGATACAGGGAATTGCAAGAACCTGTGCGATAATCAAGGTAAGAACGATTCGCAGCGCCACCGCAGCTCCGGCGCCAAAAACGAAACCTTTTTTCCTAAGGTCCGGCGGGAGCCATCTGACCGCCATGGCGAGCAGGATCGCGTTATCTCCGGAAAGGATCAGATTGATTATTATAATGTTGAGCAGGTCCCAGAGGAAAGTCCAGGGGAAAATGAATCTCAGAGGTCCAATATCCAAGATGGATGCTCCTTTTGAAACCGTGAACCGGTCCTGAAATCCGGACGAAAGTTCACGCGGGATTTTAATAAGGCCTCCCGCTCCCGCCCCGTCTCGCGGGCGGGCGGGCGGGCTGTCGAGAATGAGCGGTCGGCCTCCGCGCTACGCGCTCACATGTCGTTGCGGGAGGCCGGGCAGGCCCACTTCACAAAGTGAAGTAGGGCGAAGCCCCGCGAAGCGAGACCTTTACACCATTGTAACTTCACTTTCTGATGCGCTTAATATCTGGCTTGCCTTCAAACGCACCACGTTTAATGTCTGTGCGTTCTGCATGGCTGCGCGGAAAGAGCCGATTCCTTTTTTTTGAGCAGGATATTATATAAGTCTATCTTGCGAGGTGTATAATTCAACTTCAGGTGCTTAGCTACCCTTTAACTTTCGTGGAGACATTTTTCGGAGTGGAAATGGCCAGGAGCGGACGGTTCGGAAAATATGGAGACCTGAAGAGAAAAGAGCAGATCAGGGAGACCAGGGTTTCCCGGTCCGGACAGAGCAAGGCCTTGCTGGCGTCAGCAAAGGCGGCGCAGGAAGACCGCCCCGGGAAATGTCCGAAGAAGTAGGCATTTTATGGAAGAAAGCGAAGAACGCCCGCCCCCTGACCAATTCGACCTGCCGAAGGATTGGCAAAAAATACCGTTGAGCCTTGGCCCATCCGCCTGAATGCGATGATTGACGCCGGGATGCCTGGATAAGCCAGGAGATTGTTTCCGGCAGGCCCCTGAAATCAGCATTTTTAAATTTTGCTTTTGAGCGTTTATGATGTAATAATCGGAGTTGTTTCATCGTGATAAAGCATCATCAACAATTATTGTTCAGCCGGTCATGAAAGCATACAGCCTCAATATCCGGATCGATTTGAAAAGAGCCGCATTCCCCGACACCGGCCGGGCCTTGGGAGTACTGTTTCGCAGGCATCTCCATCACGGGCTCGCCGGCTGTAGTGTGGACAGGCAGAGCGATACTGAGGTTGCACGCAAGGCCGAGGCGGTCGTCAAGTGCATGTTCGATCGCCCTTCGGCCCTGGAGCGAATTGCTGGCCCAACCCCGTCCGAAACACGTGAGATTCTGCTAAATGACGAGGAGGTGGGACGACTTTCGAAGTACTGGGGCAAAAAGGAGATTCCGGACTGCACGATAGTAGTTCCGCACATGTTCTACCTCACACTGGTCCAGTCCTTTATCCGGAATTTGGAAAAAAGATCTCTCAAAACCTTGAAACAGGCGTGCTTTGTGTTCGATTATTCCGCACTCCAAGACATATCTGAGATCGTAAGAAAGAGCTTTTGGGGTGAGCGGGCCTCCGTACTCCGTTTTTTGCGCAGCAAAGGGCTGCGCTGCATCGATCCGGGGCTGCGACTAAACCTGGAAAACGTATTCTCGCTTGCCTGTTACATCTTTCCGGCAAAATACCTTGTCTTCATGGATGACGATTTCTTTCTGAAAAATGGGGCCTCTCTCGACATGCTTCTCGAACCGCTCAGGTCCGGATATCAGATGTCCGGGAGTTACGTGCTGTCCACTGATCGGCTTCACACAAGTTTTTTTGCAATGAAGCCGGATTGTCTTCGAGACAAGCTCGATCTTTTCGATGACGGGGTGAATCTCTATATGGAGGATTTGCGGGATACCGGGACCATTACTTTCAGAACTCTGGCAGCCCGTGAGAAAGGGGTTTTCGTTACTGGGGACTACGTCGACAGAAATGGGCCGTTCGGGCGGCATCTGGGTCATTGCACGATGGAATTGTGGAACGACATGCCGCAAATCCTCAATCTGCATTTCAACAAAGAAAATCTGTCCGGCGCTGCCCGAATGAGGCTGGATGCATCGATTCTGCTGGAAGCGCTTGCAACTTACCTGGGGGTGCAGCCCAGGCTGTGCGGTCATAAGCCGGTGGGCACAGACTTGAGGATCAATGGGCTTACCGATTTTGTCCCCTATTTCCAAAGAATTTACGACAACCATCATTGGCTTTTGAGGCAATCCGGGTCTGAAAACCCAACCGGCGACGACTCAGCGGGAGATCCCGGAGCAAGGACCTAAAATGGCGAATGTAGTCCTGACAACATACTGCAACCGTTCCTGCCCTTACTGCTTTGCGAAAAGGGAGATGTCGGAATCCCCGGCGAAGAGTCTCATGTCCTGGGAAAATCTGATGTACATTGCCGATTTCCTCCAGGCATCCGGGCAGATGGGTGTCTCACTGCTTGGCGGCGAACCAACGATCCATCCCGACTTCCTGGACTTCGCGCTTTATCTTCTGGAGCGGGGTTTCAGTGTGACGGTATTTACCAATGGGATCGTGGCGCCCTCCAGGCTGGAAGAATTCCGCAAGAGCTTTTCCGAGGTCAATTCCGACCTGCTTACTTTTGTCTGTAATCTTAACGATCCCGTCCAGACACCGCCTCTACGGGGTGAGGCAGCCAGGGTCGAGCGATTCCTCTTTGCCCTCGGTCCATGGATTTCGCCGGGATTCAACATCTACCGGCTGGATTTCCGGCTGGAGTTCCTTTTGGACCTGATCAACCGCTACGGGATGAAGCGGCACCTGAGGCTTGGAATCGCGCACCCCGTGCCCGGAAAGTCCAATGGATTCATACGGCCGCAGGATATGCGCCATGTGATCGAGCGGCTGTGTTCATACCGGAGTTTTTTTGAAACAGCTCGAGTCGTCCCGGGACTCGATTGCGGGTTTCCGCTTTGCAAGTTCACAGACGAGGAACTGGGGTGGCTGTTTCGCTCCGGGTCTCAGCCCCGCTTCGGTTGCGGACCGGCTGTCGACATATCCCCTGACATGAGTGTGTACTATTGTTTTCCCCTGTCAAACTATAAGAGAAAATCACTATTTGAGTTTAATTCACTGCGCGATCTCGAAGATTTTTTTGTCAAACTGCAGTCAGAGATCAAGGCGGAGATTCCCGGGATATTCAAGGAGTGCGAAGGCTGCAATCACCAGAGTGACGGTATGTGCTTTGGCGGAGGCCTGTGCCAGGTGCTTAACCGCTTCATCGGTGAAGCTCCTGTGAGACTTGCGGAGATTGAGAATGAGCTTTGCAAATATCGTTTGTCCGTATAACGAGCTATTGCTCGAAACACTGAAGGGGCACACTGTTGCCGTCAGGGTGGACGATCCCGCTCATGCCGGGGAAGCCGCCGCCTGCGTCCGGCGGTCGCGAAATACCCTGGCGTGCGTCATCGTGGAGGCTTCCAGCCCTGTGGACGTCATGGATTCCGGTGATGGTCTCAAAGGGGTCCCCCTTGCCGTCATGTCGCCTTCTCTCGGAAAGCTGCGGAACCTGTGGAAACACGTGAAAGGAATGCGGGAGCTCAACCTGAGGATCTATCTCCCATGCGAAAGCCGCGAGAACATAACCGGGTTGCGGGTTTTGTCGTCACTTGGATTGCACGGGTGCGCGATTTTCGGCAACGGGGAGACAGACTGGGACGCTGTGGCCGACCTGATGACATATGCCGTACTCGAACGCGCCTACCACGCTCCCATCGAGCCCTTCTCATTCATTGCCTCTCACTATGACCCGCACGGTGGGATAGAATGGGGTCACATCTGGTTCGACGATCCAAGGTATTTTCTTCATCTGGACGAGCGGGGCCGAGTGGCCCTGTCCGCGATGGACCTGAAAAAGGGCCGGTTCATTGCGCAAGACCTTTCGGAAATTCCCGAGCCGTCCGCTTTTCCGGCTATAAGGGATAGGGTGAATGCCTGGAGGAGCCTCTTCATCCAAAACCATGCATGCGCCTCCTGCGCCGGATGGAAGATCTGCCGCGGCAGGTTTGCAGGTGAGGTTTCCGGGGACAGGGACGGGTGCTCCGCCTTTTTTGTCGAGCTGATCGAGGTCTGCCGTCAGTACAAGGCAGGCATTGACAAGGCCGAGGAGAGCAGGATATGGCGACTGTAATATTCAAGGCGACCGAGGCTTGCAATGCCAGGTGCATTTATTGCGATGTGGTCCACAAGAAGCCTCGCAATCCTGTCACGATGCCCCTGGAAACGCTCGAATTGTTTTTTTCTCGGATAAACGAATTCCTCACGGAAAAACCCCAAGAGAAGCTCGATCTGGTCTGGCATGGCGGAGAACCGCTTCTTCTGGGGCCCGATTACTTCTCGAAAGCCCTCCATTTCCAGCAAAAGCACTGCGTCCGGACAAGCGACCGCATACATCACAGCATCCAGAGCAACGTCACTCTTTTCTCCAGGGAATTTACGCCAATACTCAAGGAACTCGGGATCGACTCTATAGGCACGAGCTACGAACCAATACCCGGCGTTCGCGGGCTGGGGGCAAAACGGGACTGGCGCGAGTACAACAAACGGTTTTTGGAGGGCATAGGCCGCCTGGAAGAAGAGGGGTTTTGCTGGGGTATAATTTACGTGGTGAATAAGCTCTCCCTGGCAAAGCCGGTCGAGATCTTCCAGATGCTCCACAACCTGGCGCCCAAGGGTGCGTTTATGTTCAATCCGGTCGTTCTATACGATTTGAAAGCGGTGCACCTGAAAATCGAGCCGGAGGAATATGCGGACTTCCTGGGAGCCATTTTCCATTTGTGGTGGCAAAACCGGGAAGAACTGGGCAACGTTGACCCTTTCGCTTCTCTCGTCAGCAACCTCGTCGACGGGAAAGCCTCGCTGGGTTGCTCCGATTCAGGTGCCTGCGCCGACACCCATATCAATCTCCTGCCGGACGGCAGCCTCTCCCATTGCGGACGTTCCGCCGACTGGGGGCTTCTCAATTACGGATCCATCTTCGATACGAGCCTGTCCCGCGCTTTTGCCGATCCGCAAAGAGACGTGCTGCGCCGGCGCAACAAAGTCCTTCCGAAAACCGTGTGCAAGGGTTGCCGATTCTGGAACATCTGTCACGGCGGGTGCCCGCTGGACGCTTGGTCTGCCGAAAAGACCTTTATGCACAAGACTGAGTGGTGCATGGCCAAAAAGAAGTTCATCGAAGAGTACTTCGAACCGGTTGTCAAACAGCCGGAAGGCCCGAAAGAACCGGGGCCCGAGTGCAGACCTTACTCCCCGCCGGTGCAAACCGTTTTCGAGACGTCGTGGCTGGCTGATGGAGAGCCGGTGTGGATCAATCCAATGGGGGGGCTGGGAGACACTCTGATGTTCTCAGGAGTTCTCAAGCTCCTGACGGACAAGTATCCAAACCGCAAATTCAATTTGGTCGATCGCACGAAGTACAGGGAGTTTCTGGAAGGGCACCCCGCGATAGATCGAATCGGTCATCCGCCGCCTGGCGCTAGAATTGTCCACACTTCCTACTGGGAGCATGAAATATTTTTCTCGCGGGGTCAGAGAGCTTTCCAGACCCTCGCGCGCATTTTTGGCCTGGAAACCCCGGTGCAAGAGCGTCTCTACGTTCCCTGGGATATCGAACAGGGGGACCCGGAGATCGAGAGGATAGTTCCATGGAAAAAGCGCAACGTGCTTATCTCCCAGAGTTCGGATTCGTTCAGAAAGCGGATGGACGTCGCGAAGTGGGAATCCGTGGTGGATTTGCTGAAGAGGCAAGGCATTGGTGTCGTGCAGGCGGGAAGAATGGGAGACCAATATGTCCGTGGAGCGTACAGCCTGATCGGGTTGACATCTGCCCGCAGCATAATCCGCCTTCTGAGACGCTTTGATGCGATCGTAACAGTCGACAGTTTCATGATGCACGCAGCGCATCTGTGCAGCGTACCCGCAGTTGTTCTATGGGGACCGACGGACCATCTGGTTTATGGATATCCCGGGCAGGTGCATTTGCAGGCCAAACCAACGTGCGAAAATCCGGAAAACTGTATCGGACCGGGACAATCCAGGATGTATCGTTTGGACTGTCCGGAAGGGGAAGCACGCTGCATGAACGCCTTCAACCCTGAAGATATCACCAGGGAAGTTTTCACTCTGTTGACAAAAAAACTGAAAAGACGTGCAAACCAACCGCAGAACGGCCGGTAATTATGACAGTCTGATTTCAGATGCCGCCTATTTTCGACTCGAGTAAGGCGGTGGAACGTAGATCTTGTGAGATCCGTAGCTGGTGTAAAAGGACGAGTACCGCACATAAGGCGGGTGCGGTGGCACGTATACGGCGTCAGAGTAAGGATTGTACGGTCTTTGTTGGGCCAGATGCATTTCGTCGGAGGTCTGCTGACCTAGTGCCGCCGCCCCTGCCGCTCCCGCGAATATGGTCGCAATTCGCTTTATGGCAGTTCGCCTCGACAGTTTTTCTTCACCAGCGTTTCCCTTTACCTCGCCGCCGTTTTTCCCGTTCTTCTTTTTCATAGGATTCACCCATTCGATAAGGGTTGCGCCAGGGTAGCCTCTTAAGAAAATTCACCGTTATCTATAATTAAGCAGGTAACATTGCTTGTCAAGCAAATAAGTTCGGGCCGGACCTGCCTCCTCTCGCGTCACAAATGAAATGCGCGTTATGGCCGCCAGGGCGGCACGTAGATGCTGGAATATTGCAAGAAGCTGCTGTAACTGAGGGACAGATACGCGAAGGACGAATACCGCACATAAGGCAAATTAAGGGACACATACGAGGATGAGTAGGCCGGGGGATCCCCGGCAGCTCCCGTGGCGCTGATTGCCGCCCCTGCGAACACGGCTGCGATGCGCTTAATGGCAGCTCGCCTCGACAGCTTTTCTCCCCCTGCGCTGCCGTTTGTCTCGCCATTTTTGTGTTTTTTCTTTTTCATAGTACTTACCTCTTTCATCACACCGCCGTGATGCTCAGAAACACAGGCGGCCAGGCCGCTTCTTCCAAACCGGGGGATGCCCCAAGAAAGCCGGCAACATAGCCAAGAGACGCATTTTCCACCAAAGTAACATTCAGACTAACTTGATCGACTTCCGGCGCCTCGCATTTTCGGCAAAATCTTTCGAAAGCGCTTTGCAGCAAACGGCCCTTGCCTTGCACTTCATCGGGGTTTTCGCCCGTGGCTGCGCTTGTTATGAAATCTTCGAGGCAATGGCGGCAGGAGGAGAGAAGGTCCGGCATTCCGGGCGCCTCGATGAGAGTCCGGAACTGTTTGCTCCCCAGACCGTCCAGCCTGGGAATCGACCCCAGCAAGTGAGTGGCGGCTGAAAATTGCTTTCGATCTCGCTCGCATCCGGTCCGGATCATCTCGATGGCCTCCTCGACGACCTCCGGAAAACAGCTCACAAAGATCGGCATACTCTCAAGCGGCTGGAGCGAAAGCATTCGAAACCAGCTCTGGATTCGCCTCGGGAGCATATAGAGCAGACCGTTTGTGTCCGGGGCGAGCGCCGGGGTGAGATTGGTTTCGGCCCGGTCCGATTCCTCATCTTCGATACCCAGTATGTCGCGAAATTCCTGTTCGATGGCATTCAGATGGGCGTAGCTGGATGCTATCTCCAGTTCCTTTTCATCCAGTTCGCGCGCTATTTCCAGAAAAATCGCCGCCTGGACGATCTCCTTTTGAGCGGGGTCCAGGTCGGGCGGACAACTCCCCCGGAGTTTCTCCTGGATGCGGTATCGTGGTTCGTCGGTTTCGTCGAGCGCCCGGCTGAGAAAACCGAGCATCCCCCCCGGGCCGCCATGAACTTGCGCGAAAGCCCGGTATCCTTCGACGCAGGAGCCGATTTGGGTCGAAAGCTCCCCGCCGCGCAGAACAGGCCATCCGGAAAAGTTTTCCTGAGCCCATTCGGGAATCGAAGCCTGCCGGGCGATTTCCAACACGCTCAGACGAGGCAGAAAAACGCAAAGATTCCTGAAATGATTCTCGGAAAGTGTCGTATGCGGGAAAAGAAAATAATTCAATTCGTTGGCTGCGGTCATAATTCTCATCGGTTCGTGATAGGGCGACGAAATATCAAGGTTGAGGGGCGGCTGCATCAAAAAACCGTTTGGTCTTGATCTGTTTATCCGATTTTCTGACTTGAGCAAGGTCATACTGTAGCTGAAGCTGCAACCAGCTCTCAGGACTTCGGCCAAATGACTGCGACAGTCTGACGGCCATTTCAGGGGAAATACCCGCGTGGCCGTTCAACAGCAGGGAAAGTGTCTTGCGGGTCACGCCCAGGCCTTCAGCGGCCTGCGTGACGGTCAATCCAAGGGGGGTGATGCACAAATCCCGGATAATCTCGCCCGGATGCGGGGGGTTCTTCATGGTCATGGCGTGGTCTTCCCTAATGATAATCAATTAAATCAACGTCGGTAGCTTGGTTGTCCCCGAAACGGAAAATCACCCGCCAGTTGCCGGAAACGGACACCGAGTAAAACCCGGCCAAGTCTCCCTTGAGTTGATGGAACTTCAAGCCGGGGACATTCATGTCCTCAGCAGTGCAAGCAGTGGCGAGCAAGGCGAGGATTTGCCGTAACCGCTTCAAATGGGATTGTTTCACCCCCTTTATCCGGTCGTCATAATAAAGGGCGGCTAACCCTTTGTGCCGTATGCTGCCGATCATAACATTGTATCCCGTTACGTTTCTGGTTGCAAGCCGGGAACTTACTACACCACAATTCATTGAGGGACAAGAAAAAATCTGATTCTTCTCCCCCATTCAGCCTTAAATGATTTATGATATCCGCATGATAAGACATCCATTACATCTACTTCTACGACGGATTTCAAGGCCTCCCGCTCCCGCCCATCGCGCATGACAGACACATCGAGCGGTCGGCCTTCGCGCTACGCGCTCACACGTCGCAAAGGGAGGCCGGCAAGAGCACTTCACGAAGTGAAGTGTCTCGAAGCTCGCGGAGCGTGATTCTGACATGGGATATGCTTCACTTTCCAATGCGCTTAACGTTTGGCTTGCCTCCAACCGCGCCAGCCTTAATCGCTGTTCTCTCCGGATGGCTCCGCCTTGTTATCTAAGGTCAAGCGTTAATGGTATGATTCGGGCTCTAAGTGCTATATAGCACACAGCATAATACCCATTCTATGCAATCGGAACTGGTATTATTTTTACCGACTTTACGTTATTTTGTACTGAGTATATTTAAGTCTATCATACGAGGAGAAGCACCATGGCCGGAATTTTCTCGTCTTGTTGCCTGATCTTCATGCTGATTTTTACCGGAAGCTCCGGCGCGTTAGCTCAGAGCCGCGAGATGACGCAGTATTCCACTATCGACGTCCTGCTGAAAGGCGTCTACGACGGATATGTGCCGATCGGGGAAATGCTCCGGCACGGGGACACCGGCATCGGCACGTTCGATGGTCTGGATGGTGAAATGGTGGTCGTGGACGGGATAGCGTATCAAGTGACCGCGGACGGAGCTGTCCATATCCCGGAACCGGCAATGACCACACCGTTTGCGGCGGTTACCTTCTTCCACAACGATCAGGAAAAAGTCCTGCCGCCCGGCGCCAATCTGGAGTCGTTCACCAGGGAGGTAGACGCGATCATTCCGACCCCGAACATTTTTTATGCTATAAGGATCGACGGGACATTCGAAAAGGTAATAACCCGCAGCTTTCCGAAACAGTCTAAGCCCTATCCTCCCGTTACCGAAGTCGTCAAGACCCAGGCGACCTTTACCTTTGAAAACGTAAGGGGTGTGATCGTAGGCTGGCGGTGTCCGGCCTTTGCCAAGGGGCTCAACGTCCCCGGCTATCATCTCCATTTTCTGACGGAAGACAGGAAGGGCGGCGGCCATATACTCGAATTCGTGGTTAAGGACGTCACCGTCAAGATCAGCCACACGTCAGACTTCCACATGATCCTGCCCGAGGGCGAGGACTTCTATAAGCTCAACCTGGAAAGCACCTCTGAGGCGGTTTACAGGCAGGTTGAATCGAACGCTGGGCAGAAGGAAAAATAGATGGGAACGGGAATGGTTGTGAATATGCAATTCGCTATAATCTCGCCCGGATGCGGGGGGTTCTTCATGGTCATGGCGTGCTACTCCCTGATGATAATCAATTAAATCAAACAAATGGGATTGTTTCACTCCCTTTGTCCGGTCGTCATGATAGAGGGCGGCTAACCCTTTGTGCCGTATGCCGCCGATGATAACATTGTATGCCGTTACGTTTCTGGTTACGAGCCAAAAGCTTACTGCACCCCAATTCATTGAGGCACAAGAGAAAAAACGACATAGGTTTCCCACGCGGCGTTGTCTCACAAATCAGATTCTTTGTCAGAAAAGATGATCTATTTTATGATATAGTGGGTGTATGGTTTTGAGGTAATAACCGGCTGGCTGTCACTTCGCCAGTTGCCCGAAAGGGGGGGCAAAATGAGTAACATCATCGAAAAAGCAATCAAGGCAGGCGATCTGCCTCCGCAGTTGCGTGGGGACATCGAAAAGGACGCTTTGGTGCTGGTATCCGTGCGCCGCTTGACCGGCAATGGCTTCACGGAAGAATTTGAAGAGGGTGTATTGAAGGCGGAGGAAGAAACCGAAGGAAAGCCCTTTCGACCGGCTGAAGAGGTTATCAAAGAGCTGAAAGCTATCGCCGCCGATGAATCTTAGGTATTCCCAAAAGTTTGTATCTTCCCTTCGTAAGCTGGCGGCGGCTGACAAAACAACGGTAATTCTTGCGGTCGAGTTGTTTCAAGAAAACCCTCTACATCCCTCGCTACGCAACCATGCCCTAACAGGTAAGATGAGCGGAAAACGGGCGATAGTCGTTGATCACGATCTGCGGATTATCTTCACAGAACGGGGCAATTATCAGGACGTAACCCTGCTGGATGTCGGCGGCCATGCTGAAGTTTACCGACACTAATGCCCGTAAACACCCTATTTACTGCCAAGGCTACACGCGCGAACGCCAAACGGCCAGCTTTGGCAAAGTGCCTTAAAGCTCTTACGGCTGGCGACGCGCTGGCGGTCTGGAAACTTGACCGGCTGGGCCGGTCGTTGCGTGACCTTATAACCCTGCTGGATGATCTGAAAGGGCAGGGCGTGGCTTTCCAATCGCTGACTGAGGCTATCGACACAGAAACCCCGACAGGCCGCGCAATGTGGCAAATGGTGGGTATACTGGCAGAGCTTGAACGGTCGTTGATCCAAGAACGGACAAAAGCGGGCCGCGCGGCGGCTGTGGCTCGCGGGGTGCGGATGGGCCACAAGCGGCTGCTGTCCGCGCAACAGGTTGCCCACGCCCGCAAGCTGACAGAGCAGGGGGAAGGCCCCAGTAATGTAGCTAAATCCCTCATGGTTTCGCGGTGAACGCTCTACAGGGCTTTAACCGCTCCGAGTCCTTGCTAAATGGGATTTCACTAACTGGACAGTGTTGTAAATTGTCCAGTAATGGAATCCTGAGATGTCCAATTTACGTTAAACATTGGCTGGTGGCTGGGGCAAGGTCAGGGCGCTACCTAAAGGAAATAACGTATGAGTTTATGGAAGAAACTATTTGGACCGTCTTCATCTGAAATAGCCGCCTTTTCAAAGGCGGTTTGCGAAAATAACATTGAATTAGTCAGGGAATTGCTCAAACGTAGTCGTCGACTGGCTTTCAGCAAGGCTGAGGACCGACCGCCACCTTTGTTTCTAACAGTGTATCATTGCAATCTGCAGTTAGTGGAATTGCTGATAGCCAAACGGGCCGATGTCAATGCCAAGAACAAGCACGGCGAAACACCTTTGTGGGAAGCAGCGGCTCGTGGCAATCTGGAGTTCCTGGAATTGCTGATAGCCAACGGGGCCGATGTCAATGTCAAGGACGACTGCCTCGGCGATACGCCTTTGCACAAGGCGATATGGCGTGGCGACCGCATTACCAGCGATTCGCGTTGGGAGGAGCAGGCAAAGGAATTTTTCAAGAAGCTTCTGGAATTGCTGATAGCCAAAGGGGCCAATGTCAATGCCAAGAACAACTACGGCAAAACGCATTGGAAGGTAGCGAATTATAACTACTATTATAAGATGCGAAGCTTGCTTTTAAATAAGCAAAAGACCATTGAAGAACTCATGCCTATAAATCTAGATGAATATGAATAAGATGCCTGAAAGGGCAGCACGAGGCAACCCCGAAAAAGTAGACAAAGAGCGTAAATTGTCCCTATGCTGAAAACTGCCCCGCGCCCCGCCTTACTGTGCGGGCCGACCTATTCCCCGGTAACTGGACAAAAGACGGTTCGGTTCCGCAAATCTCAACGTAGTTTTCTATGTTTTTTCGGTAGGTTGGATATTGTTGTCTCGTCGGTCTCTGAAAGTCCAGCCTAACATGGGCATCTCGCCAAGCCTTTACGTTTAGACGGTTCTATTAGTTGGAAGTGTTAAGCCACTTGGGATAACTGAACACTTTGCGCTCTTGTCCAGTTATCATATTATTTCTGTTAGTTACTTTCCGATATCGGTAGCTGGCTGTTCAGTTGGGGCGGGCTGTTGGGCCGAAATCTGTTTCTGGTGCTCGACGGGAGTGGCATACCGTCCAATCGCCCAGCCCCCTATTGCTGTCATAAGAGCGATCAAGATGGTAACGATAATTTGGAAGAATGTCATTGGCTGCCGTTCAATTGCCTTCTTCAGCCAACACTTGCTATCCTCAGCAACAGCCTCAAACCCTTCGAGCGTCACCATTATGGCAGGATTTTTGCTCACGGAGCCGCCCATGTTATCTCGTTCGTAATCAAGGTAAGTTATTTTAATAAACCTTTCCTCTAAAAGGGTATTGAGGTCATAGGCTAAGTCACTGCCGCCTTCGTTGACAGGGTTTTCTCGATCAACGAAGTTGGTTCCCATAGAGAAGCCTATCCCATTAAGCAATGGTGCTATTTCTGGCAAGGGGAGTTTGAGGTCGTGGCGTCCTCTCGCCTTGTGCGCTAGTTTCTTGAGTAGGACTCCAGTTTTCCAAATCACCCTAAAAAGCGATTCTATCATCCTGGAATACCAGACTAATTAGTGTAATGAGACAAATCTGGCCGTCAGGTATATTTTTGGAGTTCCAGAAGCTCGAAGAGTC
>Ga0187849_1001670_pt1 | contig 23140 bp, 20 predicted proteins | sample June2016WEW_4_10_2_FD_132412 | JGI IMG/M metagenome (GOLD analysis project Ga0187849, IMG submission 132412) | Peatland microbial communities from SPRUCE experiment site at the Marcell Experimental Forest, Minnesota, USA - June2016WEW_4_100 | ecosystem: Environmental > Terrestrial > Soil >...
CCACCCACAACTCGTGCCCCAGTTCTCCCATCAGCCGCTCGAACCAGTACGCGGGAAACGTCGCTTCGATCCCCACCACCGTCCCCCGCGGAAACTGCGCGTAAAACTCTTTCACTTCCTTGCCCTCATGCTCCAGCCGCCGCTTGCGAATCTCCCCCGTCTCCTCCTCGATCCAGGCCACCACTTGGTTGCGCGTATGGACGTCACATCCGATAAAATGCTGCATGGCTTCGGCTCCTTTCCCGGCTCGCCTTGGTCGTTTAGAGCACTTCCAAGTCTACCGGATTGGAGCCGATGCCGTTATCCAATCAGGGGTCTCGCCCGCTGTGGCGGGAGCGTCCCGCTCCCGCCCTACAACAAAACCCTGGGCCTGGAGTGGCGGGAAACGAACCTGGGGTCAGATTACAGCAAGGCACGGGCAAGATGCCCGCGCCACGGCGGGCGAGACGCCCGCGCTACGTCGGAGGGACCTCGACTTCCACTTTAATGTCGCGCACCCCCCAGCGCCGCGAGCCTCATCATGCACCCAGGTATTCGCACGCCTCATACTGACCGGCGGCATTTTTTCTTCCCCGAACCGCCTTCGGGTGCTGTCCTAATTTCAGATGTAGCGCCGGCTTCCAGCCGGCATTGAGCCGCCAAGATGGCGGCGCTACGTTCAAATTAGGACAGCACCCGCCTTCGCAAATCTTTGTTGCTTGAACCAAAGATGTTGTAACATGTGCCCTGTGGAACGCCGGTAAGCAGCCCTCGGAGCTTACGGCGAGCGCAAACCCGGACGGTTTCGCCTCTCGCCGCACAAGCTCACAGGATGGAAACATGGCGCCGAAGGGGCTCTGCAAAAGGTGCAACCCGAAGGAGTTTGTCCGGCTCAAAGTGTTGGCGAACTGGATGCGCAGGATTGAGCGGGTATGCCCTGCCCGTGCCCCAATTTTCGATATAATAAGGAAGGGCTGTGCGTCGAAACCCGTTTCATCGCCATCGGCGCGCCGAGGCCTTGCCAAGAGGCCTTGCAAGGAAAACGGGCTTAGGGAGGATCGCGCAGGGATAGAGATTTGGGGTATTATCCCCGGCCGGATGTCGTGCGGCGGAGTCCCGGAGAGGCAAGAGGTCAGGGATGAGCGGAGACCAGACTAAAATTGCGGGCGCACCCAGCGCCGAATGGCGGCAGCTACCCCGGAGGGAAAACCTTGCGCTCCTTTATCAGGAAATTCTGACTGTCATAAGCCGCCTGCGCGCGAATCGTCAAGCGGTGATGGACGCGGGGGCTTTTCGCAGCTCGATGAAGGCGGCCCTTGCTGCTGCGGAAGCCGAGGCCACCCGCAAGGGACACACGCCCGAAGACGCGCGCCTGGCCACTTTCGCGGTAGTGGCCTTCCTCGACGAATCGGTCGAGAACGCGCATGACCCCAACTTCGCGGATTGGCTCCGCATGCCGGTGCAGGAAGAGTTGTTTGGTGAGCACACATCGGGCGAGATCTTTTTCGAGTGTATTGACCGGCTGCTGGCGCGCAGCGATTCCCCGGAGGATGCGGATGTGTTGGAAGTCTTCGCCCTCTGCCTGCTACTGGGGTACCGGGGACGATACAGTACGAGCGGAGAAATGGGCGTTCGTCCCACCGTAACCGCGATTGCGGATAAGGTACAACGCATTCGGGGACCGCGCCGCCTGGCTCCCGACGGGGCGCCTGCGCAGGATGCCGTGTTGCAACCGCCTTATGATCCCTGGGTGCGGGCGCTCATCCTCGGCACGCTGGGAGCCTTATTTCTCGCCGTCCTGTTTTTTGTCGGTTTCAAAATCGCATTGCTGTCCGGGGCCTCAGGCCTTCACTCGATCGGTCTGCTTGCCCCTCATTAGGAAGTGGCCGTGAACACTGCGTGGAAATATTGGATTGTCGCAATCGCTCTCATCGTGTGGTTGGTGCTGGCGTGGCTTGCAGGTCCCTGGTTGAACGTGCAAGGGAATGATCTCTGGATCCTTCGCGGCGCCCTGGTCCTGATCGGCTTGGCCGCTTCCATCACCTCCGTGTGGTGGTTCAGAGGACTCGATGAAGACCGCACGGCGCAAATGCCGGAAGAAGGGACGGCGGGCAGCGATGAGATCGACATCCTGCTACGAAAAGCCCAGGTGCGCCTGCGCGCTCTGCAACCCGGCAAGGCGGCGTTTTGCGATTTACCGGGAGTTCTTGTGCTGGGTGAAGCCGGCTCCGCTAAAACCAGCATCGTCCTTCATGGCGGCCTTGAACCCCAACTGCTCGCAGGCCACACGGTCCAGAACAACATTCCGATTCCCACTCGCGCCTTGAACCTGTGGTTCGCGCGCCCGTTTATCGTGGCGGAAGCCGGCGGCCCTTTGCTCCATGAACCGCCGCGGTGGGCCCATCTGGTGAAGAAGCTTGCGCCCGGCTGTACCCAGTTGCTGGGAAAAAGCGCTGCCCTCCCTCGCCTGGCGCTGCTCTGCATCGACTGCGAAAAATTCCTGACCCCAGGGGTCGCCGAAACCCTGGGCACGAGGATCCACCAATGGCGCGCGCGCCTTCGCGAGACTTCTCAGTTGCTGGGCATCAACCTTCCTGTCTATGTGCTTTTTACGCGGGCTGATCGCCTTCAGTTCTTTCAGGACTACGTGGCGCCCTTGAGCAACGACGAGGCGTCGCGCGTCTTCGGCGCAGCGCTCCCCGTGGCCGCTTATGCCGCCGAGTCCTACGCGGAACTGGAAACCACAACGGTTTCGGCCGCCTTCGATAATCTCTTCCAAGCTTTGGCGGACTGGCGGCTGACCTTGCTGGCGCGCAAACCCGATACCGCCCCGGCGCCCCCCATCTATGAATTTCCGCGTGAATTCAAAAAGCTGCGATCGATCTTGGTTCCGCTGCTGGTGGATATTTGCCGGCCCGGACCGTCGCGCACCACTCCCTTTCTTCGCGGGTTCTACTTCACGGGAGTAAGACCCATTGTGGTCAGCGCGCCGCCTCCGGCTCCGGCCTTAGAGGAAGCACTCGCGCCGGACGCGGCCGCACTCGGCGATTTAAGGGCCACCCGAATGCTTGACATCAAGAAGGCGAAGGCTGCGGCCGCAAAGCTCGTCGGTGCTCCCGAGTCCGTTGAAACTCGCAGAATCCCGCAGTGGGTCTTTCTTCCTCAACTTTTCAAGGAAGTACTCTTCAAAGACACCACCGCCCTCACCACCAGCACGTTCAGCACAAGAATCGGTCTGGGCAAGAGATTTCTCCTGGCCGCTGCCATGGGAATTTTCCTGGTGCTGATTGTCGGCTTCACCGTCTCGTCCCTTCGCAACAAGCGCCTGGAAATTCAGGTCATCGAGGCCGCGCAGGATATTTCCGATGTTCACGTGACCGGTCGGCAACTGCCCACTCTTGACGGGCTGAATAAGTTGGAAACGCTCCGCCACTCCGTCGAAACTCTGGCGAATTATCAGCGCGAAGGCCCGCCCCTCAGCATGCGCTGGGGGCTGTACGTGGGCAATTCCCTTCTTCCCGAACTCCGGAATATTTACTTCCAGCATTTCCAGGAAATGTTTTTCACGCAGGCGCAAGCGGCTCTGCTGCAAACCCTTTCCTCGCTTCCCGCATCTACGGGACCCAACGATCGCTATGATCCGGCGTTTGATGCCTTAAAGGCCTATCTGCTGACCACGTCGGATTCCGCGAAGAGCGATCGCGAGTTTCTTTCACCCATCCTCCTGCGCGCCTGGGCGGCAGGCCGGGATATCAGTCAAGCACGGATGCAATTAGCGCAAAGGCAGTTCGATTTCTACGCCAGCGAATTGAAAATCGGGAATCCCTTCCCTTCTGAGAATGATACCCAGGTCGTAGCGCGCGCGCGCCATTACTTGGCACAGTTTTCCGGGGTAGAGCGGGTTTACCGCTTGATCCTCGCGGAGGCGGAAAAAGCCAACCCTCCCCTCGATTTCAATCGTAAGTTTCCCGGCGCCGCGGAGGCCGTTGCCGATCAAACCGCCGTGAGCGGCGCCTTCACCCAAGGCGGCTGGACCTTCATGCAAGGCGCCTTGGAGAATCCCTCGAAGTATTTCACTGCGGAGTCATGGGTACTGGGGGAAGAAAATCCCTCCCCCACCGACTTGGCAGAACGCGCCGATGATTTGCGTCGGACCTATCAACGGGATTACATCGCGCGATGGCGCTCCTTCTTGCGCGACGCGACGGTAATTCATCCCGTCAGCCTGGGCAGCGCCTCCCAAGAACTTCAGAAACTTTCCGGCGACCAGTCCCCACTTCTTGCCTTGTTTTGTGTTGCCGCCCAGAACACGGCCATCGATCAACCGGATGTGGCCAAGGCATTTCAAGCTGTCCAGTCTGTGGCGCCGCACGACTGCCAGGAGCAGTCTGTGGGCCCGCCCACCGCCGCTTACTTCAAGAGTCTGAGTGATCTTCGGGCTTGTGTGGACCGCGCCGACAACACCCCCTCCGATCAAAAAGATTCCGCCAAAGCCCGGTGCATGAGCGATGTCACCCATGCGGAACAGGCCGTCAAGGAAATAGCCGAAGGGTTCCCGTCTGACCCGCAGGCCCACTCCGACCAGACGGTGAAGGACCTGCTGCTGGCTCCCATCAACACCGTCGCAGGGCTCCTGCGCCCGGGCCCGGTCAGTGCCGAGGGATTGTGCGCGCAGATGAGCACACTCGAATCCCAATTCCCCTTCCGCCCCCAGGCCTCCAGGGAAGTTTCTTTGCAGGAACTCGCCAGGGTATTCGCGCCCGCCAAGGGCGTGCTTTCCCAGTTCTATGCCTCGGCGCTGAAGAATCTTCTCCTCACCCAAGGCACAGTCTACGCACCCAATCCTGCCGCCCGGCAAAGGGTGAACCCGGCGTTCCTGAAGTTTTTCAACCGCGCCATAGGCGTGCAGCAAGCGCTTTATCCGGCCGCCGGGGGACAACCGCAATTCCACTATGCGCTCCGTCCCCGCCCGACGGAGAATGTCAGCAGCCTCGACCTGACCATCGACGGGCAAGTTTTAAGCTTCAGCGGCGCCGCCGCGCAGTTCACCCCATTGACTTGGCCGGGAACTTCGGGACAAGGAGTAAGGCTGACGGTGAAGCTTCCCGGTGGCGCCCCCTTGGGATTCCCCAGCTATGACAGCCCGTGGGGAGTCTTCCACTTCTTTGATGACGCCACCTTGCTTCAACAAAACGGAAATATCTACACCTATCAGTGGGTCCTGGGCGGCGATCGTCCCGTGACCGCACCCAACGGTAAGCCGGTTGCGGTTGAGTTCGACCTGGATACCTCGGGCGCCATGCCTATTTTGGAAAAGGGATTTCTCTCGAATCTGCGCTGCGTGCCGGTGGTGGCCCGGTGATCACGGGTTGGCGTCCCCGACGGGATTTGAACCCGTGTTACCGCCGTGAAGGGGCGGCGGCTCATCGGGTGATTGAGCGATTGGATGCTTTGAGATTTGCGCTTTGCGATTTGCGCTTTGCGATTTTCGAAGTCAGCAAATTGATTCACCTTCTCACCTGACCCTGCCGATAGCCGATAAGGGGAAGTGTGTCACGCTGGGGGATTGGCCATCGGCGCTATCCCTTTTTGCGCCTTCCGACATTGCCCGCTGCGCTGTCATCCTGAACCCTTCGCTATCGTTCTGAGCAAAGCGAAGAATCTCGCCCTGCCCGGCTCTTGTCAGTTAAAGGACAACTCCGCGCTGCCTGCTTCTCGGGTACAATAGCCCCCGGTAAGTCACAAACCCAAGGAAACTAGGACGCCTCGTAGAGGAGTCTTGTGGGCCTCAACGAATCCGACACTCGCGCCAAGCTGATTGACCCTGCCATACACACCCGTGGCTGGACCGAGGACCTCATTCGTCGCGAAGAAACTGCCGGGGCCATTGAGATAATCGGAGGCAAGGCAAGGAAACAGGCGAAGGGCCGGGTGGATTACACCTTACGCGTAAAGGTCAATCCCAACACACACCCCGTGGCCGTGGCGCTCATTGAAGCAAAGGCCGAAAACCTTCCCCCCACGCATGGATTGGAGCAAGCCAAGCTCTATGCCTTCAGCAAACGGCTAAATGTTCCGTTTGTATTTTCGACGAACGGCCATCTCTTTGTTGAGTTCGACCGGACGACCGGCCTCACATCCAAGCCGCGGCCTCTCACCGAGTTTCCGACCCCGCCCGAACTCCGCACTCGGTATGAGGCTTCGGTTGGTTTTTCCTTGGAAGACGCCGCCGCTGCGCCATTGCTTGCCCCCTATCCGGGAGGCGAAGCGACGCGCCGCTATTACCAGGATGCGGCCATACGGGCCGTATTCGAGAAGATTGCCCGATGCGCGCGCACAGGGGAGCCCAAGCGCGCCCTGCTTTCACTTGCCACCGGCTCTGGCAAAACTTTTATCGCGGTTCAGATTCTCAGGAGAATCGCCGATGCCGGGCAACTTCAGCGGGCACTCTTTGTGTGCGACCGGGATGAACTCCGCAGCCAAGCTTCCGGAGCGTTACAAAACGCCTTTGGAAGCGATGCAGCGGAAGTTTACAAAGGCCCTGATGGCAAGAACCATGCCCGCAACGCCCGCATTCACGTCGCGACTTATCAGACTCTCGATAATGACACCGAGGAAGGCAGCGCGAACTTTCTCATTACCTATTACCCTGAGAACTACTTCAGCCATATCGTGATTGATGAATGCCACCGCTCCGCGTGGGGGAAATGGTCACAGGTTCTCACCCGCAACCCCAACGCGGTGCAAATCGGCCTCACTGCAACCCCGCGCCATCTCGTAGAGGCACGGCCCGTAGGGGCACGCCATGGCGTGCCCCCACATGGCGTGCCCCTACCGGTGGAGGTCGAAAGAGATTTGCAAATTACGGCCGACAACATCCGCCACTTTGGCGAGCCGGTGTATGAATACGACATGAGCCAGGGCGTTGAGGACGGCTATCTCGCCGCCTGCGAAATTCAGAAGGGCCGGGTCAACCTCGATGAAACCGGTATCACCCTTGACGACATTCTCGCTCGCCACCCCGTTGACGCCACCACCGGCCAGCCAATTACCCGCGAGCAACTGAAGGCGCTTTACGATAAAACGGAGTATGAAGACCGCCTACTTCTTCCCGACCGGGTGCTGGCCATGGCGCGGGACCTCTTCACGTACCTGCTGGATAGCGGAGGCCCGGAACAGAAAACGATCATCTTCTGTGTCCGCGACCGCCATGCCGATGATGTTGCCATCGCCATGAACAACCTCTATGCCGTTTGGTGCAGGGAAAACGGGAGAACGCCCGCCCAGAACTACGCTTTCAAGTGTACGGCTTCAGTGGGAGGGGCGAACTACATCAAGGATCTGCGCGGGATGTCACGGCAGTACTTCGTTGCCACGACCGTGGACTTGCTGACTACGGGCGTGGATGTTCCGGTGGTTCGCAATATCGTTTTCTTCAAGTACGTGCGCTCGCCCATAGCGTTCTATCAGATGGTCGGACGCGGTACGCGGCTCGACGCACCCACCAACAAACTCATGTTCACGGTTTACGATTACACCGACGCCACCCGGCTCTTTGGGCAAGAGTTCATCAGCAAGATCACGATGCCGCGCAAGCCCCGCGAAGGCCCTGAGCCGCCGCAACCGGAGCCGCAGGTGCTGGTGGAGGGTTTCGAGGTCCACGTTACCGACGCGGGGCGTTTCATCGTGACCAATGTGGATGGCCGTGCCATGCCCGTCACAGTCGAAGAGTATAAGGAAAGGCTCGCAGCTAAGCTGGTGGAAGAGGCACCCACGCTGGAAGCGTTCCGCGCCCGGTGGATTAAACCGCAGGACCGCCGCGAGATGCTTGCACAACTCCCCGATGGTGGCCGGTCCGCTCTGCTGGTGCGGGCGCTGGAGGACATGACAGAATACGACCTCTACGACGTGTTGGGAGAACTGGGCTATGGCCTGAACTCTCGGACCTGTCCCGAGCGGGCTGAGGCGTTCGGTTATAAGCACGCGGACTGGCTGAAGAGCCTTCCCGCGAAGGCCTCGGAAACTCTCCAAAGGCTGGCGGGCCAGTTTGCGCAAGGCGGGACTGATGCGCTTGAGAATCCACACGTCTTTGAAATGACCGACGTTCGGGGAGCAGGGGGACTGGCCGCGCTGCGAGTGATTGGCAACCCCGCCGATGTCTTGCGCGAAACCAAGGAGAGGATATTTGCGGCATAATGGAGGTAGGGGCACGCCATGGCGTGCCCCTACGGGGATGGGCAAAGCGGCCGGAGGTGACAGCGATGAAGTTCTACTCGTTTCAGATCTTGATTGAGAAAGAAGCGGAAGACGAAGGGTACTTAGCCTATACCCCCAACGTTCCCGGCTGCTTCAGCAACGGCAAAACCATCGAAGAGGCCAAGCGCAACATCCGCCAGGCCATCGAGCAGCATCTCACGTCGATGCTGGCCCATGCCCAGCTTGTCCCGCAGGATGACCGGCTGGTGCACGTTGAGGAATTGACCGTGGCGGTTCCCGAATGAGACGTAGGGGCACGCCATGGCGTGCCCATACGAGGCGTGCCCCCACGAGGCGTGCCCCTGCGAGGCGTGCCCCCACCGATCGAAATGACATACGACCCCAAAAAGTATCATCGCCGTTCCGTCCGTCTGAAGGGATACGATTACGCGAGCCCAGGGGCGTATTACGTAACAATCTGCACACATGACCGCAATTTCTTGTTTGGAGAGATTGTTGAGAGTCAAATGCGCCCGTCCAGCAGCGGAGAGATTGCCCAAAAATGTTGGAATGAGATTCCACAACATTTCCCACGCGCCACTTTGGATGTCTCAATCGTAATGCCCAACCATTTGCACGGGATCATTGTGATTGGCGGGGACACACGTAGGGACACGCCATGGCGTGTCCCTACAACAATACCCCGCGAGGCGTTTGGCAAACCGGTTCCGGGTTCCCTCGCAACCCTCTTGCGGTTATACAAACAAGCCGTGACCGTTCAGGCCCGCGCGCACGGAGGGGCACGCCATGGCGTGCCCCTACAGGTTTGGCAAGACGGTTTCTACGAGCACATCATTCGCAACGAAAAAGAACTGAACAGAATCCGGGAATATATATGCAACAATCCTCTACGATGGCCTTCCGATTCGGAGAACCCAACGCGAGACCCGGAAGCGGTTGACGAAATTGAGGATATTTTAGCGACCGGGGACAATCCCGAATGGTAGGGACACGCCATGGCGTGTCCCTACATCATGCCGCGGCGTGCCCATACCAAGCCCGTGTTATAATCCCGCCTCACAATCCGACACTGCTTGGATCTTCTATGGCGACCCTCCAAACCCAACGACCGTTGCCACCCGGCTGGCGTTGGGTGCGGCTGGGAGAGGTAATTGCAGAAGCCCAACCTGGTTTCGCATGTGGAGCGCGCAACCCCAAAGGCGTAGCCCAACTTCGCATGAATAACGTGGACACGCGAGGGAACATGATGTGGAAGGAATTCATCCGCGTGCCAACCGAGGAGTCCGCCGTCAACGAATACCAATTGCGGTCGGGTGACGTACTGTTCAACAACACCAACAGCGTCGAATTGGTCGGAAAGAGCGCTCTGTTCCTTGGATTTCACGAGCCGGTCGTTTACAGCAACCACTTTACCCGACTCAGGGCAGTACCGGAACAACTCGATCACCAATACTTCGCCGCGTGGCTGCTCCAACAGTGGCAATTGAAGGTATTTGAGAACTTATGCAACCGCTGGATCGGCCAGAGTGCGGTCAAGAATGACAAGCTGTTAGCCTTGGAGATTCCGCTGCCGCCGGTGGAGGAGCAGAAGCGGATTGCGGCGATTTTGAATGAGCAGATGGCGACGGTGGAGCGGGCGCGGGCCGCCGCCGAGGCCCAACTCGAAGCCTCCAAAGCCCTCCCCGCCGCCTACCTCCGCGCCGTCTTCTCCAGCCCCGAGGCCCGGCAATGGCCAAAGAGACGCATAGGCGATTTGGCCAAGCTTCAATCGGGGTACGCATTTAAGAGCGAGTGGTTTAGCCGCGAAGGTATCAGGCTACTTCGAAACGCGAACGTGTTCCAAGGTCTCATCGACTGGGAAGAGGAAGTCCGATTGCCCTGGGATCGGCGGCCAGAGTTCTCGGCGTTCGAACTCTCAAAAGGAGATGTGATTCTCTCACTCGATCGTCCCGTTGTGGCAGATGGCCTGAAGGTTGCGCGTCTGACGGACAGAGATGTCCCCTCGCTACTGCTCCAAAGGGTTGGCCGATTTCAACTCGGAGCCTCAATCTTTCCGGATTACATGTACGCTTTTCTCAACACGAGAGAATTTACTGATGCGATCACGCGCCATGACCAGAGTATTGGTGTCCCGCACGTGTCTCCACTCCAAGTTGAGGAAGTTGAGCTACCGCTACCGCCATTGTCAGAGCAGCAACGCATCGCGGCGATGTTGAACGAACAGGTGGCCTCAGCAGAGCGAGCGCGCAAGGCGATCGAGGAAGAACTGGACGCCATTAACAAAATGCCCGCTACCCTCTTGCGCCGGGCCTTTGCGGGTGAATTGTAGGGACACGCCATGGCGTGTCCAAGGGCATGCCATGGCATGCCCCTACCGCCCTGTTGCGCGGCGCGTTCACGGGCGGTTTGTACGGTCACGCCATGGCGTGCCCCTACCGCCCTTTTGCGCAGGGCTTTCAGCGGAGCGTTATAATGGCGCTAATGAACTGTCCTTATCTTTTCGGCGATGTGGAGTTGACGCAGGAGCGCGAGCAGCACATAAGGGAGCGCCATCCCGACCTGCTGCCGGCGTATCGCGACCAGCTAGGGCAGACGCTGGCGGACCCCGACCAAGTGCGCCGGAGCGGTCGGCTTGCGAATGCCCGACTCTTTTCGCGCTGGTTTGATAGTATAAGGGGTGGGAAGCACGTGGTGGCCGTGGTATTGAGCGAACCCTCGGGACGACACTGGATGGTGACCGCGTACCTGGCAAGAAAACTTGCCGAAGGAGTCTTAGAATGGAAGCGAACTTGACCTTCAAGTACGACCGTCAGGCCGACATCTTGCATATCGATAAATGTCTGCCTTACGCCGACCAGGAATCGGAGGAACTGGGTGATGATGTGGTAGCCCGGCTGAACCCCTCCACCGGCGAGATCGAAAACCTGGAAGTCATGTTTTTTTCCACCCGGCTTCTGCGCGGTGACCTGTTCCAGTTGCCGGTGACGGCAGACTTGCGTCTTGCGGTATAACCCCACGTGCCCCGACCTGTAAAGAACCCGCATAGTAACGGTAAAGCCTTCGGCAGCCAGCAATCGCTGAATGCCGCCATCAAATCCATCTGTGACATCATGCGCCGCTCGAACTGCGCCGGGGCGCTGCAATACGTTCCTGAACTGACATGGATTCTCTTCCTCCGCATTCTGGACGAGCAGGAAGCCAAGGACGCCGAGCGCGCCGAGGCCGTCGGCTCAGAGCATGTGCCGTCGCTGGAAGCACCTTTTCGCTGGCAGGATTGGGCGGCGCCGCCAGATGTGGGGACACATGACGTAGGGGCACGCCATGGCGTGCCCGTACCAGAGAGCCATGGCGTGCCCCTACCGGGATGGAGACGAAAAGAATTGGAAGGCGGCACGCTGGGCGCATTCAAAGGCTTTGTAGATGGAGAATTGATTCCCCACCTGAAGAAGCTGAAAGAGCGCCCGAACGCCACCGCCCGGCAAAAAGTCATCTCCGAAATTTTCTCCGGCATTGACCGGACTCGCATCGATACCGAGCGGAACCTTTTGGATATTCTCGACCAGGTTCACGAGATTAGCGGCGAAAACGTGGACACCACGCACGTCTTCACTTTGTCGCAGATTTACGAAGGCCTGTTGCTGAAGATGGGAGAGAAAGGCAACGACGGCGGCCAATTCTTCACGCCGCGTGAGATTATTCGCGCCATGGTCCGAGTGATTGACCCCAAGGTCGGCGAAACGGTCTACGACCCCGGCTGCGGGACGGGCGGCTTCCTGGCGCAGTCCTTTGAGCACATGGCCGGACCGAAGTATCTGAACATCGGATTGAAAATACAGGCTGTGAGCCGTGATTTTAGGGATTTTTCTGGCCCCACCCAATTTTCCAACCTTTTGAACCTACGGAATTGTCAGGTTCTGGCTCCGTCTGGGGGCGTGCCGGCAAAAAGCTGTCAAGGATGCCGATTGATCCGGCTATGTGCATGAAAACAAAACAGAAAAGTCCAAGAATGAGAACGATATGTCAGGCTATATCGATGAAAATAAATGTCTTGCAAGGCATTTAAGGGGTATTAAGGGTTTATAAGGGGTTGTCAAGGGTTTTTCACCGCGGAAGGGCGAACTTGGGAGTTTGCCGCCCACACCAACGGGATCAGGAAGCTCCCGTTCGGGTGGCAGGCGAGGCGCGCAGCTCACGGCTCATCAGCAGGCAGGGTTTGGGCGCAGGTGGAACAAAACTCGGCGCGCTTCAGGTCGATGCGTTCGACGCCGTTGGCGGCGCTCATCACACAGGTGTAATCCGGGCAATGGCGCAGGCCGTAGGTGTGGCCCAGCTCGTGGAGGGCTTCCTTCAGCAGGCGTTCATGGAGGAGTTCGGGGTCGGTGGGCAAGCCATAGAACTCCTGGCGCAGGCGATGGGTGGAGACCACCGCCCCGCCGTCCGCGAGTTGCGCTTCCCCGAACACGAAGGTGAGGACGGGAATGTAGAGGTCCATTTCCGTGACGCCTAACACCTTCCAAGTTTCGCTCGGGGGCCTCTGGAGAATCTTCTTGAGGATCTCGCTGGAGTGATACTGCCGGCGCAGAGGATTGAAGGCGAATTCGGCCTCCAGGCCGTTGGGTTGAATGGAGCAAGCCACGCGCAGCCGCTGCGTCAGGCCCTCCGCGAGAGGTTCCAGCAGGGCGCGGTCGACCCGTCCAACCGGCATCAAGGAGATGATTCTCATTGCGCAGTTGCGCTCGCTTTCCGGAATCCGTATTTCTTGATCTTATTGTAGAGCGTGACGCGATCGATGCCGAGCGCCTTGGCGGCGCGCGTCTGGTTCCACTCACAAGCTTCGAGCACGTGCTGGATGTGCCGGCGCTCCACGTCCTCGAGCGCCAGGCCACCCTCCGGAGGGGGCGGCGTCGAAACCTGGAGAGGGAAATCCGCGGCCTGAATGTCCGGCTCGCGCCCGACCACCATGGCGCGTTCGATGGCGTTCTCCAACTCACGGACGTTGCCCGGCCAGGGGTAATTCATCAGGACGTCGAGCGCCGGTCGGCTGATGCCGGTGAATCGCTTGTTCATGGCGCGCGAATACTTGCGCAGGAAATGATCGACGAGCAGCGGGATGTCCTCTTTGCGCTCGCGCAGCGGCGGCAGCGTGATGCCGAAAACATCCAGGCGGTAGTAAAGGTCGGGGCGGAAGGTCCCCTCTTTGACCAGCGTCGTCAAATCCTTGTTCGTGGCGGCAATGGCGCGGAAATCCACTTTGATCGTCTGGTTGCCGCCCACGCGCGTGATCTCCTTTTCCTGGAGGACGCGCAGCAGGTCGGTTTGCGTCTTCAGGCTGATGTCGGAAATCTCGTCGAGAAAAACCGTGCCGCCCTCGGCGACTTCGAACTTGCCCTTTTTGCGGTATTGCGCGCCGGTGAAGGCGCCCTTCTCGTGCCCGAAGAGTTCGCTTTCCAGCAGCGTTTCCGTCAACGCCCCGCAGTGGATGGTGACCATGGGCATGAAGCGCCGGGGGCTCAGATTGTGAATAGCGCGGGCCACCAGTTCCTTGCCCGTGCCGCTCTCACCGTGAATGAGCACGGTGGTGTCATTGGGCGCTACGGTGCGGATGCTCTCGAGTACCCGCTGCATGGGCTGGCTCTGGCCCACCAACTCGACCGCCTGAGCTTCCTCCAGGGTCTCCCGTAAGCGCAGGTTTTCTTCCCGCGTGCGGCGATGCTCGAGGGCCTTGGCGACGGCGTGGGCCAGGTCATCGGGGTCGAAGGGCTTCATGATGTAGTCATAGGCGCCATCCTTGAGCGCCTGCACGGCGGTTTCCACAGAAGCGTAGCCGGTCATGATGATGACGATGATGTTAGGATCGACCTCGCGGATCTTGCGGTGCAGCTCGAGACCGTCCATGCCCGGCATCTTGATGTCCACCAGGGCCAGGTCCCAACGCTGGCGCGGCAGCTTCAGCAGCGCCTCGCGCGCGCTATTGGCAGTGTCCACGCTGTAACCTTCTTCCTCGAACCATTTTCCCAGCGAGTCCCGTACCACGTTTTCGTCGTCCACAATAAGCAAGCTAGCTTTGGGATTCATAAGGTACTCCTTACGCTTTACGATTGTCGATTTTCGATTGTCGATTAACCATTGCCGATTGTCGATTGCCGATTGTCGATTGACAGCGAAGGAAGATTCCTTGTTGTCAATCTGCCATCGACAATCGAGTATCGTAAATCTCTCATGTCGCCGTCTTTCAATTGACAATCCACAATCGTCAACCGACCATCATTTCAATCGTCCATGGGCAATGGAAAATCGACCATCAATTCAATCGTCAATCGTCAATCGACCATTCTTTCGTCAATCCTCTGTTTTGCTGTCTTGCGCGCTGAGACACTGATCGCCAACAACTCATTCACTTCTTTCAGCAGCTCGGTTAAGCGCTCGGGTTTGATCAGGCTCGATTCCTCCAATAACTCCAGCCAATAAAGGCTTTCGTCTGCCTCTTCGACAACAATGGAGAGTTTCGCTGCGAACTCGGCGCGCGACTGCGCCCGGCAGGCGGCCCTATAGTTTGCTCCTACTGAGGTTGCCGAGCGCAGTAGTTGCCGGCCAATAATCTGGCCGGTTGTATTGCGAGGCAATGCGCCAACCAGCTTGATGACGCGCAACGCAAATGCCTTGGTCCTTGACTTCATTTCATTCGGAGTCATGGAATTGTCGATTGACGATGGACGGTCGTCGATTGGCAGCGAAGGAAGATTTCTTCGTCGTCAAACCTCAATCGGCCATCATCAACACACGATCCTTTCAATAAATGTTAGTTTCTCCGGCCGTTCTCTTTTTTCAATCGTCAATCGACAATCATCAATCGTCAATTCCGAGTCAATCGACAATCGACAATCGTCAATCGTCAATTCTCGCCGGTTCCTCCGGCAGCAATACGGTGAACGCCGTTCCTTTCTGCGCGGTGGACGCCACCTCGATGTTTCCTCCGTGTTGCTGCACGATGCCGAGGGCGATGGCCAGGCCCAGTCCGGTTCCTTTGCCCTCTTCCTTGGTGGTGAAGAAAGGTTCGAAGATGTGGGAAAGAACCTCCGGCGGGATGCCCGGCCCTTGGTCGCTCACGACCACGCGACCGAGGCGGTGTGCCGGGTCGTAAGCGCTCTCAATGCTCAGTCGGCCGCCTTGCGGCATCGCTTCCACCGCGTTCATGAGGATCACCAGCAGCGCCTGCTGCACTTGCCCCGCGTCACAATAGAGCGGCGGTAGCTGGGGCTCCAACTTTTTCTGCAACTCGACGCCCTGGAGGGTCATCTGATGTCCTACCAGCAGCAAACAGCGTTCGATGACGGCATTCAAATCGTTTTTCTGCGGATTGATGGGCGTCTGGCGCGCGAAGGTGAGCAGGTTTTGGACGATGCCGCCGCAGCGCCGGCTTTCCCCCTCGATGATCTGCAAGTAGCCTTTGGCCTCCGCCAAGCGCCGGTTCTCGTTGAAACCCTTGTCCGCCATGCGCGACACCAGCTTGCTGTAGGTCAGGATGCCGGCCAGGGGATTGTTGATTTCATGCGCCACCACCGCCGCCAACTTGCCGAGGGAGGCCATCTTCTCCGATTGCGTCAGGCTGCAATAGGCGCGTTCGAGTTCTCCGGTCTTCTGGCGCACGCGGCCTTCCAGGGTTTGCGTCCACTGGCGGTTTTCCGCTCGCGCCTTCTTGAGTTCCTGGGTCATTTGATTGAAGGAAACGGCCAGGCTGCCGATCTCGTCCTGGCTTGTCTCGGGCAGCAGATAATCCAGGTCGCCCTGGGCCACGGCGCGCGTGCCCTCCGTGAGCTGGCGCACCGGCTTGTGTACGGTCAGCCAAATCAGCCAGGCGGTGAATAGGCTCACGACGAGAAGCGAGGCAGCGGTGAAGATCACCGCCCGGCGCTCGTGCTGCGCCACGGCAAGGTCCATGGCGGCTAGCGAGACATTCGTATCAAGCACGCCCAGCACTTGGCTGCTGCCGGTGTGGGCGTGGCAGGCGGCGTTCGAACAATCCGCCTCGTTTTCGATGGGCCGGATCAGCCCCAGCACCCGCGTCCCGTCGCGCGCGTTGTAAATGCGCATCCGGTCGGGCCGGTCGAGCCGCGCCAGAGGTTGGGCCTGCGCGTGACAGGCGTAACATGCCTCCGCTTTCTTATCCACAAACCGGCCGACCTCTTGGTCGTCGGTGGAAAAACTGATCTTTCCTTCCCGATTAAAAATGCGGATGCGGCTGATGCCATTTTCGTGCCCGATGGTGTTGATGATGTGGAAAACTTCCTCGCGCTCGTTGCGCAGCATCGAGTAGCGTATGCTGCGGCGAATCGTGTCGCTGATGCGGTCGGCGCTCTGGAAGATGATTTCCTGCTGCGATTGCCGCCAAAGGCGCAGGTTCCAATACCCATAGATCGAGAAGAGGAGCGCCATGCCCCCCACCACGCAGGCCGTCAGCTTGATGGCGAGACTGTTAGTTATGCGCGTCATGATTAGGTGCCAGGTGTCAAATGCTAGGTGTCAGGTGCCAGGTTAACGGTGCTAGATTCGATGTTTTCCCTGACACCTGATACCCGACACCTGACACCTGCTTTTGGTGTCAGGTTCAAGGTGCCAGGTTGGATGTTTTCCCTGACACCTGATACCCGACACCTGACACCTGCCTTTCAAACACATTCAAGTACCGCACCGCCAGACTGAAGAGCAGGAAGCCCACGCCCACGATCGACAGCGTCACGGCCACCTCCGTCCAGCGGGGAAAGTAATGCACGCCGGAAGAAGCCTCCAGGCCGGTAATCGAGACGTTCAAGCGGTTCAGAAGGAAGCCCGTGATCACGAGCACGGCGACCCCGAAAAGGCCATCGCGATCTTCTCGAACCTTGCGGAAAAGAAGCAGCGGCAAAGGAATGAGCACGCCCAGCGTAATCTCTAAGAGGAACAGGACTGTCTCCGTAGAAGGTTCGCGCAGGTAGGAAAGCGCCCCACGCCCCCAGAGGTCCTGAAATTTCAGCAGGCCGTAGATCGCCAGCACCACGGCCATCGCCCGGCCCAACACTTCCAGCAAGGGCATCTCAATCTCCCGGCCAAAGGCGCGCGAACTCAGATTGGACTCAAAAATCACCATCGCCATTCCCACGCCCACGGCGGAAATAAAAAAGAACACGGGCAGTAGCGGCGAATACCAATAGGGATGCAGCTTGGAGGGTACGATCAGGAACAGGCTGCCCAGCGACGACTGGTGCAGAGTCGAGAGCAACACGCCCGCAATCACCAGCGGAATCGTCGCGGCTTTGACGACGCGCAACGGGGTGTGCAGGTGGAAGCGTTCCAGGACCGCGGGGGAGAGTTCCAGCGCCAGCACCGTGAGGTAAAGCATCACGCACCAGGCAACCTCAAACATCACGGAGTGCGGGTTCCACATCACCAGCGGGTGCCAAATGTTGTAAGGCTTGCCCAGGTCGTAGAGCAGCGCCACGGCCACCAGCGCATAGCCCAGGAAGGCGGTGAGGATGGAGGGGCGAAGCACGGGATGGAACCGCTCGATATGGAAGACGTACACAATCGCCGCCAGCGTGAAACCGCCCGCCGCCAAGCCCACCCCGCAGAGCACGTCGAAACCAATCCAGAGCCCCCACGGGAATTGGTCCGACAGGCTCGTGGCGGCCCCCAACCCTTTAGCGAAGCGCAGCAGCGTGGAATAAAAACCCGCGGCCAGAATCAACACCAGCACAACGCGCCAAAAGGTAAGTTTGGGTAATTTTTCAAGATGCATTGCTCGACTCCTCAACATGAGGCAGGTGGGCAGGTAGGCAGTTAGGCAGATGGCCTGAAACCTCACTTTTGGAATTGCCTTTACCATCTGCCGACCTGCCCATCTGCCTATCTGCCCACTGACGCGCAACGCCTGTCACCTACTTCTCACGCTTTTCCGCCTTCGCCACCTCTTCGCGGCGGTTGGTAATCCACCAGATCCCGCCCAAAAGCACTCCGCCCAGGGTGACCAGGTTGGGGATCTTGGAGAGCACCCGATAGGTCAACAACGGCAGGGGGTCCCTGGGCAGGTTGGCAGGCAAGCCCAATTGCTCAAAAGGCACCGCCGAGAGATAGAGCACCGACGTGCCACCCACCTCTTCCTTGCCGTAAATGTGCTGAAAGTATTTCGAAGGCTCCTCGCGCAGCCGCTTCTCGGCTTCTTTCAACAGATCGTTGCGCTCGCCGAAAATGCCGGCCTGCACCGGGCAGACCTACGTGCAGGCGGGTTGCTGGCCTTTGGCCTGCCGTGGCGCGCACATGGTGCACTTCTTCACCTTGGGCAACAGGACCGCTTTCCATTCGTACCGCGGAATGCCAAACGGGCAGGCCATCATGCAATACCGGCAGCCCATGCACTTGTCTGCATCGTAAACTACCGGCCCCGCCACGGTCTTGCGCAGAGCGCCCACCGGACAAACCGACGCGCAGGTAGGTTCCTGGCAATGCATGCAGAATCGCCGCACGAAAATGCTGCCGTGCGTCTGGACCACGTTCAGTGTGTCAGCGGACAATTTGCCGTCCACTTCGCCGTGGCTTTGGGCGAAGGTAACGAGGTCGTCCTCGCTCAAGGGCTTTGCCGGCAGATCCTTGGCAGCGCTGGGCTCGTCGAGGGGAAGATTGTTCACGATCTTACACGCTGTAGCGCAGGCTCCACAGCCGATGCATTTCGTTGTGTCGACGAGAATGGCTTTGCTCATTTGTTAAACATCTCCGACGAGCGACATGTTGGACATACTGTCCGTGACAAAAGTCCCACCCGTTAAATCTATAAGCACGCCATGTGCCGAGAAATTCATCAGTTGCGCCTTGCAATGGGCCTTTTAGTCCGAAATAGCCGCAGTTTTTTTGCATCCAGCCTTGGCCTCTGTGAAATTACGCAATTGAAACCATCTTGAGATTGGAAAACTTCGAGTGGGGCGCGGGCAGACCTTGCAAGTCGGTCTTCCCTTTGGTGCGGAGTGGGGGGCGTTTCGGATCGGGCGAGAAATTATGCAATCGGTCAGAGGACTTATGAAGAAAACCACTCAGAACAATCTTCGAAGCGGTCGAGCGGGGCACCTCGCGGCGACGCTCGTCCCACTTCAGCCATGCCCCAGCACTACGGCCGGTGAAGGAAATTCGCCTCGAAGGCGCTCCAGGCTGCCGGGCCGAGTTCACCGAGGCAGCCAACCGCGGGAAGCCCTCCGTCCTGACTGGTGACGCCGAGGGCCAAGTCTGGCGAAATTTGCGCGAAGATGAACTCGCGGAAGCGCACAAATTCGTTTTCGAGCCACATCGCGGCTTGCTCACCGAAGCGCACGCTCAGGGGGGCCTCCTCCAAGTGGGTGGGGCTGAGGTAACAGATCCAGCCGCTTCCATAGGGATCGGAGCTCAACAACTCCGGTTGATCGACGAGGCGGGTGTTCACGGCCATCACCCGGCCGGTCATGGCCGAGGGAATAGTAACGGCGCACCCATTGTGCTCCAAGCGCAAGAGCGGTTGCCCGGCGGTCACTTGGTCGCCAACTTTGGGCAGGATGATTCGGCGGGCGGCACCGACCGCGCGCACGATCAAAGCGTCGGCGCCAATTTCCAATCCGCCCGTAGGATCGGGCCTGAGCCAGGTGTGTTGGTTGGCGAGGTGAACGCCTTCCGGCACCTGGCACCACGCCTCAAACCCGTATGCCAGGGCCTCGGCTGTGGGACGCGTGGCCCGCGCGGGGTGCGCCACCCGCCATGCCTGCCACTTCTCAATCGCCAGGTCCGTCAGAACCAGGCTTACGAACATGAATGCCACAAGAATTGCGACCATATTAGCCTCCAGGCACACTCCAACCTTTGCCCGTCCGTGCCACCGTTCGAGCGTGGCCTTAGCCGAGCAGCATTTCTTTAACGAACTTCTCCCATTGGAATTCAGGGACCAGGCTCAACACATCCCCGATGGCGTGACCGCCGTCTTGCAGACGAGCCTCCGAACCCGGGCTGAGGCGCGTGTGGAGCGCGCCGACGGATTCCTCCATCCAGCGCTGCGCCAGCCGTCCGTGCAGCAGGTTTTTCATGTTGCCGTCCACCGCCGGGGCATTCACGGCCACCAGCCAGCCCACGCCGTAAGGATCCTGATGGGCGAGGGAAGGATCGCGGAGGACCTCGGGATTGACCTCGACAACTTCGCCCTCGATGGGCGAGAGCATCTCGAAGCGATGGCTGCCGCGGCCGATCGTCCAGCCGCGCTCACCTTGCCGGAGCCAACGGCCTCGCGCCGGCAGATCGATTTGATCGATCTGGCCCACCACCCGCGCGGCGAAATCATCCAGGCCGATGCGCACCACTTGACGCGATTCTTTCATCGCCCAACTGTGCCCGGGGTGGTAAGCCAAGTGGGCGGGCGCCTTGAACCCTCCCACGACGTTCATCGGAAAGGCCAGCCCTTCTTCTCGAGCTTCTGGCGCCACGGGCTTCACTTCCATTCGGCGCGCCAGCCGCCTCTGCAAGTAATAGTCGTGCGCAACCAAAAGGATGAACGTTACCAGAAACAGTGTGGGAACCATTTGCCTCTCCGCCGTGCTCGGCCACCTTGCTACGTAGCCGAAGCACTCGAAACTCACCCTTGCCATGGGCAAGCCAGTGGCCATAGACAATCTAATATAAGGTGAGGTTAGACGCTACAACGCATGTAGATTCTGATACTTAGGCGAAACTGTGGAAGTCCTGAGAAAGGGGACAAATTTACAGAGTTTCGCTGCCTTCGTTGTGTTTTTCCATAGCATCCTCTGATTGGACCACCTGATGACGATCTAAGGTGTTGTATTTTCTGTTGGATGCTCGACTGTTGCACAACGCAACGACGGCCATTTAGAAATGCAACAGGCTAACCCGGAGGTCTCGCTGCACTTGGACGTTTTTAGAATGCTGCCGGAAGGGCGGGGCTTCGCCCCCGCCGAAATCGCGGCTCCCTCCCTCTGGTTGCCCCGCGCCCCGCGCAGCTCGCAGCCGCAAGCTGCATGGGGCGCGGGAATATCAGGAAGGGCTTAACGGCGGGGCTGAAGCCCCGCCCTTCCAAAACCGTCTTGAGAAATCCGCGCTGAGGTAGGGCTGGCGCTCGCCATGGCCAGCACCCTGGCAGGGAATCTGACGATCACCGGCTTGGTGGCCAACCTCATCGTCGTCGCGACATCAAAACCCGATGTCCACATCGGCTTCTGGGATTACACAGACTCCCATAATGGTTGTGCGCTACCTTACTCCGTAGACTTCCACTTCCTGGAGGTGTAAGTAATTCTGCTCAGCGAGCTGCACGCGCACGTAGCGCGCCCGCCTGCCGCCAGCCTCCACACGCAGTTGTTGGAAGGTGGTCCCATTGTGAGCGTAAATGGTCTGCCAGTTGCTCCCATTTTGGGAGAGCATCACCTGCACCGTGCGCGCGCGCTCACTGCAGCAATCCGTGCGGTTGTAGAGCATGATGTAGCTGATCGCGTAGTTGCCTTGCAGATCCACCTGCCACCAAGGGTTGTTTTCTATCCCGGTGTGGAAGAAACTGTCTTTCCGTCCGTCGACACCCTTAGCAGCAGAATAATCGGCGCTGTAAGTGCTGCTCTGCTGCGCCGGCTTACCCAGGGCAACGTTGGTCGTGGGCCCGGTGGTGAGCTCAGGCGTGGCGGGTGGGGACGGCTGGGTTATCTGCTGACCTTGGTATGAACCCGGTTCGCCAAATCTGCTGCGCCCTGTAACCCGGATGAACCCCATGCCATTGCTGCCCCCGTTCTGGCACACACGCGGCCTGGCCGTCGTGAAGGTGTAGGTACCGGGTGCGAGTCGCATATCAATCGTATCCACCGCCTCACACCAAGCGGCCTGGTAGAGGTCACAAGTCCCGCGCCCGAACTGACCATTGCGCAGAACCGTGCCGCCCGCCGAGAGCGTGTACGGCAAGCTGGTTTCCCCCGCCGCCCAGTTGTACCACAGCGCCACGCGCTCGACGTGGGTCGGCTGCGGCAGGTTCATCACGGCGGAGTTGGTGAATCCGCAGCCGGCGGTGTTCCAGATTTCGACGAGGGTCTTACCCTCGGAGCGCCCTGGTCGAATCTCCGGCGTCGCTCCCGGAGAAACATAGGCGGAGCTCGCGCTCCCTGTTCCGTAGACTTCCACTTCCAGCAGGTGGAAGTAATTCTGCTCGGCGAGCTGCACCCGCACGTAGCGCGCCCGCCTGCCGCCAGCTTCCACGCGCAGTTGTTGGAAGTTGGTCCCATTGTGCGCGTAGATGGTCTGCCAGTTGATCCCATTTGGGGAGAGCAACACCTGCACCGTGCGCTCGCGCTCACTGCAGCAATCCGTGCGGTTGTAAAGCATGATATAGCTGAGTGCGTAGTTGCCTTGCAGGTCCACCTGCCACCAAGCGTTGGGATCGTTGTTGGTGTGGAACATAGTGTCTTTCCGTCCGTCGACGCCCTTGGCAGCAGAATAATCGCCGCTGTAAGTGCTGCTCTGCTGCGCCGGCTTGCCCAGTGCAAGATTGGTCGTGGGCCCTTGGGCCCATGACACACACACTCCAAACAGGTACACAAGTATCAAGGCAATAAGGTTCGCTTTTCGCATTTGAATCCTCCCGGGAATAGTGTAGTTGTGTGCGGGGAATTCCACTTCATTCTCCAACTGACCGTCAATATACGCCTGACCGCGGGCAATTACAATGCCCCGGCCACGGTTGGTGTTCTCCCAAGCGCAAAGCTCCGCCTTCGCGATTCCATAACGCCGGCGGCCCGGCGGCTATCCCCACCCCCCTCTTAACCCGCTGATCGTGTCCCACATCTTCTGCTGGACACCGCGGGTGCGCGCATTCAGCCCCAAAGGGGCGGCCTAGCAAAGCCCAGGCCAGCGGCCTGGGTTAGGAAGGTCACCCCATTTTCCGTTCTGCAGCCCTGAAGGGGCGTGATCA
>Ga0187849_1001675_pt1 | contig 23107 bp, 17 predicted proteins | sample June2016WEW_4_10_2_FD_132412 | JGI IMG/M metagenome (GOLD analysis project Ga0187849, IMG submission 132412) | Peatland microbial communities from SPRUCE experiment site at the Marcell Experimental Forest, Minnesota, USA - June2016WEW_4_100 | ecosystem: Environmental > Terrestrial > Soil >...
CAGAACCCGCTTGCGGTCCTGGAGGAGCCAATCCGCTTCGACTTTCTCTCGCCAGTCCTGTGCGGCCGTGGTTTCGGCCGTGGCCGCAAGGGCAGCCGCCAGCCAAAGCGAGGCAAGAAGAGCCAGCGATGCAAATCGAGCAACAGGTGCGGTTGCTGAAGTTTGGAGCGGCCTGATCGAGCCGGCCGGTCTGAGCAGGCCGGCGGAGCACAGGAACTCGCGGCGGGCACCGGCTTGCAGGCTCGAGACGAGGCGTTCGCTCATGACGGGTAGGAGGGCGCAAATTGGCCCAGGAATCAAGACTTTATTGGCAAAGACCGCTGCACATAGCGATCCAGGCTTGCTGAGCAACGGGGACTGCTCTATCGTCGCGTCAGTGACCTATGCACGACCGGAACCGCAATGATAGCTCGCAGGGTTTTGGGGCAGCTTCCCGTTGCGCCCTTTCGTCGCTGGTGAAGTCATGAGAGTCCCGCATCCAATTCCTTACCAGGGCAGCAAGCGCAACCTGGCGTCGGCCATTCTTAGCTATATCCCGCCGGGAGTCGCGGCCCTAATCGAGCCGTTCGCTGGGTCGGCAGCGGTGACCCTGGCTGCGGCGGCGCGAGGATTGGCTGAGCGATTCGTCATCAACGACCTCAACCGGCCACTGGTTCAACTCTGGCTGGCCATAATCGAGTCGCCGGAGAAGCTCGCACGCCAGTATGAGACGATCTGGCGGGCGCAGCACGAGAATCGGCGGCGGTACTACGATGAGGTTCGCGACGACTTCAATCGCACCGGCCGGCCGGACTACCTGCTCTACCTGCTGGCCCGTTGCGTGAAGGCCTCGGTGCGATACAACGCCGATGGGGAGTTCAATCAAAGCCCGGATAACCGCCGGATGGGCGCCCTGCCGGCAACGATGCGGGCACACATTCTGGGCGCCTCCCACCTGCTGCAGGGCAGGACCAAGTGCCTGTCGCTCGGCTACCGAGAAGTGGTGGCTGAGGCGACGCCGGATGACCTGATCTACATGGATCCGCCGTACCAGGGTGTCTGCGGTGACCGCGACCCGCGTTACCTCCAGGGCGTACAGTACGATGAATTCGTCCAAGTCCTCGAATCGCTCAATTACCGCGACATCAGGTATTTGGTGAGCTACGACGGGCGGACAGGCGGGCGGGTCCACGGGCGCAAGCTGCCCGAGAACCTGCGGCTGTGCCTGATCGAACTGGACGCGGGCCGCTCCTCGCAGGCCACCCTCCTGGGGCGGGCTGAGGTCACGGTGGAATCGCTCTACCTCTCGCCTGCCCTCGATGAGTCGCTGCGCCCGCGTCGCCGCTATCCTCGCCGGGCAGCGGAGCAGTTGGCCCTCCTGGAGGCAAAGCGGTGACCAAACGCAAGCTGCCGCCCGAGTTCGTCAAGCTCTGCGAGGCCATCACGGCGAAACGTCCCAAGACAGTGATCGACCACATCCTCCGGCATGGCTTTATCACCACACAGGATCTCAAGGACAAGTACGGCTACAATCACCCGCCCCGGGCTGTCCGCGACGTGAAAGAGCACGGCATCCCTATCGAGATGTTCCGGGTCGAAGGCAGCGATGGACGGAAGATCGCCGCCTATCGCTTTGGTGATCCGGGCCGGACGAGGGTGGGCAAGCAGGCCGGGCGGACGGTCTTGGGCAAGGAGCTAAAGGCAGGGCTCATTGCGTTGCACGGCGCGCGCTGCGCGATTTACCTGGAGCCTTTCGCCGAACGGGAGCTGCAGATCGATCACCGCATCCCCTTTGAAGTGCTTGGCGACACCCCGGGTGCCGTGGCAAAGACTGAACACTACATGCTGCTGTGCGGCTCGGCCAACCGGGCCAAGTCCTGGTCGTGTGAGCACTGCGTCAACTGGCTGGAACTAAAGCAGCCGGAAATCTGCCGAAACTGTTACTGGGCGTACCCTGATCACTACACGCATATTGCCATGCGAGAGGTCCGGCGTGCCGACATCCTGTGGATGGGACCCGAGGTCGAAGTTTACGAAAAGCTGAGAGAACGGACCCTCCGTCTCCAGAAGAACATTCCGGGATATGTTAAAGAGATCGTCGAACAGCATTTGAAGTCGGAGCCCGATGCTTAGCCTTCGAGGATCGATCCTCGTCCCACTCACGTTCAAGGAGATACCGGGAGCGGCCAAATCCAACGTGGCCATGGGCGACCATGCTGCTGTCAAGCCGTCCTTTTAGCAAGGCCCACCCAATTCAGCTTTCCGGGACCGGGCCCTGCCTCTAAAGACCGGTGAGTTCCTCCAGGAACTGCCGCGCCTTCTTCGCCTCGGCGGTGACCTTGGAGGGGGTGTCGCCGCGCGCCAGGCATTCGACAATCATAGGGCCGCTCCGAAACCCGCCTTTATTGAGATGTGCCAGGACTTGGCGGAAGTTGACCTGGCCCGTGCCCGGCGTCACCTCGACTTCTTTGGGCGGCTTGAAATCCTTGACGCTCATCCCGACGACCAGGCCGTCCACCGTCGCGCTGTCCGCCACCGGGTCGAGTTTGCCCTCCGAGTAATAGAAGATGTTGCCGGGGTCGTACCAGAGGCGGAAGTTTTTGTGGCCGACCTGTTCGATGAGCTTGCGGCACTGCGGGCCGGTGGCGTTCTGGCCGCCGTGCGGTTTGATGCTCAGGCCGACGCCCCTGGAGGCGGCGTAATCGCAGCATTGCGCGACGACTTCGTAGTAGGGCCCGACGAGCTTTGGGTCGGTGGTGCCCCCGAGGAGGAGGTTCGGGCACGAGCACAGGACGCAATCATCGATGAGCCTTCTCAGCCCGGCGGCCCCGGCCTCGACCGACTTGGCCACCGGAAAATCGCCGCCATAGATGGAGAGCGTCTTTAGTCCGCGCTGCTTGACTTCGCCCGCAATGGCCGCGACTTCTTCGGGTGTGGAGTCAACGGTGATGACGACCCAGGACTTGCCCTTGGCCGTCATGATGCCGGCGTACTTGAAGCCGGCCTCGGCGATGCCGTCCAGGGCCACGCGATAATCGAACTGGTCCCACGGGCGCGTGTAGCACCCGAGTTGGTAGCCGCTGCCTGCGCCAGCCAGGGCTTGGAGCGGCCTGCCGATGCCCGCCATTGCGCAGAGGGCGGCGGCGTGGAGGAACTCGCGGCGGGTGGCGGCTTGCAGGCTCAAGGCGACTCGTTTGCTCATGCCCCACAGCAGGGCGCAAATCCGTTCCGGGATCAAGACTTTATTGTCAGGCCTTGTTGTCAGGCTCGAACTCGCGTACTGGCATTTGGCCTGATTCATACGATAATCACTTCATGCAAACGGTCACATTGGGCGAAGCGCAAGAACACCTGGCGGAACTCGTGCGCCAGCTTGGGCGCGAAGGCGAACTGCTCATCACCGATGCGGAGAAACCCGTCGCCAAGCTGTCGTCGGTGACCGAGCGCCCATCCTTGCGCGACCTCAAGCCAAACTCCATTGGCGCAGTGCTGCGCCCCTTTCCCTGCCCTGAGGACGATACGCTGGGTGAAATGCTCGACGCGCGGCAATGATCGGGGCTGACACCACCTTCCTGGTGCAGCTCGAGCTCGTCGAGTTGCCAGCTCACGAGGCCGCTCGCGTGCTCCTGCAACGCGACATTCTCCAGCCCCAAGTCTCCCTCGCGCTCGCTCCCCAGGTGCTCGCCGAATTCATCCACGTCGTCACCGACCCGCGCCGGTTTCAAAAACCGTTGACGGCCGACGAGGCGGTGGACAAGGCCCACCTCTGGGGCCACCCGCGCCAGGGCTGCGCTCAAGCCGCCCGGCTGTCAAAGCCAGATTCAGCTGCCCGGGATCCCTCTGCTTTGCAGCCAACAACTCACTTTATTTTTATTTCAGGCTTGGCTTTGATGAGATCGATAATGCCCTTCGAACTCCTCTTCGTCTTGAACCACACAATTCCAAACGCGATGCCGAGCGTAATGCCGAGGATGCCAACAACAAGATTCAGATTGAACTCGAGCGTAGGAACGAAAGGCGTAGCCTTTTTTGCTAAGCTCATGGCATTGATGAGACATGGAATGCCCACGCCGCTACATGCCAAGCAAAAGTCCTTCCAGAGATTGTCGGCACACTGGCGCAACTGCTCCAGTTCAGACTCAGAAATGGAATAGTCGACTCGCTCTGGGTCATAGTGGATGAAGCTTGCGCCAGAGGAGAAATTAATGTCGCTACTCATGGCACGCCACCTTTCTCCTTCGGGTCGATGCTCAATGGAAGCAAAGCGTGTAACCTAACGAAGCCACAGTTGTTGCAGACCAGCCCGCCGGACGGGACAAATGGAGGTGGTATGCGGTAGACGCTCTCGGCCTCAGCAACCGGCAGCGACACGACCCTGTGTCCACGATCGTCCAATTGTTCTGTCCGCAGCATGGACAAAGCGCACTGACCTTTTTGGCCTGCAGCGCTTCGATCAGTTTCTTTTGGAAGGCGTTAATTTCGGCCATAGACTCTTTTTGCTAACCTAATCATCCAGCCGACGCATCGGATGTTGGATCATGCCAATCCAAAATGCAATCCATCCAGCGTAGCCTCAATGCCTTTCGGAAACTCATAGAGGCGCTGCCCCCCCTTGGGAGAGGCGACTCAATCCCACAGGTGCTTCTCGTCGTATGGAATTTGGTGCCTGCGCAGCAGGGCCCGTAGCTCGTCCTGGAAATCGCGCTTTCTGTGGTGCTCCTCCTGTCGGGCGATGTAGGCTTGGACGCGATCCAGGTTCGAGTGGCTGACCGAAAAGTTCGAATAGCCGTCTTGCCAGTGGAACCGCCGGAATTCTCGGCCTTGTCGTTGAATCCACGCATTGGAGACGCGTTTTAGCTCCTTTATCCAGGTCGCTTGCGTGATCGTTCGTCCGAACCGGGCGAGGATGTGGACATGGTCCTCGACGCCGCCCACTAAGAGTGGCGAGCACTACAATTCCCTGGAAACGCCGCCCAGATAGGCATGTACTTGCTGTCGCAATTGTTTGTCGCGAAAAGTGGGTTCGCGATTCTTGGTGGAGAAAACGAGGTGAATGTAAACGGCGGACAGTGAGTGTGGCATGGAGAGCAGAATGCCCATGAGTCTGCGGGACTTCCAGCCCAAACTCGCGTGCGTGACTTCAACCGCGACGCGGTTGTGGAGCAAAGCCCAGGGTTGGACCGCAGGGACAACCCTGGGTAGCGGCGATGGAGGAGCCCTCAACCCCAACGGGGTTGTGGCCAGCGGGGTTCACAGGCGACTGGTTTTTTGGCCGCGGCGCCGCAACCCCGTTGGGGTTGACGGGCATTGCCGCACGATTACCCAGGGTTGGCACCGCGCCAACCCTGGGCTTTGCTCCACAACCCCGTTGGGGTTGGAGTTTCCCGCCGCGTTCTGACTCATCCTGAGGCTGAGGGACAAAGGGCCCGCACAGGCTCGGAGTTTCCGAAAGGCATTGGGGCTATGTCAAAGAGATCGTCGAACAGCATTTGAAATCGGACCCCGGTGCCTAGCCTTCGCCGATCGATCTTCGCCCCACTTGCTCAACGGGTCGCTTTCTCCCAGGCCGTTCCACGGCCGCCGAGGCCCAGGAAGTTGGAGTTGTCGTAATCGGCATTGGCTTTCCTGAAATCCTTCAGCGCCTGGTAGGCGCCGAGGAACCCGGTCTTGTCGCCGCTGTCCACAGCTCGCTCCTAAGCCCGCTCGGCATCGAGCACCGGGTTGCGCTGGAAAACGCAGTCGGGGTTCTGTAATCCGGCAGTCGGACGGGTTCGGTTTGGCGTGAGGCTCGGGCGGCGCACCGGTCTATAGCTGCAAACTTGAACATTGCGAAATCAAACTGGTCTGGTTATAGAATGACCCGTCGAACGTGTCGGACGCGCCCCAGGCGCGGGGTGGAGGATTTATGAGGAAACTCTTTGTGCAGTGGCGCAGAGGATCGCAGCAGCTTGGACAGATTTTGACGGGCAGCGATAGGGCGAGGGCCTTGCGGCTTGCCGCGCTGCGGTTGGCGCTGGTGTTGCTGGTCTGCATGGGAGGGGCAGAGGCCCTCCGGGGGGCGCCGCAGTTCGATGTGTTTCTGGGCTACGATGGCATTGTGCCCGAGGGGAGCTGGTTCCCGGTGGCGTGCGAGATCAAGAATGACGGGCCGTCGTTCATGGGCGTGGTCGAGGTGTCGTCGGCGGGCTATGGCCAGCGCCAGGGCCAGGTGCAGCAGGTGCTGGTCGAGTTGCCGACCGGCACGCTCAAGCGGCTCTTTATACCGGTGTTTTCAAGCAGCCGGGCCTGGAGTTCGTGGGACGTGAAGCTGCTGGATGAGCGCGGACGGGTGCGGGCCGAGCAGCTTGGCTTGCAGCCGCGAAAGAAGATTGCCTCGGAGGCGCCGCTGCTGGGGGCCTTGACTCGCACGCCGGCGGGCGTGCCGATGTTTCGTCCACTCCCATCACAGTCGGGCGGCTCGGAATTGCAGCCGGTCTCGGCCCGGCTCCAGCCCTCGATTTTCCCGGATAACCCGCTGGTGCTCGAGGGGATGGGCTCGATATACCTCAACTCGTCGCAGGCCGGGGAGATTAAGCTCAACCAGGTCAACGCCCTTTACGGGTGGCTCAATGCGGGCGGCCATTTGATCGTGGGCGTCGAGCAAATTTCGGACATCGGCTCGACGCCCTGGCTCAAGGGCCTCTTTCCGTGCGAACTCAAGGAAATGCGAACGATCCAATCACACCCGGAACTCCAGGATTGGCTGACGAACCCCCGGGGGATGCCCAGCGGAAAGCTCAAGGCGGCCGTGATGACCGCCCGCGCCCGCAAGAGACCGGGCCAGCCCATCGAAGGGACGGCCACCTTTGGCGACGCGCCGGTGGACGCGGCCTTCGAGTCGGCCGGCCTGCAGGTGGCCGCCGGGACCGTAATGGACGGCCAAGTGGTGCTCGCCTCCCAGGCTGTGCCGCTGGTCGTGACGGCCAACCATGGGCTGGGCCGGGTCACAGCGCTGCTCTTCAGTCCCGAGCGGGAGCCGGTCCGCTCGTGGAAGAACCTGCCGGCCTTTTGGGGGAAGTTGACGGAAGTGCCGGCCGAATGGTACGGGCCCTCTCAACAGCCCAACTATGGGGGCATGAGCAGCGATGGCATTTTCGGGGCGATGTTGGACTCCCGCCAGGTGCACAAACTGCCGGTGGAGTGGCTGCTGCTGTTGCTGATCGTGTACCTGGTCGTCATCGGGCCGCTCGACCAGTATTGGCTCAAGCGCATCCGTAAACCGATGCTCACCTGGATCACCTTTCCCTGTTATGTCGTGCTGTTCTCGCTGTTGATCTATTTTATCGGCTACAGGCTGCGCGCCGGGGAGTCTGAATGGAACGAACTGCACCTGGTGGACGTGCTCCTCAACGGGGACCGGGCCGAGCTGCGCGGACGCACTTATGCCTCGATTTACTCCCCCTCCAACCAGCGGTATATTCTGGAAAGCGAGCAGAAATATGCCACCTTGCGCAACGAATTCGCCGGCATGTGGGGCGGCGGCCAGTCCAGCGAAAGAGCCAACGTCTTCCAGAAGGGCGACAGCTTCAAAGCGGAGGTCTTCGTGCCGGTCTGGATCAGCGAACTCTTTGTGAGCGACTGGTGGCAGCCGAGCGAAGTGCCCCTGACGGTTTCGGTCTCTGCCGCCCCGGGCGGCTGGAAGGTCGCGGTGGCCAACCAGGCCGACGACAAGCTCAGCAATGCCCAGATTGTGATCGAGGACCGCATCTTTGGGCTGGGCGACTTGGCGGCCGGACAGAGCCGGACATTCGACGTGGCCCGGGAACGGGGCCAGCTTTTGACCGATTTCCTCTCCGGCTACGGCGCCCGGTTCCGCGGCGCAGTCCAGTCCCGGAAACAGGCCTTCGGCTCGACGGAAAGCGCCCACATTGACGACGTGCAGAATGCGAGCATTGCCGCCTCGTTTCCCTCTCTGTTGAGTTCCGGTTCCGACATGAATTCCCGGTTTATCTCCCCGCCGGGGCTGGATGTCAGTCCCTTCGTCGAGCATGGCGGGGCGATGTTCTTCGCGTGGGCTGCCGGCTCCTCCCCGGTCAAACCCATTAACCGGTTCTCTCCGCGCCGCTTCCACCAGAATACCCTGTGGCGGGTGGCCACAAGCGTCAAATGAGTCCACAGTCCACAGTCCACAGTCCAACGAGCAGGAGAGCCGAGCGACACTTTCGATACGAAGGCAGAAGCCTGAGCCGAACATCAGAGCACCAGAACACCAGAGAACCAGAGAACCATGAATAAAATTGAGAGATTTGAAGACATTATCGCGTGGCAAAAGGCGAGGCAGCTCACTCGGGAGATCTACGCCTGCACGCGGGCAGGCTTGTTTGCGCGTGACTTCGGCCTCAGGGATCAGATTCAGCGGGCTTCGGTCTCCACAATGTCGAACATCGCAGAAGGGTATGAACGGGGAGGGGACAAAGAGTTCATTCAATTTCTTTCAAACTCGAAGGGTTCCTGTAGCGAGGTGAAGTCGCAGCTCTATGTCGCTTTGGACCAACGCTATATTCTGCCCGCGGCTTTCGACGGCCTTTATGCTGCGGCGGACGAGGTCGGTAAACTGGTGAATGGCTTCATGGCGTATTTGCGCGAGTCGCAACTACGCGGCCGCAAGTTTCAATGACGACCGGCTCCGGGAAGGATGAAGGATAAAGTATGAAGGATGAAGTATGAACTGCGGACTCTGCCAGTGCATGTCGGACTGTGGACTGTGGACTGTGGACTGTGGACTGTGGACTAATTTATGACTAACAGCAACTCTCCCCCGATTTCCCCGCCGGTTCCGGCAGTGCAGACCTTTGGGTTGACGCGGTTCTATGGCAACATTGCCGCGCTGTACGGACTGGATCTCACCGTGGACAAAGGGGACCTGTTCGGGTTTATCGGCTCAAACGGGGCCGGAAAGACGACCACGCTGCGCATCCTGGCGACATTCCTGGCCCCTTCGGCCGGGCGGGCGCAGGTGCTGGGCCACGACGTGGTCAAGGACGCCGACGCCGTGCGCCATGTGATCGGGTACATGCCGGATTTTTTTGGCGTGTACAAAGACATGGAGGTGACGGAGTACCTGGATTTCTTCGGCGCGTGTTACAAGATTCCCACCGCGCAGCGCGAGAAGACGGTCAATGACGTGCTGGAGTTGGTGGGTTTGAGCGAAAAGAAGGGCTCGCTCATCGGAGCGTTGAGCCGGGGGATGCAGCAGCGGTTGGGCTTGGCGCGGGTATTGATCCACGACCCGCAGCTCCTGTTGTTGGACGAGCCGGCCAGCGGATTGGACCCGAGGGCGCGCATCGAGATGATGGCCGTGCTGCAGGAACTCCAGCGCCTGGGCAAGACCATCATCATCTCCTCTCACATCCTGAGCGAACTCCAAACCCTCTGCAACCGGGTCGCCATTATCGAAAAGGGCAAGCTCATCTACAGCGGGCCGGTCCAGGGTGTCCGCGACCAGATGGGCCAGGGACGGGTCGTTTGGGTGCGGGTCTCGAGCGACCCGGACAAGGCCATCGAGCTGCTCAAGACGCGTCCGGAAATCGTGGAAGTGGTCACGGAGGACGGCGAGATCAAGGTGACTTTGTCCAACCTCGATACCGACCGCAGCATCGTGGCGGACGTCCTGGTGCATGGCGGCGCGCGCCTAATCGGCCTGCGCGAGGATGAAATCGGGCTGGAAGAGGTCTTCATGCGCGTGACGCGCGGAGAGACGCAATGACGCGCAGGAGCCGAAGTCCGAAGTCCCTAAGCCCGGAAGGAAATTCGAAATCCGAAGGCCGAAATCCGAAGGAAATCCGAAATCCGAAATCCGAAATCCGAAGTCCGCATCCGATCCCTCACTCGGTGCGGTCGCTGCGTGACACGCAAGCGTCTCTGGCCTCAGCATTGAGCGCAGAGCCAATGCCCGAAAGCTTTGCGATCCCAGGCTTCGGATTTCGGATTTCGGGGCTTCGGATTTCGGACTTCTTTCGCTTCGACCTTCGGACTTAACATGACATGATGCTGCTCCCCATCATCCAACGCGAGTTGCTCGTCCGGGCGCGGAGCCGGGAGAGCCGCCGGCTGCGCCTGGGAGTGGCGCTGATGGGGGCGCTGAGCTGCCTGCCGCAGTTGCTTTTTACCACTCGGTTCGCACCTCTAAGCACAGCCGGTCAGCAAATCTTCAACGGCCTTGTGGTCGCGGCCTTCATCTTGTGCTGCGCTAGCTGCCTTCTCACGGCGGACGCCGTCGCTTCGGAGCAGCGTGAGGGAACGCTGGGTTTGTTGTTTCTGACGCGCGTCAAGGGGCCGGATGTGCTGTTGGGCAAGCTCGGCGCGAACGGGCTCGACGCGCTGTGCGCGCTGGTGGCGCTGCTGCCGCTCTTGATGATCCCGGTGCTGATGGGCGGCGTCACGGGGGGCGAGGCCTGCCGCAAGGGATTGGCCTTGATCAACGCCCTCGGTTTCGCCCTGGCTGCGGGTCTCTATCAATCGGCGTCCCATCGGAAGCAATTCCGGGCAGCGGCGGGGGCGGTGATTCTTGTGCTTTTGATTGTGTTGTTGCCGAGGATTCCTGTCCCCGGTGCGGCGCGGGGCGCTTTCTGGCATTCGTTGAGTCCGCTCACGACAATGATGTACGCCGGCGACCTTTCCTACCGGGCTTCGCGGTCGGCCTATTGGGTTTCGTTGGCGGCGGTGCAGGGCATGGCTTGGCTGCTCCTGGCGAGCGCGAGCTTGCGCTTGCGCCGCGCCGTGGGCGAAACCGGCAGCGGCGTGACGGCATTGGCCCGCTTGGTCCGCCGAGGCCATGCCCGCAGCGCGCGACCCATCCCAGAGAACGGAAATCCCGTGGAATGGCTGGTGCGCCGCCAGCCCGGCTTGCGCGCAGCCGTATGGACCGCGGCACTGGCGACGGTCATCAGTCAAACGAGCGGGGTCTTTCTCTTTGGGATTCCCTTCGGGTCCCGGTTCAGCCCTTTTTGGGGAATATTCAGGGGGTTGGCATGGTGGGCGGCACACCTTCTTTGCTGGGCGCCGTTTGCCTGGGCGGCCAGCCGGTATTTTGTCGAGGCGCGCCGGACGGGCGAACTCGAGCTGCTGCTCACGACACCGGTGGGCGCCGAGCAGGTTGTGGCGGGCCAATGGCGCGCCTTGAAGCGCCTGCTGTTTGCGCCGGTGCTGCTGATGGCGGTGACGACGCTCGTCCAGTTCAGCCTCTCGGCCCCTGCCCAGTGGCGTGGTGGGGGAGGCCTGATGGATCCGTCGTTGCTGTTGTACATGCTGATCTTATCCATTCAAAACATAGTGGAGATGGCCCTTGGCCTGGCGGCTTTGTGTTGGCTCGGACTTTGGTTCGGACTCAAGTCGAGCGGTCAAGCTGGCGCCATCGTCCGGACCCTGGTTATCGGGCAGGCTGTCCCGTGCGTCATCCGCATGTTTGGCGTGCCTCTGATGTGGCCGTTCCGCTTATTTCTATTTGGTTCAAGCGGCTTGGTGCCGATGGCCTACTTTTTGATTCCGTGGCTTCCGGAACTGCTGGTCTTGCTCTATTTTGGCTTCATGATTCGCTGGGCCAGGCGCCGGTTGCGCCGGGAGTTTTCTGGAGCCGAGCCTGGGTGCTTCTCGCCGCCCCGCTGGCACGTCGCCGGGAGCGCCGGCTTCCTGGGCCGCGACCAAGCACCTCAACTATGATTCTTCAGCCGCTCTGTGAAAGACATCATTTCTAACCGCAGAGAACGCAAAGAACACAAAGAGGGAATTACTTGGTCTTCTCTGCGTTCTCTGCGTTCTTTGCGGTTAAATAAATTGCGTGATACTGCCTATCGTCCATCGTGAGCTCCAAGCGGCGGCGCGGCGGCCGGGGACGCATCGGCTGCGGTTCTGGCTGGCGCTGGCCATGGTGGGGATGTGGCTGTGCCTGCTGCACTTCGGGCAAAGCTCGGTTCCCGCCTCGCGGCAGGGCCAGTCTCTTTTCAGGGCCAGCGGGATTTTGGCCCTGGCGTTCTCGCTTTTGGCCGGCGCCTTTCTCACGGCAGACTGTTTGAGCGAGGAAAAGCGGGAAGGGACGCTGGGCTTGCTTTTCCTCAGTGAACTGAAGGGTTACGACGTGGTCCTGGGCAAACTGATCGCCATGTCGCTTCACGGGTTTTACGGGCTGCTGGCGGTGTTGCCGCTCCTGGGTCTGCCCCTGCTCATCGGCAGCGTCACCGCCGGTGAATTCGGGCGCATTGCCCTGGCGCTGGCGGCGACGCTGCTACTCTCGTTGTCCATTGGGATGCTTGTCTCGGCGCTGTGGCTGCAGAGCCGGCAAACAATGACGTTGACGCTGGTGATTGTGCTCCTGGCCGCCGGGATACCCGCCGGCTTAGGTTGCTTAGGGCGGCTGGCGTCGTCCTGGGCCAGGGGTGGCGGGTGGCAGGTTTTATCCGCGCCCAGTCCGGCTTACCTTTTTTGGGCCGGGCTGGACGCCAATTACAGCGCCCCGGCATTCTGGACATCCTTTTGCACGATTATCGTTCTGGCCTGCGGCGCCCTTGTCTTTCCAAGCGTCTATGCGCCGCGGGCCTGGCGGGAAACCGGAGAAGCAGCCACCGCGGAGAGCGGCAGCGGATGGCGAAGCCTTCGCCTTGGTTCCACCCGCAACCGCCTGCGGCGCAGGGGCCGGTTGGAGGTGAATCCTTTCTACTGGCTGGCCGGCCGCGACCTGACTCCTCGATGGACGGCCTGGTGCCTCCTGGTCCCGCTGTTCTGCGTCTGCGCTTGTCTTATGTTTGCCGGCTTGGTTCCAAGAACCAGGAATCAGGAATTATGCGGCCTCGTGGGCCTTTTGACGGCTTATTTCATGCACCAGATCCTGAAGTACCTGGTCACGGTCGAGGCCTCACGGCGGTTGAGCGACGAGCGGCGCAGCGGCACGATCGAGCCTTTGCTGGTAACACCGATCTCCGAGGCGGAGATTGTGGCCGGGCAAAAACGGGCGCTCCTATCGCTATTTGCAGGGCCTGGGATGCTGGTCCTGGCGACCAACCTGGTGCCATTGTTCATGACACTCTGGCTGATTCTCCATCTTCATGGAGTAAGGCTGCAGGACGCCCCGCTGTTTTTCCTGGTCGGCATCGGCGGCGCCGCGATAATGTTTTTTGATTTCCACGCCTTGAGCCTGGTCGGGATGTGGCTGGCCGTGAAAGTCTCCGGCCATCGGCGCGCGGTCTTTGGGACGCTGGCGCGGGTGATGTTGGGGCCGTGGCTGGCGGTGGCGTGCCTGGTGCTGATGTGCGGGCCGGGGCGCGGTGTGGCCTTGGAGAGCATCATCTGCTGGCTGGGCGTCAGCGCGCTGATCGACCTGGCCCTCGCCAACTGGGCCAAGGAGCAACTGATACGGGGCCTGCGCGACCACGCGCCCCAATCCGCTGCGCCCGAGACATTGCCCGAGCCGGGCCTCGAAATTACAGGGCCTACGGCTTCGGCTGCCGTCGGACCGTTGGCAGTCGTTGCAAACAGGCCATCGGACTAATCGGACAATGCCAAGCTTCCTCTGCAATGCTGGATACGTAATCCGTCGCTCTCAGGCCAAAGGCCTGATTCATACCAGCCCAGCGCAACGCCCTGGGTTTCCGTGCGATTTTATTCTTTTGCAGGCCATCGGCCTGCGTCATAGGGTTCTTTGGGTCCGATTAGCTCAAGTCCCGACGCGGCGTCGGGACCAGGCCTCAATCCCGCAAGACCATGAATCGCGCTTTCAGCGCTCAGAATGGTCTTTGGCCGATGAACCCAGGGCGTTGCCCTGGGCTGGCATGAATGACGCCGTTGGCGTCTGGGCTGGTATGAGTGATGCCGTTGGCGTCCCAAACAGGCCCGCAGTGCCTCGTGGGCTGTTTTCATGGTGTCTCTCCGCGACAAAAGCTTGCTTGAGTTTCCGAACGGCATTGGGTTTTAGTCCCGAAGGGACGGCTGAAATCGCAGGCCCTTTCAGCCGTCCCTTCGGGACTTATTCTTCCGGACGGCCAAACCCAACGTTGAAACGTTGGGCTATTGTCAGATGTCCCTCCGGGACAGGCATTCCATGACTGTCCTGCCGGTCATCGCACGGGAGTTGCGCGCGGCGGCGCGACGAACCTCCACGTACGCCCTGCGGATCAACGGGGTGGCGGCGCTGCTGGCGGTCTGCGCCTGGATCACCGTCAGCGGGGTTGCGCGATGGGACGACGGTGGCGCAGTTTTCGCTTACCTCCATGCCGCGTTATTTCTGGCGATTTGGGTCCTGGTGCCCCTGCTTACCGCCGATTGCATCAGCCGCGAACGGCGGGAAGGCACGCTGCCCCTGCTGTTCCTGACCCCGCTCAAGGCCGGCGATATTGTACTGGCAAAGGCTCTGGTGCATGGTTTGACGGCGTTCACTTTGTGGCTGGCGGTGCTGCCGGTGCTGACGATGCCATTTGTCGCCGGAGGAGTAGGCTGGCGGCAGGCGGTGTTTTCGGTGCTGGTGAATTTCAGCTCAATCTGCCTGGCGCTGGGGGCCGGCCTTGTGGCCTCGGCGGAGAGCAAGGTGCATATCCGCGCCTTGCTGTCAGCCGGCTGCCTCGGTTTCGTGTTTTGCCTCGGTTTCATCCTGGGAACCGGCGGTTTCGGGATTGGGGTCATTTATGTCATCGGACCGGCTTCAGCGCTCCCCCCTAACGTAACAGAAGCCGCCGACGGGCTCTTTGAGGCCGGGACTGCGCTGGTCCTGGATAGGAATAACGTCTGGCAACAGTCCGCGGGGTTCTATCGGCAGATGCTGGTCTCCCTCGGGCTCAGCGCGGGGCTGTCGGTTCTGGCGCTTTGGATGTTGTTCCGTTTTGTGGCCTCGAGGGTCAAGCGCGTCTGGCACGAGGAGCCTCCCTCGGCCCGGATCGTGTGGCTGGAACAGAAGCTCTGCACCCCGGTCTTTTTCCGGCGCCTTTTCCGCCGGTGGATGAATTGGGAACTGGAGCGCAACCCGGTGGGCTGGTTGGAACGGCGGAGTTGGAGCGGACGGCTGGTGATGTGGAGCTGGTTTGCGGTGGTCGTCTCGATATACAGCTCGGTGCTGGCCAACCAGGGACTCTACTGGAAGGTGTTTCATCTCATGCAGTGTTTCCTGGGGTGGGTGCTGGTGGGCAGCATGGCCATCGGCGCCGCCGGCAGTTTCCGGCGCGAGCGCGAGAGCGGGATGCTCGAGCTGCTGCTGGTGGCGCCGCTCAAGGAATGGCAGGTCCTGGGTGGCCGCGTGCGCGGGCTCTGGGCCCAATTCCTGCCCGCAGTCGCCCTCCTGCTCGGCCTCTGGCTGTATTGCTCGACTTTCATGCAGACTCCCTTCGGACCAACCCCCGCCCCCGCCGGCACAACCCGTCTCTGGCGCTATTGGGCGACTTTCATGTCAACTCGCGGTGAATGGCCGTCCATCCTCTTCTTTGCCGGGACATTCCTGAGCTTGCCGGTCATTGGCCTCTATTTTTCGCTGCGCAAGCGCGGGTTCTTGAGCGCCTTCCTCTGGACTTTGCTGGTGGGCGTGGCCCTGCCGGCTTTCCTTTCGGAAGGGGAGCAGTTGATCGACCTGGCAGTTTCGGTCCCGGTCGCCCCGGGCGCGCCGCAAGACGTCTCGGTCGCCTGGCACTTCACTCCTGTTCAGGCGGCGGTGGCGGGATGGCTGGCCTGGCGGTTGCACTCGGATCTAAAGCACCGCCGGTTCGCAATTCAAAGGTGATAGGATAGATTACAACGCATGACCTTCCTGCCAATCATTGACCGCGAGCTTCGTGTTGCGGCGCGGAAACGGAGCACGTTTTGGCTGCGCGTGGCCTCCGCGCTGGTGGGGATGGTCATTGGCGGCGGCATCATGATGCTCAGCCGGATCGGCGCCTTTGGCGCATCGGCCATGGGCGACGCGCTTTTCGGTGTGCTCACCTGGCTGGCGCTGCTGGTGGCGCTGGCGGCCGGGCTGTTTTTTACCTCGGATTGCCTGAGTGAAGAGAAACGCGAAGGCACCCTCGGTTTCCTGTTCCTGACGGACCTGCGGGGTTATGACGTGGTAGGGGGGAAACTGTTGGCCACCTCGTTGCGCGTCACTTATGCCTTGATGTCGGTGATTCCCATCCTGGCGGTCACGTTCCTGATGGGAGCGGTCTCGGGTCCGCAGTATTGGAAGACAGCGCTGGCGCTGCTCAATGCCTTGTTCTTCTCGCTCGCTGCCGGGCTGATGGTCTCGGCCCTGAGCCGTGACGCCCAGAAGGCGCTGGGCGCGACGGTCGCGTTGCTATTGTTGCTCGTGCTGGGCGGGCTGGCCATCGATCTCATGCACAGCCATGCCCAGGGGCGCCATTTCAAGCCCGTTCTGAGCCTCGCCAGCCCCGGGTATGCGTTCAGCCTTGCGGGCGCCTGGGGCCGGAGCCCGTATTGGCTGGCGCTGGGCATTAGCCAGGCCCTGGGCTGGGGCATGCTGGCCCTGGCGTGCCTGATCGTGCCGCGCTCCTGGCAGGAGAAAGGCCGGAAACCCAGGGCCTCGAGGCGAAGTTACTGGTGGCGGTATGGCGGGGCCCGGCGGCGCCAGGGCTTGCGGCGGAAATTGCTCGGCCGGAATCCTATCCTCTGGCTCTCCTGCCGCGAGCGGTGGCAATCCCTCGGGATGTTGGCGGTGTCATTGATCCTGGCGGGTGTGCTGGCCGCCTTCGTGGTGTGGAAGGCGAAGGACGACGTGTGGGCCGCCTGGAGCGCGATCTCGTGGCTCGTTGTGGCGGTGCTCTATCTGTGGATGGCTTCCCAGGCCGGCCGCTTCTTCATCCAAGCGCGGCGCAGCGGCTTGATCGAGCTGCTGCTGGTTGCGCCCCTGACCGTCAAACAGGTGGTGCAGGGACAGTGGCGCGCCATCGTGCGGATGTTCGGAGCGCCGGTGGCGCTCCTGTTGCTGGTCGAGTTGGTCGGCGGCTGCCTGGCCTATCGGACGATCTGGGGAACTGCCGTGCCGGCCCGATGGAGCGCCTTTGCCGCCCTGACAACGTCGGCGGCCTCGACGCTCTCGACGTTGGCCAGCGTGGCGGCCCTGGCCTGGTTCGGCATGTGGATGGGCATGACCTCGAGAAATGCCAGCGTTGTCACCCTCAAGACGATTGCTTTTGTCAAAGTCATTCCCTTCCTCGCGATCTACTTTGTCACGATGTACGCCATGTTCCTGGTGGTGTTCTTGCCGCAAACCATGAGGATGAGGACGGCCTCCGCCGGCCCGGTGACCACGACCATCACCAATGCCTCCGGCAGGACCACCGTTACAGTTACCCCGTCAACTCCTTTTTCCGCGAACACCCCCTTGTACATCTCGCTGCTGATGACGTGCCTGCCGGCGGCGCTGAACGGGGCCGTCGACCTCGGTTTCATCGCCTTGGCGCGCAGCAGACTCCATTCGACCTTCCGCGAACAAGCCGTGCGCAGCCTGGGAACGGCGCCACCCGCGGCTGCGCCGCCGGCAATGGAGAGGCGGCGGACATGAGGGGCCCCATTGTGCAAGAGCGCTCCCAAGTGCGGGTGGAAATCCGAAGGCCGAAGGAAGTTCGAAATCCGAAATCCGAAGGCCGAAATCCGAAGGAAATCCGAAGGCCGAAATCCGAAATCCCAAGGCTGAGATCGCAGAGCTTTCGGGCACTGGCTATGCGCTCGATACTGAGGCCACAGGCGCTTCCGTGTCGCGCGGCGATCACACCGCATGAGGGACCGGCTGCGGACTTCGGACTTCGGATTTCCTTCGGATTTCGGCCTTCGGATTTCGGATTTATAGTATGACCTTCCTACCCATTGTCGCTCGCGAGCTTCGGGTTGTTTCGCGCCGGCAGAGCACCTTTTGGGGTCGTGCCAGCGCGGCGGCGGTGGTAGTCGTGGTCGGCGCGTGGTCCTTCCTGATGAACGCGCAGGCCCCGGCGGGGACCGTCGCGCTGAGGCTCTTCGGGATGATGACCGGCAGCGCGGCCTTATATTGCCTGTTCAGCGGTTTATGGTCCACGGCCGATTGCCTGAGCCGGGAGAAGCGCGAGGGCACGCTGGGATTATTGTTCCTGACGGACCTGCGGGGCTATGACGTGGTTCTCGGCAAGCTGGCGGCCACTTCGCTCAATGCGTCTTACGGGGTGCTGGCCATGGTGCCGATGCTGGCGGTGCCGCTGCTTTTGGGCGGGGTGACGGCGGGGGAGGTCGGCCGCATGGCCCTGGTGATTCTGGATACGCTGTTCTTTTCGCTGACGCTGGGGATTTGCGTTTCGGCGATGAGCCGTTCGGCGCGCAAGGCCGTTGTGGCGACACTCCTGATGCTCCTGCTCTTTACGCTCATCTTGCCCATCTGCTCTGTGTGGCTGGATTATCTGGTCCGGCCCCAGCGCGTCACCGAGGCGCTGCTGCTGCCCAGCCCCGGGTTCACGTTTGCGGCGGCGTTCGACGCGCTTTACAAGAGCCATTCCGAGGGCTTCTGGTGGTCGCTCGGGCTTATCCACGGCCTGGGGTGGGTTTTCCTGGCAACCGCCAGCGTGGCGGCGCCGCGCTCATGGCAGGACAAACCCGCAGCCGCCGGAGGCCCGCGCTGGGGCCAACACTGGGAGTTGTGGGTCTTTGGGGAGGCGAGCGAGCGCCTGGCGTTCCGGCGCCGTTTGCTGGATGAAAACGCCTATTTCTGGCTGGCCGCGCGCGCCCGTTGGCGGCCCGCTTTGGTTTGGGCCGCCCTCGGGATGGTCGCCTGCGTGTGGGCCTGGGGCCTGGCCAAGCACCAGCGCGAATGGCTGAACTCGGTCAATTATTTTTTCACCTGCGGGTTTTTGAACCTGCTGATCAAGCTGTGCGTCGCGGCCGAGGCGGGCCGGCAACTGGCCGAGGACCGCCAGGCCGGCACGCTCGAGGCGCTGCTGTCCACTCGGTTGAGCGTGCGCGAGATTTTGCAGGGCCAATTCCTGGCCTTGCAGCGCCAGTTCCTGGGGCCGGTGGCGGCCACGTTGGCGGCGTTCCTGGTGTGCCTGCCGGCGACGTTGTCCGACACCCTGGACGAGGGCTCGCGCGCGATGTGCGTGTGGGTTTATGTGGCGGCCATGATTAGCCTGGCGGCGGATGTGGCAGCGTTGCACTGGACGGGGATGTGGCAGGCGCTGACGGCGCGCAACCCGCAGCGGGCGGTCATCGGCAGCATGGCGCGCATCCTGGTGCTGCCCTGGCTGGGAATGGCCCTCGCCTTGCTCATCCTCGCCTTCGCCTCCGCCAGCCAGTACGAACCGCAGCCAACCAGGCTCGTGGCCCTGTGGCTGGCCTTGGGAATCACGACCGACGTCGGCTTTGGCGCCTGGGCGCGCCACAGGTTATACACCGAGTTTCGCCAGACCGCCGCGCAACGATACACCCCTCCACCTGGTTTCTGGAAAAGGTGGTTTCCCCCAAGAATTGGATTGCACCTTTCCAAAAAAACCACCACATTAATGACGGGTTGTTCCTGAAGGCACTGGTGCGTGGTCTGTACAACATTTTGTTTACTGTCTTTTCCGTGCTCGCGTCGCCGTATTATTTCTGGCGAATGCGGCGGCGGGGCAAATGGCGGAAGGGGTTTCCGCAGCGGTTTGGCATTTACGACACCAAGCTCAAGCAAGCCCTGACCAACCGCGACCGGATCTGGATGCACGCTGTGAGCGTCGGCGAGGTCAATGTCTGCACCCAAATCATCCAGGGGATCGAGCCGCGTCTGCCCAACCTCAAGATCGTCGTGTCAACCACGACGACGACCGGCATGGAGGAGTTGGCGCGTAAATTGCCGACCCACATCAGCAGAATCTATTACCCGGTTGATCGCCGAAGCTACGTGGTCCGCGCCCTGAGCACGATCCGGCCCTTGGCCATCGTGTTGGTCGAGGCGGAGATTTGGCCGAATTTTCTGTGGCGCGCCAAGGAGATGGGGATTCCGGTTTTTCTGGTCAATGCGCGGCTCTCGCGGCGCTCCTATCGGGGCTACAAGCGTTTTGGCCGGCTGTTCCGCCCGCTTTTTGGCTCGCTGGCAGGGGTGGGAGCCCAAAACGAAACCGATGCGGCCCGTTTACGGGAGCTGGGCTGCCGGCCGGAGTCCGTCCGGGTCGTCGGCAGCTTGAAATACGACGCGGCCAAGCTGGATGAGCGCCGGTTGGTCGATGTGCCGGCCATGCTCGGCCAACTGGGCCTGGCGCCCGGGGCGCGCATTCTCCTTGGCGGCAGCACTCACCCCGGCGAAGAGGCGATCCTGGCCGAGCAGTTTCTCCGCCTGCGGGCGCGCTTCCCGGACCTGTTCCTGGTGCTGGTGCCCCGGCATTTCGAACGCTGCCGGGAGGTGGGCCGGCAATTGGAGGCGCGCGGGGTCAAATTCGTCTATCGCAATGGCATCACCGCTCCAGCCCAGTTTCAGCCCGGCGAGGTCGATTGTCTGCTGGTCAATACGACCGGCGAGTTGAGGTATTTTTACGAGCACGCCACCGTGGTTTTTGTGGGCAAGAGCCTGACGGCCGCAGGCGGGCAAAATCCAATCGAGCCTGGCGCCCTGGGCAAGGCGGTGGTCTTCGGGCCCAACATGCAGAATTTCGCCGAAGCGGCCGGCAACCTCCTGGCGCAAGAGGGGGCGATACAGGCGCGCGACGCGGCGGGTCTGGAAAAGGTGCTCGGGGGATTGCTCGCCGACGAGGCGCACCGCCAGAGGTTGGGCCGCAATGCCTTGAAAGTGGTGCGCGAAAACCTCGGCGCCGTCGGTCGCACCGTGGACATGATCATCCAGCACCTCGAGGATGAGGACCTGTATATCGCGCTGCCCAAGGGCTAGTCAGAGCCTGTCCCCAAAGCCCGGCCAACGGAAGATTTCATCGCAACCTTTGTCGCGACCTTTGTCGTCCCGATTCCGAGTTGGGATCGAATTGGCCATTGTTCGACAAAGTTGACGACGAAGGTTGGGACAAAGGTCCGGCATCGGAGCTTTTGGGACAGGTTCTAACGAGGCGGAGCCTCAGACCGCGCAATGCCTCACGCAAAGGGCGCACAGGCCGCAAAGGATGAAGATAAGTCTCTCCATCCTTGCGTCCTTCGCGTCCTTTGCGTGAGGCTCCAGGTTTCGCAGTCGCAGCAAAACTTGACTTGGCTACAACGCGTTTCAAAGTTCAAGGATTCCAATTGTCGCCCCATTACAATTAAAGGCAGGACTTCCACTGGACAGCGACCTCGCGGTTCGATATACTAGCCGCTGGTCGAAGGACCACAGTTGGATGGCATAGCGTCATCACACTATATGAAGCACAAGGCACTCTCGATTCCGCCCCCGCCGACGGCCCTGCCAATCCGCCCGACTGGGCACACCCTGCGCGCACTGGCGGCGACGGCCGGCCTTGCGCTGGCGCTGTGCGCGGCGGCGGGCCGGCTGCGCGCCGACCAGGTGGAGATGCAAAACGGCGACCGTTATGCGGGGACGGTGCTGTCGCTTGACGCGAACAGCGTGGTCTTGCGAAGCGAGGTCCTCGGCAAGGTGAGCCTGCCGCGCAGCCAGGTGGCGCTCATCACGCTCGGTCCCGTGGCGCGCACCAATGCCGCGCGGTTGCGAGCCCTGTCCACCAATGAACTTTCGCGCCCGCAGGCGGGGTCCGTGGCGAGGACCAATTCCGAATTGGCAGCCCTGCTGCGGCAACTGGGCGGCGACACCAATTCCCTGCGCGACGTGCAAGGGCAATTCCTCAGCCAGGCTGGACCGGAGGCCAACCAGAAGTTCAACCAGATGTTGAGGGAGCTCACCAGCGGAAAGATGACGATCAGCGACCTGCGGGCGCAAGCCAAGGCCGCTGCCGATCAGGCCCGGCGGCAGCGAAGCGATGCCAATGGCGAGATTGGCGGGTTGTTGGATGGCTACCTGGGCATCCTGGATGATTTCCTTCAGCAGACTGCCCCGCCGGACAGCGCGGTGACCAACAGAACGTCCCGTTAGGGCTCATTCAAAGACAGGTTCCGGGATCCTGAATGCCTGGGGTGGAGCGTGAGAGCGTGGAGCGTGGAGCGTGAAGCGTGAAGCGTGGCGAGGGCTACGACGCCCTCACGCTCCACGCTCCGGACGTCGGGCGCTTAGCCGGTTCTCTCCCTGGCTGCCCTCAGAATTTCGGCCACGGTTTCCGCCCTCGGCTTGGCCCCGAGACTGCCTTTTCCATGGACTCGGACGCTCACCGCAGTGGCTAGCATATCGCGGGGGCCGACCACGAGCATGGTATGCACCTTGGCCTGCTCGGCGCGCTGGATCTTGCCGTTGATCTTGTCGCTGCTGTAATCGCCTTCCGCGCGGACCATGGCCGCGCGGAGTTCCTGCACGATGCCTTTGCCATAGTTGACCAGCGGCTCCTCCTCGCCGATGGTCAGCACTCGCACCTGCTCCGGCGCCAGCCAGAGCGGGAAGTTGCCGGCGTAATGCTCGATGAGGAAGCCGATGAACCGCTCGTGCGTGCCCAGGGGCGCCCGGTGGATGCACAGCGGGGTCTTGTCGGTGTTGTCTTTGTCCCGATAGATCAGGCCGAAGCGCTTGGGCACCGCAAAGTCCACCTGGTTGGTGGCCAGGGTGAACTCGCGGCCGATGACGCTCCAGACCTGCACATCGATCTTCGGACCGTAAAAGGCCGCCTCGTTGGGGACCTCGACAAAATTGATGCCGGACTCCTGCAAGGCGCGCCGGACCATGTCCTCGGTCTGCTTCCACAACGCCGGCTCATCGACGAACTTCTGGCCGAGCTTGGACGGGTCGTGGGTGCTGAAACGCATGACGTATTTCTCGATGCCGAAGAGCTTGAAATACTTGAGATACATTTCGTTGACGCCCTTGAACTCCTGGGCGAATTGCTCCTGGGTGCAGTAGATGTGCGCGTCGTTCATGTTCAGCGAGCGCACGCGCATGAGACCCAACAGTTCGCCCGACTGCTCGTAGCGATAGCAAGTCCCGTATTCCGCCAGGCGGAGCGGCAGGTCACGATAGCTGCGCGGCTCCGCCGCAAAAATGCGATGGTGATGCGGGCAGTTCATGGCCCGGAGATAGTAGCGGTCGGGAATGGCCAACTTCGACAGCTCGAATTGTGCCTCCTCCTTTTCTTGGGCCCACATCTTCTGA
>Ga0187849_1001676_pt1 | contig 23106 bp, 20 predicted proteins | sample June2016WEW_4_10_2_FD_132412 | JGI IMG/M metagenome (GOLD analysis project Ga0187849, IMG submission 132412) | Peatland microbial communities from SPRUCE experiment site at the Marcell Experimental Forest, Minnesota, USA - June2016WEW_4_100 | ecosystem: Environmental > Terrestrial > Soil >...
CACAAACCCCAGGGTAATTAAAGCCATTAAAAGTGCAGATAAGATAGTTTTTGCTCCCGGAGATCTTTTTACAAGTATTTTGCCGCATCTTTTGGTGGACGGTGTGGCTGAAGCTATTCAGAAATCAAAGGCTAAGGTTTATTTTATTATGAATCTGACTACAAAGAGCGGAGAAACCGACAGTTTTAAAGCCTCCGATTACATAAAAAATTTTGTATATTATTTAGGAAATAAAAATAGACTTAATTTTATTATTGCCAATAAAGGTGTTTTTGATAAAGAAGTTGTAAAACTTTATGAAGGCGAAGGTAAAGAGGCTGTAAAAATCGATGAAAAGGAATGTAAAAAGATAGCTCCCAAAGCTAAAATTATCAGACAAAAATTGGGGGAGTATCTAAAAAAGGACCACCTTCTGAGGCATAACCCCGAGGCTCTTGCTCTTAGTATTCTTAGGAGTTCCTGATTGGAGGCCAAAACCTCGTTCCTTTGGTATAATACAAGTATGACTAAGGCTATTAATAAACTTTTGAGAGGTGCAAAAGGTATAACCGATGATTCTAGAAAAGTTGAAGAAGGGTTTATTTTTGTGGCTGTTAAAGGCAACGTGTCCGACGGTCACGACTATATAAACGAGGCAGTCCATAGAGGAGCAAGAGCGGTTGTGGGGGAAAAAGCCGTAAAGGGACTGCCTGTTGCCTATTATAAAGTTACCGATTCCAGGCAAGCCTTGGGGGAATTGGCTTCGGAATATTACGGTAATCCATCCGGTAAGCTCAAGATAGTTGGTGTTACCGGAACAAAGGGTAAAACCACAACCTGCTACCTTATTCACCATATCTTGACTAAGCTTGGCAGAAAAACCGGATTGATAACTTCGATAGCTGCCAAGATAGGGGATACGGAAATTGATACCGGATTCCACGTCACAAGCCCGGACGTTATATCGCTTCATAAACTTTTGTCTGAAATGGTAAACGCGGGATCGGAATATGTGGTTATCGAAGTCAGTTCACACGGAATTGATCAGAAAAGAATAGCCGGAGTGAAATTTGATGTCGGAGTTTTGACCAACATTGCACCGGAACATTTGGATTACCACAAGACTTTTACCGAATATAAAAGAGTTAAAATGTCTTTTATAAATTCTTGTAAGAATAAGGTTATTGCCCCGAGCGATACAAATTTGGAACTGCTGCCCGGAAAATTTAATAATTTGGATGCCGAAGCTGCAATTATGGCTGTTAGCTTTTTCGGAATCGATAGGAAAGAGGCAATCGAGTCAATAAAGTCATTTAAGCTTCCGGAAGGCAGACTTAGTGAGATAAATAATAACTTGGGGATAAAAATTATAGTTGATTTTGCTCATACTCCGGAATCCCTTGAGGCGGTTCTTTCTTATTTAAAAGGTATTACAGAAGGAAAGTTAATATCTGTCTTTGGTTGTGCGGGGGAAAGGGATCCGAGAAAAAGATTTAAGATGGGTAAAATTTCTTCAAAATTGAGCGACATCTCTATTTTTACTGCGGAAGATCCGAGAAGCGAAAATATTTTCAAGATTTTGTCAAAAATGGCAAGCGGTGCCCGATCTGCCGGAGGGAAAGAAGACGAAGATTTCTTTAGAATCGCCGAAAGAGGCGAAGCTATCGCTTATGCGCTTTCAATTTGTAGAAGAGGAGATACGGTTGTGGTTTTGGGAAAAGGACACGAAAAGAGTATGGCTTATGGAGGATATGAGCATCCTTGGAATGATGTAGAGGAAATCGAAAACTATTTAAATAGAAAGAAGAATATTTCGGCCATAATTTTAGCTGCAGGAAAAGGAACAAGGATGAAGTCAGATCTGCCCAAAGTTCTTCATCCTATTTGTGGGCGTCCGATGATTGCTTATTCTTTACAAAATTTGAGAAGGGCAAAAATCGGAGAGATTGTCACAGTGGTTTCTTACCGAAAGAATATTGTTGTGAAGGAAATTGGAGGGGAAGTCAAGATTGCATTCCAGAAAAATTCCAGGGGTGGAACCGCTGATGCAATAAATGCGGGAGTCAGATTTGTTTCCGAAGGAATAGGAACAGTGGTCGTTATGTATGGAGACGATACCGCTTTTTATTCTCCAGGGACGATAAATAAAGTTATTGATTACCACAAGAGAACAAATGCAACATTAACATTTGTAACCCTGCTTAAGGATAATCCTTCGGGCTTAGGAAGGATCGTCAGGGGAACAAATGGAGATTTGGTAGCAATAGTTGAAGAAAAGGATACAACGCCCGATGAGAAGAGAATAAAAGAGATAAATGACGGAATGTATATTTTTGATAAAGAATTTCTAATGAAAAATATACCAAATGTTAAAAAGAATCCAATAACAGGGGAGTTGTATGTTAACGAAGTAATAAAAATGGCAATAGATCAGAAAAAGAAAATCTCTATTTATAGATTACCGGATGCTCTTGAGTGGCAGGGAGTTAATACCCCCGAGGAGCTTGAAAATGCGAGAAAGATAATGGAGGAAAAATTGAAATGAAAGTTCACATGATGGGAATTGGCGGGAGCGGTATGTCAGGCGTTGCCAATTTAGCTTCAGAGATGGGTTATGAGGTGACCGGTTGTGATTTGGAAAGCCAAACTGCATATCAGAAGAATATATTCAAAGGCCACTCGCCTGAACATCTAAAAGGAATCGATCTTCTTGTTGTTACCCCTGCTGTTTATTATCAGAACAAGAAAAATGCGGAACTTATTGAAGGAGAAAAGAGGGGAATTGCCACAACTTGGGAAAAGTTTGTTGGTAATTATCTTGCTGTTGGCAAAAAGATGATTTGTATAGCAGGTACACACGGTAAGTCTACAACAACCGCAATGGCAGGGAGTCTTCTAACCGATGCCGACCTTGATCCCCTTGTTGTCGTTGGAGCGAATGTGCCGTGGTGGAACGGAAACTCCAGATTTGGCAAAGGTGAATATTTTGTTGTCGAGGCAGACGAATTTAATAATAATTTTTTAAATTACTCACCTGAAATAATAATTTTAAATAATATTGAATTTGACCATCCGGATTTTTTCAAAGATGAGAAAGCGGTTTTTGAAAGTTTTAAGAAATTTATTGACTGTTTAACAGGAATGAAGATTTTGATTGTTAATAAAGATTCTCCGGGTGTCCAGAAGCTTTTAGGAATGATAGATAAAAGTGATCTGGAAATAATCGAGTATTCTCCGGATAATGACAAATTGGGTTTTGATTTGTCTCTTCCTGGTAAACACAATATAGCAAACGCACTTGGAGTTGTTGCTTTAGGAAAACTCCTTGATATAAACGAAAGAATTATTAATAAATCTTTATCATCCTTTCCCGGAATCGGGAGAAGAATGGAGTTGATTGCGGATAAACATGGAATAAAAGTTTATGATGATTACGCTCACCACCCGACGGCTATTGCGGCAACCCTTCAGGCACTTCGCGAAAAATATCCGGCAAATCGAATTTTGGCAATCGACGAACCCCATGGTTTTGCCAGAACTAAAGCACTTTTGTCTTTATATAAAGATGCTTTCAAGGATGCCGACAAGTTAATGATAGGACCAATTTTCAAAGCAAGAGATAGTGAAACTTTTGGTATGACACCTCAGATAGTTGCTGAAAAGGCACAAAATTCCGATTCAGTTGGTTATGATTCATTCGAAAAAATTAAATCAATATTACAAAAAGATATTAGGCCAAGCGATATAATCTTGGTTATGGGAGCCGGAAAAAGTTATTTGTGGGCGAGAGAGATTTCAAAATTAATTAAATGAAAAAAATAACACAAAATAGTTTTAGAGATATTACCACGTTCCATTTAGGGGGAGAGATTGGATTTTATGTAGAAGTGGAAAATGCTGATGAAGTTAAATGGGCTATCAAAGAGGCTAAAAAAAGAAAATTAAAGATTTTTGTTCTCGGTGATGGTAGCGATGTTTTGGCATCGGATATGAATTTTGATGATTTTGTTGTTAAGTACATTGGGAAAAAATATCATATTGATGATAATTGTATAACTGCAGAAGCCGGGATGAAGTGGGACGATTTAGTCGATTTATCGGTTGAAAATAATCTTCAAGGAATTGAGTGTCTATCTGGAATCCCCGGAACAGTGGGTGCTTCCCCGGTTCAAAATATCGGGGCTTATGGTCAGGAAATAGCTGATACATTTGTTAGCCTTACGGCTTATGACATTGAGAATGAAAAGTCCGTAACGTTTAATAAAGAAGATTGTAGGTTTGGGTATAGGGAAAGTATTTTTAAGGAAAAGTCACATTGGCAAAAATACATTATTGTTGATGTTACATTAAAATTTAACAAAAATGCCAAACTGAAGATTAATTACGAATCACTAAAAGGATATGTCAAAGAAAACCCGACGCTAATTGATGTTCGTAATGCAGTTTTAGAAGTTAGAAAAACGAAGCTGGAGGATCCAAATAAAGTTGGTAATGCCGGCTCATTTTTTAAAAATCCGACAATTGATATCGAGCAAAAAGAAAAGCTGCAAAGTAAATACTCTGATATAAAGATCTTTCCTTTTGAAAATAAATTCAAAGTTTCAGCCGCATGGTTAATTGAGAAAGCCGGATGGAAAGGAAAAACGCATAAAGGTGTCGGCGTATCTCCCAAACACGCTTTAATTTTGATTAATGCAAGCGGAAAAGCAAAAGCCGAAGATGTCCTGGAACTTTCGGAAATGATTACTACCGATATTTACAAAAAGTTTGGAATTAAGTTGGAGAGGGAGGTACAGTTAATTAATTTTTAAAATTATGGATTATAAAAATAAAAGAGTAGCGATTTTAGGGTACGGAATTGAGGGACAGGACGCCGAAAAATTTTTTAAATCTCAGGGTGCCAAAATTACCATTCTTGATAAAAAGCTAGACGAGAATTATCTAAATGATTTATCAAAATTTGATATTATTGTCCGTTCCCCCGGTGTTTACAGATTTTTACCTCAAATTGTCGAATCGGAAAAATCAGGAGCGGTAATTACCTCCGCTATTAAAATATTTTTTGATGAATGCAAAGGAAAAATTATCGGCGTTACGGGAACAAAAGGTAAGGGTACTACTTCTTCTTTGATTTATGACATCCTAAAAGCTGGTGGGCGTGATGTTTATTTGAGCGGAAATATAGGCAAGCCGTATTTGGAGCTTTTGCCAAAACTTACAAAAGATTCATGGGTTGTAATGGAAATGTCTTCGTTTCAGCTGATTGATATGGATGCTTCTCCCTATATTGCCGTGGTATTGAATATCACAACGGATCATTTGGATTGGCATAAAGACCGTGAGGAGTACGTAAATGCGAAAAGGAATATCGTAAGTCATCAAAAATCTGATGATTTTGCTCTTCTGAATGAAGAATATGAAACACCCAAAAGCTTCGCGGAAGTTGCAAAAGGGAAAGTAGTATTCTTTTCCAAGAAAAAGCTTGATCAGGAATATAAAGAAGGTTTACTTTTGAGAGGTGAACATAATCTGGAAAATATCGCCGCAGCAGTTGAAACCGCCAAAGTTGTTGGAATTAATGAAGATATAATTTTAAAAACTGTCAGATCTTTTAAAGGACTTGAACACAGACTTGAATTGGTTGGCACGGTAGACGGAGTTACTTTCTATAACGATTCATTTGCGACAGGCCCTCAGCCGACAATTGCCGCCATTAATTCTTTTACGGAGCCCGAAACCTTGATTTTGGGAGGGAGCGATAAGGGTTTGGATTATACAGAGTTGGGTGACATGATCGCAGGAAACAAAAATGTTCAAAATATTATTCTCATCGGTTTTATCAGAAATTTAATAAAAGATGCTTTGAAAAAATCAAATTATTTAGGAGAAATAATAGATTTGGAAACAAGTCCGATGTCTGAAATTGTCAAAAAAGCAAAAGAAGTTACCCCGAAGGACGGAGTTGTTATTCTTTCTCCGGCAGCCGCGAGTTTTGACATGTTCAAAAATTATAAGGATAGAGGAGACCAATTTAAAAACGCTGTCCACCAATTAAATGAAAAAGAAACTTAAAGTTGTAGTTCTATCAGGTGGAAGATCCTCCGAACGCGAAATATCACTTCTTTCCGGTAAGGAAGTTTTGGCAAATATCGATAAAAGTAGATATAACGCAAAATTACTAATTGTTCCAAAAGTCGGCAACGAGTGGACTGGGAAGTTGATAAGACTAAAACCAGACCTTATTTTTATTGCACTACACGGAACTTTTGGGGAAGATGGATCGATTCAGGGACTTTTGGAGCAGGTAAATATTCCCTATACAGGTTCCGGAGTTTTGGCTTCTGCGATAGGAATGGATAAAGTTGTCTTTAAAAAATTAATGAGGTTTGGAAGAATTGACGTGCCAAGGGACATTAGGACACCTCCTTGTTTTGTTAAACCGAGTGATCAGGGATCATCCGTTGGTGCATCAATTGTTCTTAATTATAGCGAATTGAAATCTGCAATTAAATTAGCCAATAGATATTCGAATAAAGTTTTACTTGAGGAATATTTAAGAGGAAAGGAATTGACATGTGTCGTTATTGGTAACAAAAACCCAATTGCTTTTCCTATAATTGAAATAAAACCCTTGAAAGGTAAGTTCTTCGATTATGAATCGAAATATACAGAAAGCGGCTCGGAAGAAATTGTTCCTGCCAGGATTTCGAAAAGTTTGGCAAAGAAGGTACAAAAAATTGCAATAGAGGTTTATAAAGCAGTGGGTTGTAAAGGTTTTGGAAGAGTGGATTTTATTTTAAAAAACGATAGGCCAATTGTGTTGGAAATAAATACTATTCCTGGGCTAACTCGAATGTCACTTGTTCCCAAGGCTGCGAAAGCAGCAGGTGTTTCCTATTCAAGACTGCTGGATAAAATAATCGGCTATGCAATTGAAAAATAATAAATATAAAACCTGGGTTGAGGTGTCTAAAAAATCACTTTATCACAATATTGGTGTTTTCCGGAAAAGTATCGGAAAAAAGGTAAATTTAGCCGCTGTTGTTAAAGCTAACGCCTACGGACACGGGTTGAAAGAAATTGTACCCCTGTTGAAAGGCAAAGTAGATCTCTTAGCGGTAGATAATATTGATGAAGCGCTAATTATTCGTCAAATCGATGCTTCCACTCCGGTATTAATTCTTGGCTATACAACTTTGGCAAATCTTTCATTACCCATTGAGAATGACGTTTCATTTGTAATTTACAACATGGAAAGTTTAAAAAAGATTGTGTCTCTGAAACCAAAAAAACCTGCAAAAATTCATTTGAAAATTGAAACAGGACTAAATAGACAGGGGATTCAGAAAAAGGATCTTCTTAAATTTCTTAAATTCATCAAATTGCACAGAGACAGTTTTATATTGGAAGGCATATCTACCCATTTTGCAAATATTGAGGATACACTTGATCCGAGCTTTGCCAAAAAGCAGCTGATTGAATTTAAAAAGACGCTAAAAATTGTTAAGAAAGAAGGCTTTAATCCCCCTTTGATTCATTGCGCGGCATCCGCCGGAACCCTGCTTTACCCTGAAACGCACTTTTCGATGGTGAGAGTCGGATTTGGTATCTACGGATGGTGGTCTTCACTTGAAACAAGGGTATCGCTTCTGGCGCAAAAACGGGATTTAGTTCTAAGGCCCGTAATAACCTGGAAAAGCATAGTTGCCCAAATTAAATACCTTGAAGTTGGAGAGTCTGTGGGCTACGGTCAGACGTGGTTTGCTGCCAGAAAAACAAAGATTGCCGTTATACCCGTAGGCTATTCGGAAGGCTATGATAGAAAACTTTCCAATATCGGTAGGGTTATTATAGACGGACACTATGCCACAATTGTTGGTAGGGTGGCTATGAATATGATAATGATTGATGTTACTGATATTAAAAATGTAAAACTTGAGGATGAAGTTGCTCTTTTGGGAAATAAAGACGGACTGAAAATCTCAGCGGATGAAATAGCAAAGAAAATTGGTACAATAAACTATGAAGTGGTTTCAAGAATTAATCCACTTCTGCCAAGAGTCATAGTATGAAAAAAATTAACCCAATTGTCAGGTGGTGGGTGACACCGGAACTTCCTCCTGAAGATATCTTTGCTAAACACAATTTCCTTTCTCAATGGCTAATACATCCAATAAAAAGAAGATTGGCAAGACATTATTTGAGATTACTGCAAAAATTTACGGATATTAAAGTAATTGCCATAACCGGAAGTACAGGAAAAACCACAACAACTGAAATTCTGGCATCAATTCTTAAAACAGTAGATAAAACAGTTTGGTCCAGTGAGGGAATAGACCCTGTTTATAATATCCCCAATACTATTTTGCGAACTTCATGGGGAACAAGATATCTTGTTCTTGAAATGTCCGTCGAATATCTAAATGAGATGAATTATTATTTATGGTTGGTAAAACCCGATGTTGGAATTATTACGAATATAGCGACAACGCATACCCAGTTTCTAAAGACAAAAGAAGGCGTGGCTGCAGAAAAGAGTAAACTCATAAAAGTATTAAGTGAAACCGGGGTCGCAGTTCTTAATGTTGAGGATTCACTTGTAAAATCATTTTCAAAAAATACGAAAGCTAAGATATGTTGGTATGGTGAGGGAAGTGAAATTTATGCTAAAAATGTCAAGTTGAATCAAGATTTGAGTACTTCTTTTACTCTGTATATCAATAAGAACAAAAAATATGTTCATATGAATGCTTTTGGTAAACAGTTTGTTAATAATGCTATAGCTTCATCTGCTGCTGCGTTTTCGTTGGGAGTAAATCTTGAAAATATTGTAAAAGGGATTCAAATATTTAAACTTTCTCCCCATAGATTAAATATTTTTAGAACAGTATCAAACGGGATTATTTTTGACGATTCTTATAATAGTAATCCTAAAGCTGCAAACGAATCGCTGGATACTTTTAATTGTCTTGCCGGAGCCAAGACTAAAATTGCAGTGATTGGCGATATGCTCGAGCTCGGAAAATTTGAAGAATCTTCTCATAAAGAACTCGGGAAGAAGATTAGTAAAATGGATTTTGAATATTTGATATGTGTAGGTAGTGCGACAAGATTTGTTCTAGAAGAAGCAAGTAAAGTGATTGGCGAAAATAAATGTTTTTTGACAACAAACTGGTCGGAAGCTCTTGGAATTATTAAGCCACTACTTGGTCATGATACGGCACTTTTTGTTAAAGGATCACGTTCAATTTATCTTGATAAGTTAGTTCATTCGCTTACCTAATTGCCTCTTATTTCACGCAAGACTATAATCTTTATAGACCGGACATATGACAAATTACTTAACTTTGACCTTGGGATTAATTATTTTCTCTTTTCTTGTCAGTTTGGTACTAATAGTTCCTTTCATAGATCTTCTTTATAAACTGCATTTGACCAGGAGACGCGAGGCTCCAAAGAGCGGTAAAATTCCGCTTTTTGATAAGCTTCACGATATTAAAGTTGGAACCCCTGTTGGTGGAGGGGTATTAATAATAGTTTTGGTTTGTTTGTTTTTTCTAATCATCTTTCCCTTGGCCTCCCGCTTGGGTATATATATTAAAAGTTCTTTTTCGTTGAGGGGGGAGCTTTTTGTAATATTTTTTACTTTTATATCTTTTGGGCTATTGGGTTTATCCGACGATCTTTTAAAAATTTTCGGTAAGCCATCTAAAGGAGTACTGGGTTTATGGTTTGGGCTAAGACGTTCTCAGAAATTTGTTTTGCAATGCATCCTTGCGCTTTTTGTTGGATTTTTTATTTATAGGTATTTGGGTATAAGCATATTAAATATTCCTATTATTCATCAGGTTTACAACCTTGGGATTTGGTATATTCCATTTTCCGCGTTTGTGATTGTTGCTTTTACTAATGCTTTCAATATTACCGACGGCCTTGACGGACTTGCCGTGGGACTGCTCATAATTTGCTTATGTTCTTTTGAAATAATTGCAGCAGGGAATCTTGATACTCCACTTTCCTTCTTCATTTCGTTGCTTGTCGGTTGTCTTATTGCGTTTCTTTACTTTAATGTTTGGCCGGCAAGAGTTTTTTTGGGAGATGCGGGAGCACTTTCCTTCGGAGCTACTCTTGCGGTTATTGGCCTTTTAACCGGTAAAATTATTGCCTTGGTAATTATTGGAGGAGTTTTTGTTATTGAGGTAACATCTTCCTTAGTTCAGATGCTTGGTTGGAAAATACTAAAAAAACCTATTTTTCCGTTGGCTCCGATTCACCACGCGTTTTTAGCCCGAGGATGGAAAGAACCCAAGATTGTGATGAGAGCTTGGATTGTTGGTTTCCTTCTGGCTATTTTTGGTCTTTGGCTAGCGACCATATAAATTTTCCAAGTGAAAAACAGAAAATTGGTACTGTCCAAACAAAATAAATCATTTGATCGTAATTTATTTTTTTTAATATTGGTTTTTGTAATTATTGGAATCATTGCTGTTGCCGATGTTTCCGCTCCTCAGGCCCTAAACACTTATGGTGATAAATTTTATTTATTAAAAGAGCAGGCAATATCCGCCGCTATCGGTCTTACTGCCTTTTTTGTATTATCCAGAATCAAATATACCGTTTGGGAGAAAGTTGCCACCCCGCTTTTTTTTATTTCTTTGCTTTTTTTGCTTTTAGTTCTTTTGGAACGTTTTGGTCTTACAGCTCTTGGCGCCAGGCGTTGGATTAGTCTGGGTCCTATTAATTTTCAACCGTCGGAATTTATAAAATTTACAATTTGTATTTATTTGGCAAAAGTTGCATCTTCAGGTAAAGGACCACTTTCGTATTTCGTGCCGTTAGTTCTTGTGGCGGGTTTAATCATTTTACAGCCGGATTTAGGTACTACTCTGGTTGTTTTGATAATAGGTATATCTCAAATTTTTGTCTCGGGGGTTAATTTGTTTTATATCTTTGGTGCTCTGGGTGTTGGGGGAATTGCTACGGCTCTACTTGTTATGCTTTCTCCTTACAGGAAAGACAGGCTTAATACGTTTTTACAGGCAACAACCGATCCACTTGGTAAATCCTACCATATTCGACAGATTCTTTTGGCATTAGGTTCGGGTGGAATTTTTGGTGTGGGGTTGGGAGCTTCGAGACAGAAATATTTGTTTTTACCCGAAGCATCGACCGATTCCATTTTTGCGGTGATTGCTGAAGAATTGGGTTTAATAGGAGCCGGAGTTTTAATACTTTTATTTGTTTTTCTGATTATAAAAGGTTTAAAAATAGCTAAGGATGCTCCGGATAAATTTGCTCAGGTTTTAGCGGTTGGTATTTCAGCTTGGATAGGCGGACAGGCGTTTCTAAATATCGCATCAATGGTTTCATTAGTTCCTTTGACGGGTATACCGTTACCGTTTATTTCCTACGGTGGTAGCAGTTTAGTGATGATACTCTCTGCATGCGGTATACTTCTTAATATATCCAGATATGCCACAAGTGAACGCAAATAGATTGGTTTTAACGGGTGGTCATGCGGCAACTACTGCAGTTGCCGTTGTGGAAGAAATAAGATCGGAAGGTAAGAATTGGAAACTCTATTGGATTGGAGTTAGGAATGCGATAGAGGGAAAAAAAATAGTTACGTTGGAATCGGAAGCCTTACCTCGGCTTGGAGTTAAATTCCTACCTTTGACAACAGGAAGAATTCAAAGAAGATTCACTTTATGGACAATCCCTTCAATTTTAAAAATTCCCGTAGGTTTTGTACAATCCGTTTACTATTTACTTAAAATTAAGCCAAAGGCCGTTCTTTCTTTTGGGGGTTTTGCTTCTTTTCCGGTAGTGGTTATGGCCAAATTTTTGAGAATCCCTGTTATTATTCACGAGCAAACTTCTGCTGCGGGTAGGGCAAACATTTTTTCTGCAAGATTTGCTTCAAAGATAGCTTTGTCCCGAAAGGAAAGTACTGTATTTTTCCCGAATTCAAAATGCGAGGTTGTGGGAAATCCAGTAATGAGCGAAATAGAGAGCGTAAAGCCCAAACTTAAATTATCGAATCCCCCTGTAATATTTATAACCGGCGGTTCAAGGGGATCCCAAAGCATTAATTTTGCTGTTGAAAAGATCATCAAAAAACTTCTTTCAAAATATAAAGTTATTCATCAGACAGGGGGACTGGACTATTTAAAGTTCTCGGATATTTGTCAAAAACTTCCCCAAGCTCTTAGGGATAATTATGAAGTGTTTATTAGAGTTAATCCCCTCGATGTTGCCAAGATATACGCCAAGACGGATATTGTTGTAGGAAGGGCGGGGGCAAATACCGTTTCCGAGATAATGACGGTAAAGCGTCCGGCAATATTAATTCCGCTTTCAATAAGTTTTATGGATGAACAAACAAGAAACGCAAGAATTGCAAAAAAATGGGGTATTGCGGAAATCATATCTCAGAGTAATCTGTCGCCCGAAGTATTATTTAAAGAAATAGAAAACCTAATTACTCATTATTCCGAAATAGTTAATAAAGTCAAATCAAAGGACGGTCCGGACAAAGAAGCTTCGAAAAAGATAGTATCTTTACTTAGCTTTTACATGAAGTGAGAAAATTCTTAGCCTTTCTTTCTATCGGAATATTATTTTTGGTAATTATTCTTTCTCAATTTTTTATTAGTGCACAAGTTAGTTGTAGTAGCCAATACGGAGCTTGTCCTGAAAATGTACTTAGCGAAATTTCACCACTTAACGGTAAAAAATTGTTTTTTGTACGAAATGGACTTAAAAAAGTTTTTAGTTCCAGTTATCTAATTTCAGCTTACTCACTTCAATTTAGACTGCCAAACACTATTCAAGTAGACGTTCTGGTTAAAAAACCCTTATTTGCCCTCAAAAGTGATTCTTCGGAGTCGTATGCATTAATAGACAAGGATGGAACAGTACTTTCAGTTGAAGGTAGTTCCGAACTGCCTACGCTTGGTGTAAGTGAAGATTTACCTAAAGTTGGACAAAAAGTTAGTGATAAAGACCTTTTCGCCTTGGATTTGATTGACGGCTTATATAAAATGTATCAGATAAGAAGTGGAATGATACAGGAAGATACTTTGCTTGTTGATCTTCCCGGTCCAGTAAGAGTAATATTTCCATTAGTAGGTGCCGATCGTAACATACTACTGGGTTCTTTGAGCTTGATATACTCAAATATTCAAAGTGGAGAAAATAAAACTTTATATACAGAAATTGATATGAGATACAAAAATCCGGTATTAAGACAATAAAGATGAGTAAATCCAGAATCATTGCTGCTATTGATATAGGGTCTAGTAAAATTGCCACATTGATTAGTCAGGTTGTTGTGGACCCCGTTACCGGTGAAAGTACGGTGAACGTTGTGGGCGCAGCTCAATCAGAGTCAAAAGGTATTAAAAAAGGACAAATAGTTGATATTGATGAAGCTGTTGAAGCAACAATTACTTCAGTTGAAGCCGCGGAACGCATGGCCGGCTATAATCTTGATAATGCCTATATTTCTTTGGGAGGTGCACATATACATTCCCAAAATTCTCACGGAGTGGTTGCCGTTTCGGATCCGAATGAAGAGATTACCCAAAGTGATGTTGACAGGGCGATTGAGGCTGCGTCAGCGGTTTCCCTACCGGTATCACGCGAAGTTATTTTTGTTGTGCCTAGGGAGTTTATTGTTGATGGTGAAGCTGGAGTTCGGGATGCGGTAGGAATGAGTGGGGTAAGGCTTGAAGTTGACACACATATTGTCTCGGCTGCCTCTGCGGCCTTGAAAAATGTAAGAAAAGCGGTTAACGAGGTGGGAATCCAAACTGAAGAAATTGTTTTTTCCGGAATAGCATCTGCCGAATCGGTTCTTTCTTCAACCGAGAAGGAATTAGGCTGTGTTCTTATAGATATCGGTGGAGGAACAACATCGATAGCCGCATACATAGACGGCTCCATTGCTTACTCGGGTGTAATTCCAATCGGAGCAAAAAATGTAACTAATGATTTGGCAATTGGCCTTCGGGTTTCACTAGAAACCGCGGAAAAAATTAAAATTGCCCTTTCGGACAAGAGAAAGAAAGATAAAGATGAGGGTGATGAGATGAATTTGGAAGAACTGGAAGTAACCGAAATTAAAAAAATTTCCAAAAAGACTCTTCTTGAAGGAATTATTAGGCCGAGATTAAATGAAATTTTTTCTATGGTTAAAATCGAATTGGAGAGGGAGGGCATGGCAAACAGGATTCCTGCGGGAGCAATTATTACCGGAGGCGGAGCGGAAACTGCCGGTGTTACGGATTCCGCAAAGAGAATACTTTCTGTACCCGTTAGAATCGGGATACCAAAAGGAGTGGGAGGTTTAATTGATGATATTATCACTCCATCTTTTGCTACGGGTGTCGGGCTTTTGATTTACGGTGCCAAAGCAAAACCTTTAGAGAACTTGACAAGTTTTACAAAAAAGATGAAACTACCTTCAGTTGGAATTTTCGGCAAATTGATTGACAGCGTAAAAAATCTTTTGCCTTGAGTTTTTCTTCTGCCCAAGGTACAATTCTGCCACAAGTGTTTTAGAAATTTATATGGCTCTAGTTAAACCTGATTCTGCAAGAATCGCAAAAATAAAAGTTATAGGAGTTGGTGGTGGTGGTGGAAATGCTATTGCCTCAATGATTGACGGCGGACTTATTAATGGAGTTGAATTTATTGTGATAAATACGGATGCACAAGTTCTTCTTAATAATAAAGCCCCGACTAAGCTTCAAATAGGTGAAAAACTTACTAAGGGTCTTGGGGTTGGTGGAAATCCTGAAATTGGTCGTCAAGCGGCCGAGGAATCTGTGGAAAAAATAAAAGAGTTTCTTATTGATACGGATATGGTTTTTGTGACGGCCGGAATGGGTGGCGGAACCGGAACTGGGGCATCTCCAATTATTGCCCAACTTGCAAGAGAGGCAGGTGCTCTTACGGTTGGAGTAGTAACTAAACCCTTCGCATTTGAAGGTGCGAGGAGAATGATTGCCGCTGAAGAGGGAATCGAAAAACTTAAGGAAGCGACAGATACTCTTATTGTTATTCCTAATCAAAGACTGATGGACGTGATAGATAGAAAGATGACTCTGCTTGAAGCTTTTAAGGTTGTTGATTCCGTTCTCGGACAAGGTGTTGGCGGAATTGCCGATATTATTACTACTCCGGGGCTGGTTAACGTAGATTTTGCTGACGTAAAGACAATAATGAATAACGCCGGTAGCGCTCTTTTAGGAATAGGTACCGGAGTTGGGGAAAATAGAGCACAAATGGCCGCCCGTGCAGCTATTTCATCACCCCTTCTTGACTTATCTATTGAGGGAGCCCGCGGGGTACTTTTCAATATTGCCGGTGGAAACGATCTGACTATGTTTGAAGTGGATGAAGCGGCCCGTATTATTTCTTCTGCTGCCGATCCCGACGCGAATGTTATTTTTGGGGCTGTAATAAAACCCGATTTGAGTGATCAGGTAAAAATTACTGTTATAGCCACCGGTTTTGACGAAACTCGGTCCCGATTGGCCCAAATGAGTCAAACTTCAATTCAGAAACCGGTTGTTCAAGGGGTGGTTAGTGAACCTATGACAAGAAATGAAGAGCAAGATGGGGATGAGCATGAAAATGAGAGTGAACCTTCGGAAGATGCAAATAGATCTTCCAAAGATGAAGATGTATTTGGCGAGAAATTTGAGATTCCAGCATTCCTCCGGAAAATCCACTAAAGACCGCGGTAAGCGTAGCTTGGCACCAACCTTCGGTTGTTGTAAAATGGCTTCATATGGCAAGGCTCTATTTCGATCCGGTGGATATGAAAGCGGATTTTCCAGCTTCTGAAAACAAGCTTCTTGGATATTGGGATAAAAAAGGAATTGTTAAAAAATATCTAAACAGGAATCATAAAAGCAGAAAATATTTTTCTTTTCTTGACGGTCCGATAACAGCAAATAACCCTATGGCAGTTCACCATGCCTGGGGAAGAACATATAAAGATATTTGGCAAAGGTACAAGAATATGCAAGGTTATCGTCAAAGATTTCAAAACGGGTTTGATTGCCAAGGACTTTGGGTGGAAGTAGAAGTAGAAAAAGAACTTAAGTTTAAAAATAAAAAAGAAATTGAAACTTTTGGGGTGGAAAAGTTTGTGCAACTTTGCCGCGATAGAGTTAAGAAATATTCCTCTATACAAACTGAACAAAGTAAAAGGCTTGGATACTTTATGGATTGGGATAACTCCTACTACACACTAAGTGAAGACAATAATTATATGATTTGGCATTTTTTGAAAGTTTGTTACAACTTAGGCTGGATCTATAAAGGTGCGGATGCGGTTCCTTGGTGTCCCAGATGCGAGACTGCAATTTCCCAGCATGAGATGCTGACTGAAGATTATAAAGAAATAACTCATGAAGCCGTCTACCTTGCTTTTCCCGTAGTCGGTCAGAAAGATGAATATCTTCTTGTTTGGACAACGACTCCGTGGACAGTACCTGCGAATATTGCTGTAGCAATTGATGGTGATCTGGATTATTCGCTGGTAGAAATCGGGAAGAATAAATATTGGGTAGCCAGGGGAGCAAAAGATAGGATTTTTGCAAGTGTAAAAGCAAAAGAGCTTAAGGTAACAAAAGGATCAAAACTTACAGGTATTAGATATACTGGCGCTTTTGATGATTTACCTAAGGTTAGGGAAGTCAAAGATAAAAACGATAAGTTTCATACAGTCATAGCAACAGACGATTTGATTCTTCCGATTAATGTTGAAGAGGGAACAGGGCTGGTGCATATAGCCGTTTCTTCCGGCGCGGAGGATTTTAAATTGGGGCAAAAGTTAGGACTCCCCATGATTACGGTTATAGAGGACGATGCTTCATATTTACCCAATTTGGGTTTCCTTACGGGAAAAAATGCCAAGAAAAATCCAAAAATAATTTTGGATTATCTTAAGAAGCTGGAGGAAGAAGGAAAACATTTCTTTTATAAAACCGAAAATTATACTCACCGCTATCCTGCTTGCTGGAGATGTAAAACTGAACTTGTGTGGAAAGTTACCGATGAGTGGTATATTGCGATGGATAAACCCGCCAAGATAGTTAATTCCAAGAACCAAATTACGGAAGAAGACTGGAGTAAAGAAGAGCCTCCCCGCCTGGCCCCCGATACAAGAACTTTAAGAGAGAGAATGAAAGTTGTTACAGGGAAAATCGATTGGTTGCCCCGCTTTGGACTTGATAGGGAAATGGATTGGTTATCCAATATGCACGATTGGTTAATAAGTAAGAAAAACAGGTATTGGGGATTGGCTCTTCCCATCTGGGAATGTAAAAAATGCCATAATTTTGAAATAATCGGTTCCAAAGAAGAATTGAAAGAGCGTGCGGTTGAAGGTTGGAATGATTTTGCAGGTAAGTCACCACATAAGCCACAAATAGATTCAGTTAAGATACGATGTTCCAAGTGCGGTGCAATTGCCTCAAGAATTGAACCTGTCGGAAACCCATGGCTTGACGCGGGTATTGTGCCGTTTTCTACAATTAGTGAGAATAACAAAGCTTGTGGCCTTGAGGTTACAAAGACCGAGCCGTTGTATTTGTCGGATAAAAAGGAATGGCAAAAGTGGTATCCTGCCGACTTTATTACCGAGAGTTTTCCCGGTCAATTTAAAAACTGGTTTTATGCGTTGATTGCTATGAGTACGGTTCTTGAGGATTCCAATCCTTTTAAAACTGTATTAGGTTTCGGAACTCTAACCGGAGAAGACGGACGACCTATGCATAAAAGCTGGGGAAATTCGATTGAATTTAATGAAGGTGCGGATACGATAGGGGCAGATGTCATGAGATGGATGTATGCCAGACAAAACCCGGCGGAAAATCTTCCTTTTGGTTACAGGGTCGCAGATGAAGTAAGAAGAAGGTTCCATTTGAAGCTTTGGAACATTTATAATTTTTTTATTACATATGCGAATTTGGACGGTTGGGTTCCCGGCTCTTTCCGAAGACCTGCCAAATCGTCATATATTTTGGATAAATGGATATTGGTAAGACTTGACCAAACAGTAGGTTTGGTAACAGGGTACCTTGATAATTATGATGCGATGTCTGCTTCAGGTGAGATTGAGAAATTTACCGATGACCTTTCCCTTTGGTATGTAAGGCGCTCCCGTGACAGAATCGGACCCGCTAAAGAAAGCGAAAAAGACAGTAATGCTTTTTATTCAACTACTTACTATGTTCTTTGTACTCTTTGTAAGATAATGGCACCGTTTACTCCATTTATAACGGATTTGATGTATACAAATTTAACAAAAGAGGATTCGGTTCATCTTAGTGACTGGCCGCAGTTGGGTAATACAGGTAAAATTCCTTCAACCGATTTTAAACTTTTAGAAGAAATGCAGAAGATTAGAGAAATTATTGAAAAAGTTCACGCAAAAAGGAAAGAGTCCGGAATTCCCGTGAGACAACCTCTCAATAGGGTTAAGGTTTATGGGCAAAGTGTAAAGATCGGCAAAGAAATATTGGGTTTGACACAAGATGAGTTGAATATTAAGATAATTCAACTACTTGGCGGTACAGACCGGGTTGAACTTGATACAAAGATAACCCCGGAATTGAAAGAAGAAGCGGATGTAAGAGATTTGGTAAGAAAAATTCAAGGTGAAAGAAAAAGATTGGGATTAAATCTTACTCAGAGAATCAACGTAGTTGTTGAGAATCCTCCAAAAGATAAAGAACTTGTTCAATGGATGCAAAAGAAAGCCCAGATATCTGAATTGAAGAAAGGTAAGTTTAAAGTTTCCAAGTCTTCTTAAATATGCGCTGGCTATTTGGTGTTTTTCTAAAAGATATTTCGGTTACACTATCTGCATTATTATTAATGGTTTTTAGTGTTGTCATTTTGGAATCTTTAGATAAATCTCTTTTTCCTCTCTATTTTATTTATATTTTTACGGCACTGTTGGTTTTTTGGATCTTTTCTCAAATTGATTTTGAGATAATTTCAGTTTTTTCAAAATATTTTTATATATTAAGCGTTCTTCTTCTTTTTTTGACATTCATAATTGGTAGAGTGACCAGGGGTACTATTCGTTGGATTCCCATCGGACCTCTCAGTTTGCAGCCTGCTGAAATAGTCAGACCGTTTCTTTTAATATTTTTTGCAAATTTTTTGGGCAGAAGCGAGGTTAATTTAAAAAAGGTTTCTAAAGCGATTGGACTACTTGCTTTGCCTGTTTTTCTGATTCTGATTCAACCTTCCTTGGGGGTTTCAATTCTTACTGTTATTGGATTTGTGGGTGTGCTTTTGGCAAGCAAGTTTAATAAAAAATATCTTCTGATGGGTTTACTTGCAATTATCATTCTATCGCCCATTATCTGGAGACTTTTGGCTCCTTATCAGAGACAGCGTATTTCAAATTTTTTGGATCCGGGAAGTGATCCGCTGGGAGCGGGCTATAACAGTTTGCAATCAACGATTGCAACAGGTTCCGGAAAGTTTTTCGGTACAGGTCTTGGAAAGGGTATACAAACACAGTTGGCATTCTTGCCTGAAAAACAAACAGATTTTATTTTTGCCGCAACGGCTGAAGAGCTGGGTTTTGTGGGGGCCGCAATAGTTCTTTTGGCCAGTTTTTTAATTCTTTTCAGATTGACGTTCTTTATGGAAAATGCCGTTTCTCCCGCCGCCCGTGCTTATATTTCAGGCTTTTTCCTTGTTTATCTTGTTCAAATCTTTGTGCATGTCGGAATGAATATGGGGATGCTGCCGATTACGGGTCTTCCTTTCCCCCTTTTTTCAGCCGGAGGTTCTTCGCTTCTGGCGACAATGATGGGATTGGGGATTGCTTTAGGAGCCTATAACAAATCGTAGGATTTGTTGAGGTTCATAAAAAACAAACATAGCTTGCCACACATCTACGCTCGTGGTAAAATATGGCCTATGAAATACGCAGTAATCAGAGTTGGCGGAAGGCAATATAAAGTTGAAGAGGGGCAGGAGATTCTTATCGATAAACTTCAAGATCCAAAGAAGGTTGATGTCGAAGTTTTGCTTCTGGCTGGTGGAGATAAAGTATCCGTCGGCAAACCTGTTCTCAAAAATGCTGAAGTTAAATTAAAGGTTTTGGCCGATACGGAAAAAGGAGAAAAGATTGATGTCTATCATTTCAAGGCCAAATCACGTTATAAAAAACATACAGGTTTCAGGCCCCTATATACCCGTGTCTTGGTTGAGAAGATCAGCTAAAATATTATCAAAATATTGTGAGATATTCACGAAGTCCGTCATCTACAGTGGTATAAACCATTTCGTCAGGTTTTATAAAAAGTGTCCTTTGTGAAGTAGCCAGTTTTATAGCTTCATCAAATAATCTAATAAATTTTCTATCAATCCGATTGGCTGATAAAAATCCTCCCTTATTTTCCAGTTCGGCTCTAAAATCTATATTTATAGGATTGGTTGCCACCCTCTTTGCAATATCTAACCTTGTTTCTCTTTGCAATATCCCTTCGGTGATTAAATTATCAACAATTGAGAAATTAGCCCGTCTCCTTCTTAGTAGGGTCTCTGTACATCCCAATATTCCGCTTGATGCGATAGTGATACAAACATCAAATTCTTCTTCGGTTAATGTATTGACAACCCACCAGGGATTCATTTCAGCACCGTCGGAGAATCTGAATCTTTCCACGTATTCTGGGTTCATATTCGAGATTATAGCAATAATTTTGAATTTAGAAAGGTTAATATATCAAACTATAAACTTCTGACCTCTTGACAGCTGTGAAAATATACATTATATTGTGCGAAGGATATGTCAACACATAAAGCAGGAGGAAAAGCTTCACAACATGTTAGTCCAGCAGGGAAAAGATTAGGTATTAAGTTGTCTGATGGACAAAAGGTTTCTCCCGGAATGATAATAACACGCCAAAGGGGAACAAAAGTTAGTTTAGGAAAAGGTGTTGCAGCGGGGCGTGATCATACAATTTATGCTATTGCTAAGGGAATTGTTAAATTTGGAACAAGAAAAGGAAAGAAAATTGTTTCGGTAGTTTTAAAATAAAATGGCAGAAGAAGTTATACAACTAGATATTAATGAACTCCAACCGAATCCTTTGCAACCTCGTGGTGCAATTACTCCTGAAAGCTTGGTAGATTTAGTTGATTCAATTCGTGAACACGGGATTCTGGAGCCCTTGGTTGTTGCCAAAACCCCCGCAGGATATCAAATAATTGCAGGGGAGCGTCGCTGGAGGGCTTCAAAGTTGGCAGGATTAACGCATGTCCCCGCAATCATTAGAGAAACTTCACCTAAGGGTATGTTGGAGATGGCTTTGGTTGAAAATGTCCAAAGGGTCGATCTTAATCCTCTTGACCGTGCTAAAGGCTTTGAGAGGCTTATGAATGAGTTTGGATTAACTACGAGTGAGATTGCGGTACGGATAGGTAAAAGCGTTGCCTATGTAAGCAATTCCTTAAGACTTTTGTCTCTTCCCGATGCGCTTAAAGACGGACTTCTCTCCGGACTTATCTCTGAAGGCCACGCAAGAGCCCTTGCCGCAATTGACGACAGTAATTTAATGATTGAGGCTTACAAAATAATTTTGAGGGAAAGTGGTTCAGTAAGGCGCGCGGAGGAACTTGCCAGGAGAATGAAAGTCAAGTCTCAGCAAGACACGCGTGCTCCGGATAAACATGTCAGAATTGTTTCTGAGGAAATTGATAGAATGCAGGAGGATTTACAGAAAGCCTTGCAAGATTCTACTCAAACTGACGGAATAAGAAATAATTCCGTAAAACTAATCAGGTCCCGCAGAGAAACAAGAGTAGTCTTTATTCTTAAAGGCGGATTGGAAGAAACCGACGGAACGCTTCAAAAGATCTACAAAGCGATTACTGCTTAATAAGTGTAACTTGGATTGTGTACGACTCCTGCGAGATTTGGCGGCCAATAGGTAATCCACACTTTGCCATTTATACCTTGGCTACTACTAGCAGGAGACAAATTCAGAGGAACGGGACCCCAATATCTTGAATCGGATGAGTTTGGACGATTATCTCCCATCAAAAAGTATTCATCCTCAGGAACCGTGAAATCGGTATCCTCGGAAAGAAAAGTACCGCCGCCCGTGTAAACATTACTTGCTATATAAGGTTCATCTAGAATTTTTCCATTAATGTAAACATGACCGCCGGATACCCTTATTGTTTCTCCTGGGAGTCCTATTATTCTTTTAATAAATTCGTCGTTTTGGGATACTGACGGTGGGGGAACTAAGACCACAACATCTCCGCGTTGGGGTTTATTGAGATAATAGGATACCTTTTGTGTAAGCAAATATTCAGAATCTTGATAATTCGGCATCATAGACTGTCCGCTGATTTTGTGCGGACGCATTATAAGTAGATAAATGAAGAAAAAGACACCAACTGCGAATACAATAACCTCAAATATATCCAAAAAGAAGGTACCTAAGCGCTTAAACATAATTCATTATATTGATTTGACATTAATCTGCACAAGAGGATAAATTTAAGGCTTAATAATAGTCTGCTCGAGCTTAGGACCGACAGAAATATACTTAACCGGAATACCGGTAAATTTTTCAATGAATTCAATATAGCTTCTGCAATTTTTGGATTGATTTATACTATCTGCCATTTTATGTAACTATTACATCATGTGCTCCATTTTCCTTTATTCCTAAAGGACTGATTTTGATAAATTTGGCTTTTTCCCAGAGCTCGTGTATGTTTTTTGCACCACAATAGGAAAAACCCGAGCGCACATTTTCCAAAACCAAATCTATATATGGTTTAAGATCCCCTTTATAAGGAACAAAACTTGCCACTCCTTCAATATGATTGACAATGTTTGGCGATTGTCTTGATTTTTCGATTAAAGAAGTTGATCCGTTGTATTCTTTATATTTTTTGCCGTTTTTAATAATTATTTTCCCGGCAGTTTCTTTAAGACCTGCAAAAAGATGACCTGTCATAATTGCCGAGGCACCTGCAGCCAGGGCTTTGACAATATCGCCGGAGTTTTTCATTCCTCCGTCACAGATTAAGGTTCTATTATATTTTCTGGCAGCTTTGACACAA
>Ga0187849_1001677_pt1 | contig 23098 bp, 25 predicted proteins | sample June2016WEW_4_10_2_FD_132412 | JGI IMG/M metagenome (GOLD analysis project Ga0187849, IMG submission 132412) | Peatland microbial communities from SPRUCE experiment site at the Marcell Experimental Forest, Minnesota, USA - June2016WEW_4_100 | ecosystem: Environmental > Terrestrial > Soil >...
TAAGGTGGTAGATACCATCATGAAGTCTTCCCGGACCGGGAAGATCGGAGACGGCAAGATATTCATCCAGCAGGTCGATGATGTAATCAGGATACGCACCGGTGAGTCGGGGGAAGGTGCGATCTGATCCTCTGAAAAGGGATCTCCATAGTCAAACAAGACATGGTGATCCGGTTTTCTTTAGAATCGTTCGATAAGGTGTGAAGCTATGTGCGGGATCATGGGGATCTACCATCCACAGCATCTTGGTGATATCAAGGAGCAGTCCCTCAGAAGGATGCTTTCGAGCATGGCCCACCGGGGGCCGGACGGCCAGGGCATATTCCGGGATGATTCAATCATCCTCGGCCACAGGAGGCTTTCCATCATCGACCTCTCGACCGGGTCCCAGCCCATGTCCAACGAAGACTCAACGATTCATATTTGTGCCAACGGCGGTATCTTCAATTACAAAGAGCTCATGTCGGACCTCGAGAAACGCCACCACCGATTCAAGACGAGCTGCGACATCGAGGTGATACTCCATCTCTATGAGCAATATGGGCTTGACCTCTTCGAACATATGGAAGGCCAGTTTGCCTTTGCCGTGTGGGATGCCCCCGGGAAGCAACTCGTGCTGGCAAGGGACAGGTTCGGTATCGCGCCGCTTTACTACACCATGCATTCGGACACACTCATCTTTTCCTCAGAGATCAAGGCCATGCTGCCCATGCTGGGGAAGCTCAGGCTTTCACCAGAGGGTATTGCCCAGGTGTTCACCTTCTTCTCTGCAGTGGCTCCAAGGACCATATATGAGGGGATTTATCAGCTCCGGCCGGGAGAATGCATCGTCTTCAAAGACGGCTCAAAGAAGTCCTTCATATACTGGGATGTGAAGTTTCCGGCGCAGGGGGAACATGACATCATCGATGAAAAGCAGGCTATATCCACGCTTTATGAGACACTTGACGGGTCCGCCTCATTGCGGCTCCGTTCCGATGTACCCGTGGGTGCATACTTAAGCGGCGGGCTCGATTCGAGTATCATCTCCACACTGGTAAAGAAATATGTGCCGGGGATGGAGACCTTCTCGGTAAGTTTTACTGATCCTGCATTTGATGAGTCGCTCTTACAGGAGTCTCTGGGGGCAAAGCTCGGCACGCACCACCATGTGCGAAGGATCGGCTATGAAGATATCGGCGATGTCTTCGAGCAGGTGGTATGGCATGCAGAGACACCGGTCTTAAGATCAGCGCCTGCTCCCATGTTCCACCTCTCACACCTCGCACGCAAGAACGGCATCAAGGTGGTGCTGACAGGCGAGGGTGCGGATGCACTCTTCGGGGGATATGATATCTTCAAAGAGACACGCATCAGGCACTTTTGGGCCAAGCATCCCGACTCTAAGATACGCCCCCTGTTGCTCTTTGCCTTGTATCCCCATTTACCAGTCCGTATGCAGTACCCTGACCGGCACCTTATGTCTTTCTACCAAGAAGACCTTCTGAAAACAGCACATTTCGGCTACTCCCATCTTCCCACATGGCGCACCATAGTCGGTATCCAGCAGTTTTTCACCGAAGAATTCCGCGCAACCCTCGGATCGTATGATCCTGTAGAAGAGCTCGAGGGGCTCCTTCCTGCGGAATTCTCCACATGGCATCCCCTCAACCAGGCCCAGTATCTTGAGATCAAGCTCCTCCTCGCCGGATACCTCTTGTCTTCACAGGGTGAGCGCATGACCATGGCCCATGGTGTGGAGGGGCGCTACCCCTTCTTGAGCCACCGCCTTGCAGAAATAGCCTCGCGTTTGAACCCGCGACTCAAGCTCAAGGGGCTCAAGGAGATGTACATCCTCAAGAAGACCTTCAAGCCTGAGTTGCCCAAGGAGATCTTCTCCCGCATAAACCATCCCCTTGAATCATCCAGTAAGGAGGCGTTCTTCAGCAACATGATGCCCCGGGAACGTGTAGCGCCTTATCTTGAGAGGGATTCCATCGTATCGCATGGAATTTTTGACCCTGATCGTGTGGATATCCTTGTATCGAAGTGCGCACGCCAGGACCGCATGGGATTTCCGGATAACTCTGCGCTGCTCGGGGTGCTCTCCACGCAGATGATCCTGGAACAGTTCTGTTAATACGGTACAAGGCATATGCCTCAGGCCGATTCCCTCATGTTACATCTTGAGAAATCCTTTGCCGCGGTTATAATGAATAACAGAGATTTAAATCTTGGCAATACCCGAGCAAGTGCATAAGCTGTGCTTGTGCGGGTATTATTCTGTCCATGCAGACAAAGGGGGGGAACCATGGTTATCGATTGTCATTACCACCTGGAGGAGAGGCTTCTTAGCGTTGATGATCTTATCAGAGAGATGGAGCGGTGCGGCATCCGGAAGACCGCACTTATGGGGGGCATGGTCGAACCCTTTGCAGAGCCGCCGAAGTTCCTCGTCAAGGGCCTTCAGGTTCTCCTGGAGAGCACTGTGCTTCGGGGCGTGGGCAAGGCCCTGATCTCGAACTTCACGGACAAGGGCGATATCAAGATCCTGGGCAAGCCGTATCAGATCTATGCGGATCCTGACAACGAGGGGGTCTTCGAGGTGGTCAAAAAATATCCTGACCGATTCCTCGGCTGGATCTTCGTGAATCCGAGGGGCAAGAGGGACCAGGTTGAAGAATTTGAGAAATACAAGGACCGGCCGGGTTTCATCGGTGTCAAGGCGCACTCCTTCTGGCACCGATTCCAGCCCGTGGAGCTGGCGCCCGTGGCCGAGCGGCTGGCAAAGACCGGCAAGCCGCTGCTCATCCATGTCGGGTTCGGTGAAGAGGGCAACTTCGAGGCCCTGCTGGCAAAGGTGCCCGATCTCAAGCTCATCCTGGCACATGCAGGCTTCCCCGAATATGCGGATACCTGGAAGAAGATCAAGAACCGTAAAAATGTGTATCTCGATCTCTCCCAGACGAGCTACACGAGCGAAAGGGCCACCCGAGAGGTTGTCGACTACCTGGGTGCGGACCGGCTCTTCTTCGGAACCGACGGCCCATTCGGATTCCACGGCCCCGACCACAAATACGATTATGGCTTCATAAAGCGCAGGATCGAGCGTATGTTCCCTGATATTATGGTTCAGGAAAGGCTCCTGGGTGGAAGCTTCGCCGATGTCGCCGGGATAAGTTAGGTTTTCTTCGTCTATGCAAGAAATGCATGCAAACTCAAAGACCATGCCCTATTCGCATTTGACACCGTCAGGCTGATCCACTAGTTCTGAACAAGGGCTAAAGTACCTCATTCATTTTTGCCCCGGATGGATATCCTCGGACAAGGAATAGTTCAGTGGAAAAAAGGACCGTCACCTACCTTGACAATGCAGCGAGCACATGGCCGAAACCCCAAGGGGTCATCCGCGCTGTGGAGCGTGTTCTGATCGAGACGGCTGCAAACCCCGGCCGTTCGGCACACAGCCTTTCTGTTGAGGCTGCACGAATCATTGCAGATGCCCGGGAGGCCATAGCCTCCCTCTTCGGGGTCAAGGACCCACTGCGTGTAGTGTTTACAAAAAACGCCACTGAAGCCCTCAACATCGTTGTGGGCGGCCTGCTCAAGCAGGGAGACCATGTCATCACCACCGGCATGGAACACAATTCCGTGATGCGGCCCTTAAGGGCCGCTGAAGCAAGCGGCATCAAACTGTCTATAGTAGGCTGTTCAAGACAGGGCGAACTGGATCCGTCGGATGTAAAAAAGGCCATCAGACCCGATACAAGACTCATCATCCTCACCCATGCATCCAATATCACCGGCACTATCATGCCGGTTGCCGAGGTGGGTTCTATTGCCAGGGAACACGGCATCACCTTCTGCATGGATGCTGCACAGACCGCAGGCTGCCTTCCCATAGACGTTGATAAGATGGACGTCGATCTCCTTGCATTTACCGGGCATAAGTCACTCTATGGTCCCCAAGGCACCGGAGGGCTTTACATCAGGGCAGGCCTGGAGGAAAAAATCGAACCCCTCATGATGGGTGGTACGGGCAGCGCCTCCGAGCATGAAGAACAGCCGGTCTTCATGCCGGACAAATTCGAGGCGGGCACGCCCAACACGCCGGGCATCGCCGGGCTGCTTGAAGGTGTTCGTTTCCTGGAATCACGCGGCATAGGCCCTGTCAGGGAATACGAGATGGGCCTTGCAGCACAGCTCAGGAGCGCCTTGACCTCTATCCCTGGGGTGCGTATCTATGGCCCTGAAGATCCAGGCCGAACCATAGCGATAGTATCATTCAGCATGGAAGGCATGAGCCCGTCAGATATCGCCTTCAGGTTAGACGAGGAGTATGGCATCATGGCGAGGCCGGGTCTGCACTGTGCCCCATCGGCCCACAGGACTATTCATACCTTTCCGCAAGGGACCGTGCGGTTGAGTCTCGGGTGTTTCAATACAATAGATGATGTAAGCAGGGCTGTTCATGCAGTGTCTCGGATTGCACAAGAAATGTAGGTTGGGCCGAGCTGAAACGAACCCCGACAAATGTAAAGGTACTCTTAAGGAGGTGAACTATGGCATATACCATTGACGCCCGAGGGCTTGCATGCCCGCAGCCCGTGATATTGACCAAGAAGGCGCTGGAGACGAACGATGATCTCATCGTGCTGGTGGATGACACGGCGGCCCGTGAGAATGTCAAGCGACTCGCAACAAACATGGGTTTCGTTGTTGAGGAGGAGCATCAGGGAAGTGAGACCCGCATCCGCATCAACAAAGTCAGCGCTTGCACACACGCACAGGGGGCCATCACCGGTCAAGGTCCTGTTGTAGTGGTCATTGCATCAGACACCATGGGCAGGGGGGAAGATGTTCTTGGGGGTGTGCTCATGAAGAGCTTTCTTCATACGCTCACTCAGGCCGGAGCGATGCCGGATACCATGATCCTCTTTAATACCGGTGTAAAACTTGCCGTTAAGGGCTCAGAGGTGCTTGATGATCTGGAGTCCCTTGCAAATGCAGGGGTGAATATTCTGGCTTGCGGGACCTGCCTGAATTACTTCTCTTTGAAAGAAAATCTTGCAGTCGGTGTGGTATCCAATATGTACGACATCTCGCAGACCATGCTTGGTGCAGGCAGAATCGTGCAGATATGAGCCGGGTTTTCCGCAGGGTGCTCCTTTTCGAGTCTGTAAGCGCCGTACTCGTTGCCGAGAAGGTCTTGAAGGATAGGGGCATCCCGTATAAGCTCATCCCGGTGCCCAAGCATTTGAGTTCGGACTGCGGGGTGTGCATCCGTGTAAATGTGGAAGACCTGCGCTCTACTGAGGAGATCTTAACGGGAAAGGTGAAGGTGCTCTCCACCCATGAGCTTTCCGAGACATAACAGCCCTTGCATGGTGGAGATAATGAAAAGTTACCGGATGAAACAACCGTCAGATGCGGCCCTCGCTCGCACCTGACGGTTGTTTTGAGATTTCCTAACAGCCGCAGCAGCCGCCGCCGCACTCTGAAGCCCGCTTGATGCCTGATGAGATGATGAAGCCTTCGCCCTGAGGGGAGATGATATAATCTACTTTAATGGGCTTTGCCTCTTCCAGCAGCTGTTTTTCGATCAGGAAAGTATAGCCGCCTGATTCGAATGTCTCATCGGTTTCATTCGCTTCATCCAGGGCCATTCCCAACTGTGGACCGCTGCAACCGGCGCCCGCAATGAATATTCTAAGCGGAGAAACAGCATCACGCGATTTGAAGAACTCCCTTACCATTTCTGTTGCCTTTTCCGTAACCTCGAACATTATCCGTCTCCTTTTGAGGCGCCCGGATCACCAAGCCGATCTTTCAGCTACAATGTCCCTTACGCACCATTTTTATCTATAGATGATTACTCTATCCATTAGGTTCTTATACATATCGAGTATCCCGTCAGCGAGACAGTAACACACGCTGGTCCCTGTGGCCTGCGCTTCAATCCATCCGGTCTCCCTGAGCACCTTCAGGTGCTGGGATACGCTCGACTGGGCAAGGGGCAGGGCATTCACGATTTTCCCGCAGATGCACCGGCAGTTAGGCGGCGTGTTGGCGAGCATCCTTACGATCTCTACGCGTATAGGGTGGGAGATTCCCTTTGCAAGCAGGGCAAGCTTTTCTCCGGACTTTTTGTCGGATATATTCCCGATGCTTTCTTCCAGAATCAAATGAGGCTGGCGCGGCCTGCCTACATACATCTTTGTTCTTCCAGCCGTTGATGTTTTCATCTTCTTCATGCTCGCCACGATGATTATTTATCGGCAACTAACGATAAAGCAGCAGGATACACCCGTCAAGCAAAATCAGCATGAACACGACCCCGATGAACCTGAGCCCTTTTCCAATAATGGCGAGGAGATCAGGAACCCGTACTCATTGCTGTCTATAAAGATCTTCTCAACATGTTTCATAAGATCTTTTCCCACAATGAATGTGAAGCCTTCCTTCTCATATGTCTCATCATTTTCTCCCGGCTCGTCCAGAGCCAGCATGAGCTGAAACCCCCCTCAGCCATGGCGGCCATATATACGCACCGGGCTTACATCCTTGCCTTTGAAATAATATTTTAATGAACTCAGGGCGTTAGTTGTTAACTCAATCATCAGTACCTCCTGGATGCTGATACGTAAATAAAATTTCCGTGCGGGTCTTCAACCGTTTCCATGCCTTCTATCGCCTCGTTCTCTTCTTTATAGGGCACCTCATCTTGGGAGTCCAGATCCCGCCATGGGATAATTTTACAGAGGACGCAATGCGATTATTATTTTTATTGCAAAAAAATTTCTATTGAGTACTCTATCCACGTGTTGACTGTCCTCGGGGGAGTGGAGCCATCAGTATCCGGTATATAAAAACAGATATATACCAAGGGGTATAATCAATGGATAAAGCAAGACTATCAATGATCACACGGGCAATCGGTATTTTCTCTGCTGTACTGCTTATTACAGGGTGCGACTTCTGGGGGGTGAATGAACTTACCGTGAATATAACCTCACCCTCAGGGGATACAACTATTTCTACGGGACAGTCGGTGGATTTCGAAAGCTCGGTATCCAATGGCTCAAGCCCATACACCTACAATTGGGACTTCGGAGGTGGTGCAACAAACAGCACTGAACAGAATCCCGGCTCAATAATATTCAGCACCGCCGGCACTTATACGGTGACGTTGACGGTGACCGACAGCACTGGAACTACAGCGGAATCCTCGGTTACCGTGACTGTTTCGACTTCGACTTCAACGGCATTAACCGTAAGCATAACCTCACCCTCAAATAATACAACTATTTTGCCAGGAGGGTTGGTGAATTTCCAGAGTACGGTGTCCAACGGGACAGGCTCATATACCTATCTATGGAACTTCGATGGTGGTGCAACCAACAGCACGGTGCAGGATCCCGGCTCAATAATATTCAGCACCACTGCCGGCACTTATGTGGTGACGCTCACGGTGACCGACAGCAATAATGCTACAGGGGAAGCCTCGGTCAATGTGATCGTTCAGTAGTCTTAAGCGGCAGATACATAGGATCAAGGTTATCTGCAATGAAATAGAAGGGAAGCAAAATAAATCCGGAAGGATAGGTTGTATGAACCGGGATGTTCATGAGTTGTCGAAGAAGTTAATGAACAAGGAATATGACACGCTTTCATTGCAGCAGCAGCATGTCATTCGCCACATCTCCCGGAGGGAGCATATAAGCAAGGATGTTCGAAAAGAACATGAAGAACAATACACATTCGGTCAGCGTATGGCGGATAAAGTGGCATCTTTCGGCGGTTCCTGGCCGTTTATCCTTCTCTTTTTTTTCATTATGGCATTGTGGATCGCACTCAATTCATACCTACTCATCCAATGGAAAAAACAATTCGATCCATACCCATACATATTGCTTAATTTAGTGCTGTCCATGATGGCAGGCATCCAGGCGCCGATAATCATGATGAGCCAGAACCGTCAGACACAGAGGGACAGGCTTGATGCCGCCCATGATTATGAGGTGAATCTCAAGGCCGAACTGGAGATTATGGCCCTTCACGGTAAGATGGATCAATTGAGGGAACACCAATGGGAGGATCTGGTAAACATGCAGAAAGAACAGATCCGGATGCTGACCTTGCTGGTTGAAGCACTGAAAGTGGTAAAACAGGAGAGAGAAAAGCCCTGATCAAAGACGGCCCAGCTGTTCTCATTGCAAATTCCTTAAGAGGGGATAGCGTGTTTTCGTAGCTTGGGGCTGAGTTTGGAAGATGGTTTTGCCTCGCGAGTTGTATCAATGATATCTTGTCGTAATGCATGCTTCAACAAGAGCTTATACGGCTGTTCAGAAGGTCTTGAACCAATGTATATCCATTTATTATCCAAATCAAAAGGCAGGTTGTTGCTTTTAAAGACTAGGCAGGAATTCCTGGTTGTCCCGAACTCGACAAAAACATACTCATCAATGCGCATAATAAGTGCATTGGTTTGAGGCTTATCGCCATTTTCAAGGGCGAGAATGCGGTCTTGAGCAAGTTTACGAAAATCTTTAAAATCCGCTCCGGGATGGGTAAATGCATGCGGACCCAAGGCAAACCACATGTCTTCTATTTTAGGCACAAAACGCAACCAGTATTGGAGGCGCTTTTTATCTGCCGATGGATCTTCCGAGAGTACTCGGAAAAATTCAGTGATCAGACGGCGTTTAAACCAGCCGTTTATCAATTCCCGCGCAGTCTCATCATTTACGAATGCATCCCAGGCCGCCCGATTAATCCATGGATTACCTATTATTGTTACTGCTGAATCACGGAGCGAGGTATGCTCAGGCCTTGAAACACACTGTGCATAGCGCGAGACTATCCGTGCAATACATTTCTTCTTCAGTATTTCAGAAGGCATGATCCCTGAGTTGTGAGTTATCATAGCCAAACATCGCTCAAGGTGCCCTTTGAACTCATCGTCTCCAAAACTGCATACAGCATTTATGCGGGCCAGGACAGTAGCTTCCCAAACCCATGAATTCCTCGGTATGAATAAACCTTCCAAGGCCGATTTTAGTTCGTTGCAGTCGCCCTGAGCCAAAGCAAGGCCATAGCGATCGCATAGATTCTCACTAAGCAGGTTCATATGCTCGCTGATAACGTGAACCCATCTGTGAGCAGGCATGGCTCGTTGAATTAGGTGAAGATGATCAAGCAAAAACCTGCGCAAACTTTCCCAGTTTTTTTGTCCGGCCTCCGCTACATCATCGGCAAATATATTATAGTCGAAATATCCTGATAAAAGACCTTGATAGCATTTTAGAAACTGGTGAAACTTAAGCTTCTCTGCATCGACTTTTCGCATCAATAGAGGAAAAAGCTCATTATCTTCTATCAATCGCCAACCGTCATCTTCGATGATATGGGAGATACCCAGGCAGGCATATTTCAGGTCCAGGAAGGCGGGCAACTCAGAGGAACGACGAAAAGTTAATAACGTCTTTTCGATCGACCTTTGAGAAATGGTGTCTGCAGGGGTGTCGAAGGCCGAGCAAACCTCCTCCAAGGCCTTACTCATAAGCTGTGGCCGTCCCCATGCCGCATCGTGTAATGCGGCGGAAAATGTCTGATTTATTCTGAGACGCAATGAGTCAAGCACATGCATAGTCAGTCAAGCGGACAGTATTGGTCCTCGTCCAATGGCATGGGAGAAGCTTTGGACCTCGTTTCTCCTACCTCGAGAAATTCAAGTTTTAATTCTATCCGACGGCTTTCTTCCAGGGTTTTCTTTAATGAATTATATGATGACCCCCCGACTAAAAAGAGTTCACGAATAAGCAAACGATCTTCCTTACTGATAGGAACCTCATCCGGTTCAGGTCTGGCGAGTAAGGCGCAAAGCACTCTCTCGGAACGCTGCATACTCAAGTCAAGATTATGCAGATATGTGCCCCGTTGGTCGGCATAACCTTCTACGACAACACGTTTAAGCCATTTTTGACCGAGTGGATCACGGGCTATCTTTAATATGCCGGGGGCAAATGCCCTCAGGTGTCTTGCTTGCTCATAGGTGAGCTTATGGCTGTCGGTGTCGAAACGGGCCTGATCGCCAAAGTCTATAGTATGCCCACGCAGGGTGATCCCGGGAAAATTTTTTGATATCTCATGGATCTTCATTATGAGTTTATTGATTTCATCATCGCGCTGTGTTTTTTTGCGCTCCGCTTCCGAGATGGTATGGGTAACGGCAAGGAGTGTCACGGTCATCACGACCAGGAAAAGTACCATGAGAGCGGTCATCATGTCAGAAAATGATATCCAGAATGGCTTTTCCGCTTCTTCTTTGGCACCTCGATGGGGCCGCAACCTTAAGCCGAGCACTGAATCTCTCCTTTTTCCATCACAGAGTCCAGGACATCTCCAAAATCTTGAATTGCACCCGAAATCAGAGAAACTGATCTTGAGAGTTCCTCGTGAAAGCGTGAATTGCTTTTTCGAAGGGTAAGCTCGATGTTCCCGGCGAATTCGGCATGCGCCTGGGCAAGAACCTCCGTCAACCCGTGCAGATATTCCCCGGCCTTATTCTCGGCAATACCCAGCTGTTCAGTTGCTTCTTGGATTTGTGAGACGATCTGGGTGGTCATGGATGCCTCTTTCCGGGCATTTTCAATGGTGGACTTGAGATCGGAAACGATAGTTGCAAAGATCTTGCTCATATTCTTGTATTCGTCCATCATATTCTTGACTCCATTCGTTGCCTGGACAAGATTTGACGAAGCAATTTGAATTTTTTCCGTCGTATCATTTGCCGCCTGCATGGTGTTGTTTATCCCTTGACCTGCCTTTACAAAGCCGTTCATAGCAGTATTCAAGGTATTCGCACCCGAATGAAACAGTATCATGGATTCTTTTGTGGTTTGCGACAGACTTCCCACACTGTTGTGCATCACCTCACTCGCTTGGCGCATCTCTGTAGCGAGTGTCTTGATCTGAGTGGATATTTCACTCATGGCTGAAATCGTGTATTGCGCAAGTTGATTCTGGAGTGCCCCAGTCTCTTCAGTAGTATGTCTTGATTGTGTCTCAAGGCTCTTAACAATATTGGTAACCTTTGCCCCAAGATCCCCGATGAAGGACTCTATCGAGTTATTCGTGATGCTCATACGCTCAACCATTGCTTCTGCAGCACCCTTTCCCGTTAACTGGGTGTTCTCGGAAAGCTTGTTTATTTGCAAAGCAGCCGACTGCATGGTTGTAGCTGTTTGTTGGAGGAGATTACTCATCTGATGTATTTGATTGCCGAACATATCGTGCATCTGTGACGCGAAGTTGCTCAGGAGATCCGACAATAAGGTATTAACGGTTTCGCCTTGGTTTGCACCTGCCCGGTCAACAGCAAGAGAAATCCGCTCGATCGGCGCCCTGATGGTGTCGGTTAAAGTCTGAGCGATATTTTCTGAAAGTTGTTTATTGAGAAGAGCGGATGCCTTCATTTGCTCTTTCGTAATTTCTGAGATAACTTTTTTAAGATCAAGGGCTAAAGACTCCTTGATTTGTTGCGTTTGCAGGGCTGAAGTCTCTGAAGCTATGACAAGACGCGCTAAATATTCCTCACCGGCCCCGGTATCAAATAGGCTATCAATAAGCTGACACAGTCTTTCAACATGACGGTAACACCCGGTAACAAGAGACTTCTCAATCCAGATAAAGATCATTGCCAGGGAAATAGCGGAAGCAGAAACTATAAAAGAATAACCTACACTCTGGATAAGCCCATTCAGGCTTGCGCGTACCTTATCAGCATCACCCGAGACCTCAAACCGGATCAGACCGACAATAAGACCGGAAAATGTCCCGATGATGCCCAGGCCGGTGAGTATTCCGGGCAAATGCTTATAAAATGCTGTTTTAAGAGGGGTATCTACGAGTGATTGTTCCGTGAAAAATGTCTCGGCTAACGTTGTTGAGCGCCATCGTATTTTCTTCTCTTTACCGTATTGTTCAGGGGCTGTTTGTTCATGAAGCGTCTCACAATACTCATGCCAGGCATGAGAGAGCTTATCATTTGCCGTTATCTCGCGTGATATTTCTTCAAGGTCGGATATCTTGCCCTTGGAGGCGGCCTTTATCTGTTTGAGTCGGTTGATAGTTTCTTGAAGATCCTTTTTTATCCGTATGGCAGGGAATATGAATTCATAAATAAAGGCAATGACTATTGTGAACAAAATTATGGAAATTATTGAGATAATCAAGAAGTGATGGATAAAATCAAGCAATGTATTCATGCCTCACATCCTTTCTAAGGTATGACCCCCACACAAAAGAGCAACAGGCGTGCCACCGGGGATAGTATAGGCCCTTCCTACAGATGCAGGCTGTGCCATAATACTCTACTGGTAAATTTTTCATGCATGAGAGAAAATATTGCCTTTATATCCGCAAATATCATATCAGGGCGGCAGCAAGCCAAGATTGAGTACCCAAACTGCAGGACAGAGGATTACTCGAGTTTCTGAAGATAGTTTATAGGAGGAATTCATAAATCAGAAAATATGGCGGGAGCGACGGGACTCGAACCCGCGACCTCCGGCGTGACAGGCCGGCGTTATAACCAGCTTAACTACGCCCCCGCTCGGGGAGTATTTTTGCCTATATTGAAGCTTCTCCTGCTGCTTTTTGAGATCCCTGACGTCACCTTATATAATAAGCCGCAACCGTTGAAGACACAAGATCCTTTAAGCCTATACGTGCTCCCGGGCATGTTTCGGAACACCTATCTCTTCCTCAGCAGTGATTTCGCCCCTGCGGCTCATCACGATGTGTTTCAAAGGGATATCCACACCGGCACGCCTTAAAGCCTCCAAGGCTGCATGAACAAGCCCTGTGCAGCAAGGCACTTCCATATGCACGACCGTCAATGTTCTTGGAGTTGCATGAACGAGGATCTCGGCAAGGCGCTGTATGTGTTTTTCGATATCGTCGAGCTTGGGGCAGGCAATGGCAACAGTCCTGCCCTTGAAGAGTTTCTCATGGAGGTTGGGACCGGCGACACCGCAGCAGTCCGCCATGAGCAGCATGTCCGAGCCCTTCAGAAACGGGGCCTGGGGAGAAAGGAGCTGGAGCTTCACCGGCCAATGGCCGAGCTGCGAGGTCATCTCTGCACAGTGCCTGCCTTCAATGCCTTTGGGTTCATCCTTCAGGGCAAAGGTCATGACCGAGGAGGAGGGACAACCGCAGGGCAGTGTTGCCGGGCCTTCGTGTACCGAAGGGCCGTGACTTTTCTTCCCAATATGTTTCTCAAGGGCCTCTTCACTGAAATCCTCGGCCTCGCGTTCAACGATCCTTAATGCCCCTGTCGGGCAATCGCCGATGCATGCACCGAGCCCGTCACACAGGATATCGCCGACGAGCCTGGCCTTGCCGTCTACAAGCTTCAATGCCCCCTCGGCGCAGGCGAGTATGCACTGACCGCACCCATTGCATGTATTCTCATCGATCTCAATGACCTTTCTCATCCGCTTCATGCCGAGCTCCTTTTATGTTCATGATATACTTTATATAGGTTCTTTACCCTAAGTATTGCCTTGACCTGGGTCAAGCCTATGCACTTGCCCTTACGGCCGGGAATAAGTAAACTATTGATATGGAACTCCGTACACTCTTCAAACAGACCGACCTCTTTAAGGGCATGAGCGAGGATGCTCTATCCAGGCTCGCTGCCAAGGGAAAACAACGTCGATTCGCCCAGGGAGACACCCTGTTCGTCGAGGGGACAAAAGGCCATGAGTTCTTCCTGCTCACACAGGGGGATGTGCGCCTCTACAAGACCTCACCGGACGGGCAGGAGATTGCGCTGCGCATCATCAGGCCGGGTGAGATCTTTGCCGAGGTGGTCCTCTTTGAGGACACTACCTATCCGGCAAGCGCTGCCGCATTGTCAGCAGGCAGCGTCTTTGCCCTCGACCGGGCCTCCTTTGCCGACCTGCTGGAAGACAAGGGGTTCCGCAACGAATTCATTACGCTGCTCATGAAGAAGCAGCGATACCTCACCGAGCGCATCCTTTACCTTACAACCTATGATGTGGAAGATCGATTCTTCAGGTTCCTCATTGAACACTATGGTACAAGCGGGATTTACCGGGTGGATATGGCAAAGAAGGATATTGCCTCGGCCATCGGCACCATCCCCGAGACGCTCTCTCGCCTCATCAATAGATTGAAGGGTCTGGGCGTCCTCTTGTGGGAGGGCAGCACCCTTGAGGTTGAGAGGGACTTTCTCGAAAACTTCATGGAAGAGGGCGAGGTCAGGTCCATGAATAAGTACTAACAGGAACTTTTCTCGGCAGTGTCTTTCCACGGCATCTTCCAGAGCTGCGAGATGAGCATGCCGCAGAACATGAGACCGCAGCCTGTGATCGCCCTGAGGGTGAGGGCCTCGTCCAGGATAATCCACCCGCCCATGGCTGCAAAGACCGCTTCCAGGCTCAGGATTATGGCGGCATGTGCAGGACGGGCCTTCTTTTGGGCAACCACCTGGAGTGTATATGCCACGCCCACGGACATGATTCCGCCGTAGAGGATGGGGATCGTTGCGGAGATATAACCCTCAAGAGTATTTTTTTCGAAGAGGATGGACACGATCAGACTGAGGACCGAGCAGGCTGCGTACTGCAGGAATGCTATCTTCAGCGGGTCCTGCCTGGGCGACAGCCACCCGATGATGTGCACATGGCAGGCCCAGAAGAGGGCGCCGATGAGCACCAGCAGGTCGCCTCCCGAGATGGTGAATTGTTTGGTAACGCTCAGGAAGTACAGGCCGGCCACAGCAAGAACGGCCCCTGTCCAGGTTCCTGCATGGGTGCGATGTCCGAGTGCAATCCCGATGATGGGAACCAGCACTACATAGAGCCCGGTAATGAAGCCTGCATTGCCTGCGGTGGTGTAGATCATGGCAACCTGCTGGAAGGATGTCCCTGAGAAGAGTACGAGCCCGGCGATCAAACCGCCGCCGAGGCTTGGGCGCGCGAAGAGCCTTGGTTCGCTCGATAGGGCATTATTGTTACGAAGGCCGTTCCTGAAAAGAAACGGCAGGAGTACCAGGCAACCCAGGGCAAACCGCACACCGTTGAATCCGAATGGCCCAACATACTGCATACCGAGGCGTTGGGCCACAAAGGCAAAACCCCAGATGAACGCAGTTATGAGGAGAAGACCGTTCGACTTCAGCGTCTGGCTGCGTTTATCAGTCCATGGCATGAATGATCTCTTTATCGTGGTCTTCCACCGGGTAAAAAAACAGTGGAGAATCATTGATCAGGCTTGATTCGGTGCCTGCATCATCGTGGTGCGGCTTACCCGTCGGACGCCTTCAAGTCAAGCGTGAGGATTGAAAGTATTTCAGACCTTCAGATCATTCTTGAGGTTCTCAAACTGCTCTTTTGTGATCTCTCCCTTGGCGTAGCGTATCCTGATGATATCGAGCGGGGTCTCTGTTGGCTCACCACCTGATTTCCTGGTATGTGCATTTCTCGCAATGAGATATACCGCCACGACGAGGAGGATGAAGAGGAGCATCATCATAAAGTGACCTCCGTACCAGAAGTAACCCATTGGTCCGCCTCCGCCGTAGTACCCATATCCCGGGCACTGTCCAAACAAGCCCATGCCATACTGTACAAGCTGATTATATGCTGCAAATGCAGTATACACCGTTCATCACCTCCTGTTTTAAGATTGCTTTTTTAATATGGTCAGCCTGGCTGAAAGTCCAGGGGAGGCGAGCTTAGTATAAGGTGACAGAAAAATAATTCCCCTTTTAGGACAAAAGAAGACGGGGCGACTTCACAAGAGGCTTATCATGATGTATGGTGGGGCGCATTTGATTTCACTTAATGTGAGGGGATATGCTCCATGAAGGCGACGACTACTCAATCGGATCTCTTACAGGCCGAAAAACAGGTGATGGCAGGGGTCTACGGCAGGCTCCACCATCGATACAGGCAGCGGTTCCCTCAAGAGACCGTATCTTCACTGGCCCGTGCCGTGACATGGGCCCTTTTCCATATCGAGCCTGAAGACCAGGCTGCCCTGCAATTTAATTCCGTGTATCAGGATATCATCGATGCGGAGATTAATAATCTGAAGTCGGATGATGAAATAAGGCGGGTCATCACCGACACGGTGGTGCTCAAGGCCGTGTATCTTCACCGTCAGCGCGGCTGCAAGGACGAAACCTATATGGCGCCCATCGAGCACCTGAAGCATTTCGGGATTTTCCTTGAGGGTGAGAAGCCCCCTACTCCAAAGGGCTATATCGAGATGGCAAAAGAGTTCTATGCATCAACACCGTGGTAATGAACGCTTTCATGATGGTTTTAAGGCCTTGTTGAGAATGTCTTTCATCAGATCGGTATCCTGTGATATTGACGGATAGAACTACTCCGGTGAAGGGCAAAAAAATAATTTCAATACGAATGTGAGAATCCATGATCCCGATCCGTGATGACAACCCGACATCGGGTATTGCGTGGGCGACATTCCTCATCATCGGCCTGAATATCACATCGTGGATATGGCTCCAGGGTTTTGGCATGTACCCGCAGCTTCCCATGTCGTTATGCAAATTCGGGGTCATACCCGGAGAGCTCCTGGGCAATGTAGTGCCGGGCACCGCCGTCCCCCTTGGGTACGGGATGTCCTGTATCGTTGAGGGTGCCCGCAACTGGTATACCGTCATTACCCACATGTTCATGCATGGCGGCTGGCTTCACATCATCGGCAACATGTGGTTCCTCTATATCTTCGGGGACAATATTGAGGACGCCATGGGGCCTGTCAGGTTTATTCTCTTCTACCTTATATGCGGGCTCGCAGCAGTGCTGGTCCAGATGGTCATGAACCCGTTCAGCGCCGTGCCCATGGTTGGTGCATCGGGTGCCATCAGCGGGGTCATGGGGGCATATATTGTCCTGTTCCCCAGGGCGCCGGTACACATGCTTGTGTTCTTCGGATTCTTTTTCACCCGTATCATAGTTCCGGCCTTTTTCATGCTCGGGTATTGGTTCCTTCTCCAGTTTTTAGGCGGAGTCTTCTCTCTGGGGGTGGCTTCGGGCGGTGTGGCCTTCTGGGCCCATGTGGGGGGATTTATTGCGGGTATGCTCTTCATCTGGCCCCTTTGCAACTCTGCAAGGGCTCAGACCTGCCGCCAGCGCAGGGGCGTACTAGAGGGTATAATACGCAGGGTGAAGTGAGTGAACAGAAAGTGAATAGTGAGTAGGAGGGGCGGGGCTTGTCCCTGCCCTTCATTCTGTAGGAGCGGCTTTAGCCGCGACATCTAAAAAATGGGTCGCGCCTGAAGGCGCTCCTCCATCTCGATAATATGCTGCGTGTTGTAGGAGCGGCTTTAGCCGCGATACCTCAGGTATGAAATCATCAATCCGAAATCTGAATATTATCATGTACCGTGAAAGGGAGTCTTGATAATAAGATCCTCCTTCTGTATATTATGCGGTTACTCTGATTGATAGGGGGAGTGATTTCATGAGCTCAGACATCAAACACGATAGGCTTAAAGAGTGGGTTGCAGAGGTGACAGACATGTGCAGGCCCGATTCGATCTACTGGTGTGACGGCAGCAAGGGGGAATACGACCGCCTCATGGCGGGCATGGTGGCAAGCGGCATGGCGACACCGCTCAAGAAGCGTCCCGACAGTTACCTCTTCAGATCCCACCCGAGCGACGTTGCACGGGTTGAGGATCGAACATATATCAGCACACCGGATAAAAATGAAGCCGGGCCCACTAATAACTGGATCGACCCGGCCGAGCTCAAGTCAACCATGAAGGAGCTTTACAAGGGGTGCATGAAGGGCAGGACCATGTATGTGATCCCGTTTTCCATGGGTCCTATCGGTTCGCCCATCAGCAAGATCGGTATCGAGATTACCGACAGCCCGTACGTTGTGTGCAACATGCACATCATGACACGTGTGGGCACAAAGGTCATGGAGGCCCTGGGTACAAAGGGCGAATTCATCCCCTGTGTTCATTCGGTCGGTGCGCCGCTGGAACCGGGTCAGAAGGACGACCTCTGGCCCTGTGCCCCGATCGAGAGGAAATATATCAGCCATTTTCCGGATGAGAACCTCATCTGGTCGTACGGTTCAGGCTATGGCGGTAACGCCCTGCTGGGCAAGAAATGCCTGGCCCTACGCATAGCATCCGCCATGGCAAGGAGGGAGGGGTGGATGGCCGAGCACATGCTGATCTTAAGGCTCACGAGCCCCGAAGGCAGACAATACCATATCGCAGCGGCATTCCCGTCAGCCTGCGGCAAGACGAACCTGGCCATGATCCAGCCCACGGTTGAAGGCTGGAAGTGCGAGACCATAGGCGACGACATCTCCTGGATGAAGATCGGGCCTGACGGGAGGCTCTATGCCATCAATCCCGAAGCAGGCTTCTTCGGGGTAGCCCCCGGGACCTCCTATGATTCGAACCCCATGGCCATGGATACCCTGCACGAACACTGCATCTTCACCAACTGTGCGCTTACGGATGATGGAGACATATGGTGGGAGGGCATGGACGGCGAGCCGCCTGCCCACGCCATCGACTGGAAGGGCCGCGACTGGTCGCCCGGGAACAAGGAAGTTGCCGCCCATGCCAACGCCCGGTTCACCGCACCTGCAAAACAATGCCCGTGCATATGTGCCGACTGGGAGAAGCCCCAGGGCGTTGCCATCGACATCTTCGTTTTCGGCGGCAGGAGGGAAGGGGTGGTGCCGCTCGTGAATGAGGCATATGGCTGGGACCACGGGGTGTTTCTCGGCGCGACGGCTTCTTCCGAGACAACGGCGGCCAACATCGGCGACATCGGCGCTTTAAGGCGTGACCCATTCGCCATGAAGCCCTTCTGCGGTTACAACATGGGCGACTACTTCCAGCACTGGCTGAATATGGGTGACAGGCTCGGAAAGAATGTACCCCGCATCTTCTATGTGAACTGGTTCCGTAAGGGTCCGCAAGGCAGGTTCCTCTGGCCGGGGTTCAGAGAGAACAGCAGGGTGCTTAAATGGATGTGCGAGCGCATCGATGGCAAGGCGGGTGCCCGCGAGACAGCAATCGGCCTGCTTCCGAATGAAGCCGATCTCGACCTGAAGGGCCTGAAGATCGTTTCGGAGAATATGAAGGAGCTCCTGAGGGTTGACGTGGAAGCATGGAAGGCCGAGATCCACAGCCTGGAGCAGCACTTTTCCCAGTTTAAGGAAAGGCTGCCGGTGCGCATGAAACAGCAGCTCGACGCGCTCAAGGAGCGTTTGAGTAAGTAAGTGTCGTCTAAAAACACCTCGGGCAGGGGCCGGGCACGATTCAGCAGGTGGGTGCGCGGCCACTGCCTTTTCATTCCCATGTTGATGGCCTCGAATAAGTCCATCTTCCCCTCCCTCGGCGGGAGGGGATTGAGGGGAGGGGGCATGTATCTGGTTTTATCGATTGTATTGATTCAGGGCATCACCGGCCTTCGCCCTGCGGGCAACAATCCCGATTCACCTGATCATTCGCGGATGATATCCACCTGTCATGTTGACTCCGTGAGCCATGAGATTGTATGACAATAAGGCGAGAAAGGAGGGCCATGGATCCCCATCCTGCTGCAGCACGGTTCGAGGAAGCGGTACGACTAAGAAGGCGCCGGCTTGAGGATGCCGCTTCACAGGGCAGAAAGATCATCGGCTACTTCTGTACCTACACCCCGGTGGAGATAATCCATGCGTGCGGGTTCCTGCCGGTCCGCATCTGGGGCGGGGTCGGCCGTGCGGAGAAGGCCTATTCGCTGGTGCCGAGCTTCATCTGTCCGTACATGAGGCTTTCCCTGGAAGGGGCACTGAACGGAGAGTTCTCGTTTCTCACTGGTATAGTGCAGGGGTACACCTGCGATGTGGCCTGCGGTCTTGTCAATATATGGAAGGATAACTTCAAGATGGATCTCTGCCACAGCCTTCCATTGCCCTATAACGACAACCAGGATGCGCGCATATTCCTTCGGGCCGGTCTTCATGAGCTCGCAGGTAAGCTCACGCAAATAGGCAAGGGATTTACGGATGAGTCCCTTGAAGGATCGCTTGCCCTCTATGAAGAGATCAGATCGATTCTCGCATGGATTTTTGGCAGGCGGGCCGATCGGGGCCTGCATCTGACTTCGGCTGAAGTGCTGAATATTGTGCAGGCATATTTTGTGACACCCCCGGAAGAGTACCTGGACATGCTCAAAGGACTGAAAGACGACCTTGCAAGCGCCCCCGTACCAACAGACTGCGGCATACCGGTTCTCATATCCGGCAGCATCATCGAAGATGCACAGGTCTTAACCCTGATCGAACAAATCGGTTTTAAGGTTGTTGCCGATGATCTCTGCACCGGTCAACGCGGCTTTACTCCGGTTGCCGGGCAGGGGGAAGGTCCCATGGAGCGCCTCATGGACAGGATCATGAAACGGTTTCCCTGTCCCTCGCGATCGCACCCGGACGAGCGGGTGCCTCGGCTCCTCGATCTCATCAGGTCATCCAGGGCAAAGGGGGTCATCTTCCTGTTCCAGAAGTTCTGCACACCCCACCTGGCGGACCACCCAAAAGTTTCACAGGCATTAAAGGACGCAGGCATCCCGAGCATCCTCATAGAGATGGATGAGGCCGGCCTCATGGAGGCACAGGTCACAACAAGGCTGGAAACATTTTACGGCATGTTGGAGTGATAAGATGGATACGAACCGTAAGTCCACGAAACGGTTGAGCACGGCCAAGGACCTCGCCAAGGTTGTGGCCGAGTACTACCTCGAGTGCCACGAGGCCAAGGCCTCGGGCAAGCCCGTAGGCTGGATGCCGCCCATGAACGGCGGGATCGAGATCTTTTATGCCCTTGGATTGCAGCCGGTCTTTCCCGAGAACTGGTCGCCTGTATGCGCAGCCTTCGGGCTGACGCCCGCCAACTTTGAGGTATCCGAGCGCATGGGATATTCGCGCGACCTGTGCGGATACCTGCGCAATATCGTGGGCTATGTGCACGGTGACATGAATGGACCTTCTGTGCCGCTGGGCGGCCTGCCAGAGCCCGATATGGTCATGTCTTTCGGCGGCGGGTGCATCCCGGCCATGAAGATATTCCAGGTTATGGAAACACGCTTTCCCAAGGCAAAGGTATTCAGGGCGGATGCGCCGCAGGTGGCTGTCGAGGATATCCGCGACCACCATGTTGCCTATGCCGTCAGCGAGATGCACAGGCTTATCGATTTCCTGGAAAAGACAACAGGCAGGAAACTCGATTACGAGAGGCTCAAAGAGGTGGTAGAGCTCTCGGACAAGGCCTGCCTGCTCTGGGATGAGATCATGTCCTATCGCCGGTTTAAGCCCACACCAATATCAGCAGCAGAGATCGGCATCATGTTCGTCATGGTCACCAGGCAGGGGACGCAGATAGCCGTGGACTTCCTCACCCGGGTGCGCGACGAAGTGAGGGAGAGGGCCGAGGCAGGCATCGGGGTCATCGAGGACGAGAAGGTGCGGCTCTTCTGGGACAATATCCCCCTGTGGTACAACATGGGCCTGTTCAACTACTTCGAGAAGATGGGAGGGGTGATGGTGGCCGAGACCTATTCCGCAGCCTGGTCGCTGAGGCTCGATCCCAATAACCCCATCGAGGCCCTGGCAAAGAAGAGCCTTATGTCATATTCGCTCGTATCCTGCCTGTCCATCGAGCGGCGCAAGGAGATGGTCTTGAAGGCCTGCCGCGACTTCGCCATAGACGGCGCGGTTTTCCACCAGAACAAGTCGTGCGTGCCCATCACGCTGGGCCAGGCAGACATCAGGAAGGCCCTGGCCCATGAGCTCGGCATCCCATCCATCACCATCGACGCCGACCACATGGACAGCCGCAATTTCTCCTTTGCCCAGTTTCAGACCAGGGCCGACGCCTTCATGGAGATGCTGCTGGAAAAGAAACATTAGCAAGGAACTCTATCTATACATATTCTTAAGGTAATTTCTGGTTGACTCCGATTGAAGATTACGTGCCATTTAGCACGCTCTTGTATGAAGTGATAGACTTTGTATGTTTCAATCCAAGATTATCAGTTTTCAGACTTCATAAAACCGAGAAGAAATCAAAGTAATCAATACTCCTGGACACCTTACCTATGGAGAACGCGTTGGTCTCATTGAAGTCTATTGCAAATGGTAAATTGAGCATTATTATAGAAGGTAATTACAACTCACTTGGCTCTATTCCAATTCATGTCGTTCTTTGGGTGACTTTTAGGGCTAAATTCAAATGCGAGAGCCTGTAGAGAAAGTTAGTCGAGAAAGGCATATTAGCACACGTCATCTTATGGTTGGATCATGAAGAGAATATTATTAGTAGATGATGATATAAGCATCCAACGGCTTCTCAGGGAAGAGCTTGACGCGGATGAGTATAAAATCTCAACTGCCTCTAATGGGAAGGATGCTCTCTCCCTTTTAAGAACTGAATCCGAAAGGCCCGATCTTGTCATTTTGGATCTCCGGATGCCGAAAATGGATGGGTTTGAAACTATTGGCTTTATATTTAAGCTCAAGCTCAATGTACCCGTGATCATATTTTCGGCATATGGCAGTTATAGAAATGACCCGTTGGTCATGGCGGCAGATGCCTGTGTGGTGAAGTCCTCTGATCTATCTGAGCTAAAAGTGAAAATTCATGAGCTGGTATAAGAGATATAACCATTATTGTAGATCTGATCAGGAGATCATCGCTTTTCAGACTCTTCGAGACCATCTATAAATTGCAGGAATATTCAGTTTGTCTGATGTTTCAGTTTTTATGGTCCAGCACTATTATTTTAAGATGGTATGCTTATTAATAGTATCTGAAAGATCCATCGCATATAACCTGGGTGGTACACTATGACCAGGAATATGTAAACACTACAACCCCCAAGAGATTGGTAATGGCTAAAAAAGATTCGATAAAGAAGTGTTCAGCCAACCTTCGTAAACAAGCAGAGAAACGGTTGCAGAAACAATCTACCGATCAGAGCGACATTTCTCCAGAACAAGCCCGGCGTCTGCTCCATGAATTGCAGGTCCACCAGATCGAGCTGGA
>Ga0187849_1001686_pt1 | contig 23006 bp, 19 predicted proteins | sample June2016WEW_4_10_2_FD_132412 | JGI IMG/M metagenome (GOLD analysis project Ga0187849, IMG submission 132412) | Peatland microbial communities from SPRUCE experiment site at the Marcell Experimental Forest, Minnesota, USA - June2016WEW_4_100 | ecosystem: Environmental > Terrestrial > Soil >...
GCGATGAGCCCCGCAATATGGGCGATGTCGGCCAGAAAGTAGGCGTCGACCTCTTTCGCAATGTCGGCGAAGGCCTTGAAGTCCCACAGGCGCGGGTAGGCCGTGGCGCCGCAGACGATGACCTTCGGGCGCGCCTCCTTGGCGAGCGCGCGCACAGCGTCGTAGTCGACCAGGTTCGTCTGCCGGTCGACGGTGTACTGGACGGAGTGATAGAAGCGGGCGGAGAAGTTGACCTCCCAGCCGTGCGTCAGGTGACCGCCGTGAGGCAGGCTGAGGCCCATTATCGTGTCGCCGGGCTGCAGGAGCGCGTAGTAGGCGGCCATGTTCGCGGGCGAACCGGAGTAGGGCTGGACGTTGGCGTGGTCGACGCCGAAGAGGCTCTTGGCCCGCTGGATCGCCAGCTCCTCGATGGCGTCGACGTAGCGCTGGCCTTCGTAGTAGCGCTTGCCGGCGTACCCCTCGGAGTACTTGTTCGTCAGCACCGAGCCCAGGGCCTGGATGACCGCCGCCGAGGCGTAGTTCTCCGACGGGATGAGGCGCAGCGTCTCGAACTCGTAGCGCGCCTCAGCCTCCACCAGCGCGTAGACCTCCGGGTCGACCTGCTGCAGCTCCTTCAAACCAACCTCCTTGCGGTCCTTCTGCTACGACGGTTGTGGCGGATTATCGTTTCGCGGGCCCTGGCCCCGGCGTCCGCGCCCGCCGCGACGGCGTCTTCGCCTGTGCGGCTCAGCTTCGCTCTGCTCTGCCGCGGCCTGCGCCGGAGGCTGCGACCGAGGCGGCGTCTCTGCTGCCGGCTGAAGCTCTTCCTTCACAAGCTCCGCCGGACGGACCGTGGTGCCGTACTGGCCGCGCAGCTCGTCCATCGACATGTCGACAACAGTCAGCGTGTCCGCCATGCGCAGCGAGACGGTCTGCTTGAGGACGTGCACAGCGATGAGCTTCGCCTCGCCGGCCGGCGTCGAGAGCATTTGCCCCACCTTGGGGAGCTTGCCGCGCAGCTCGCGGTACTGCTCGTGTTCGTAGGCCAGGCAGCAAAGGAGGCGGCCGCAGACGCCGGATATCTTCGACGGGTTCAGCGGCACGTCCTGCTCCTTCGCCATCCGGATCGATATCGACGGGAAGGCGGCGAGCCAGGAGCGGCAACACAGCGTATAGCCGCACTGGCCGATATCGCCGGCGAGCTTCGCGCGATCGCGCTCGCCCACCTGGAGGAGCTGCACCCGCTTCTGCAGGGCCGACGAGAGGTCTCGCACGAGGGCGCGGAAGTCGACGCGCTGTTGGGCGGTGAAATAGAGCGTGAGTCGGGAGCCCTCCAGGTTGGATTCGCCGCCGACCAGGCGCATGTCCAGGCCGTGCTCGTCCACCTTCTTGCGCGCGAGCGTCAGGTCGGAGTGGACTTCGCCTCGGAGCGAGTCCGCCTTCGCGATGTCTTCGTCGTCGGCGACGCGGAGAACGGGATCGAGCTGGTCGCCGATCTCTTCGGCCACCACCTGCTCCGGCGCGATAACCACTCGCCCGACGGACGAGCCGCGCGCCGTCTGAACGACGACCCGCTGGCCTGTCTTCAACTCGATGTCCTTGGCGTCGAAGTAGCACACTCTGCCGGCGCCGTCGAAGCGGACACCGGCAATGCGACGCGGCGTCGCTGTCACTGGTTCTTCGGTCATATCTGCAAGCTCTCCGCTCCGTCTCAGGCGGGCCTGGCGGCGACCGCGGTGAGCTGTCTCTCCTTTCTTGGCGCCGGCATCTGGAGCATAAGCACCTCCAGCGCCAGTTGCGGATTCACGTTGTCGGCCAGGTATTCCGCTGTCCGACCCAGCGCCCGCAAGAACGACACGATGTCTCCTACCGTATATTTTCCGGCCATCAGGGCCAGTCTGTCCAGAAGACCGGCGTTGGTGACGATTTCCGCTTGGCCCGACGCTGTCAAAAGGACGTCGCGCCACCACTCGCGCCAGAGCTCCAGCAGGGCGAAGACGTTGTTGCGGTCGCGGTAGAAGCGCCTCGACATCTCCGCCGCCCAGGCAAAACGCTCGTCGCGGCCGGCGGCGCTCAGGCGATAAACGTCCCCCAGCATCGATTCGCGGGCCGGGAGAACCGTCTCATCCTCCCAGGCCGTCACTGCCCAGCCGAGCCGCCCGCCGCTCAGCCTGGCGAGCAGAGCCGCGTCCTCGGCCGGCGTCTCCCACGTCTCCTGCAGCGCCTCCGCCACAGCAGCCACGGACATGTTGCTGAAGGGCACCAGGCGGCAGCGCGAACGGACTGTTGGCAGAAGCGCTTCCTCGCGGCTCGTCACCAGGATGAGCACCATCGACGCCACGGGCTCCTCCAGCGTCTTCAGGAGCGCGTTGGAGGATTCGGCGTTCAGGGCGTCCGCCGGGTCGATTATGGCGACGCGAAAGCGGCCTTCGAACGGCGCCCGGCTGGCGATCCGCTTCAGCCGCCGTATCTGGCAGATGCGTATCTCCTTGGAACCGTCCGCCGCGTGGTCCTTGTGATCCGGGCCCGCTTCCTCGCAGAGCCCGCCGATGCCTATGACCTCCACGTCGGGATGCCTGCCTTCCTCGATGAGCTGGCACTGGCGGCAGCGATGACAGGGTGGGTCTTCGCCGCTGCAGTTCAACGCCTGTGCGAACTCCAGGGCCGCCGTTCCCTTGCCGACCTGCGGCGGGCCGGCGAAGAGATAGGCGTGCGAAGCGCGTCCTTCCGCCAGCGCGCGGCTAAGCGACGCCTGAGCTCGCTCCTGACCAATTATCTTCCACATGGCGTCAGTCAGCCGCCCCGTCGCCGCACTCGCAGCGCAGCAGGTCGTCGTAGCTCTCGCGACGGCGCACGATTCGGGCGCGTCCGTCCTTGACGAAGACGACGGCCGGTCGCAGCGAGGCGTTATAGTTGCTGGCCAGCGGCAGGCAATAGGCGCCGGACGCGGGAATGGCCAGGACGTCGTCAGGCTGCAGCTTCGGCAGCTCGACGTCGCGGACCAGCACGTCGCCGGACTCGCAGTACTTGCCGGCGATGGTGACGCGCTCCTGCGGTCCTTCTTCGTCGGCGCGGCTGGCCAGGAGCGCCTCATAAGCGGCGCCGTAGAGGGCGGGACGGATGTTGTCCGCCATGCCGCCGTCGACGAGGACGTACGTGCGCACGCCAGCGATCTCCTTTCGCCCACCGACGCTGTAGAGCGCGACGCCGGCGCGGGCGACGAGCGACCGCCCGGGCTCGATGACGAGTCGCGGCGGTGTCAGGTCGAACGCCCGGCACGATTCCTTCAGCGTGGTCGCCAACGCCTCTGCATACTCGCGTCGGGCCGGAGCGGGAAGGCCGCGCTGGTACTGGACGGCAAAGCCGCCGCCAGCACTGATCTGTGCGAACTGATGACGTCCCTTCAGGCGCGCGGCGAACTCGAGGAGGGCCTTGAGCGACTGCTGGAACGGCTCGATTTCGAATATCTGCGAGCCGATGTGCGCGTGCAGGCCGGCGAGATCGAGCATCTTCGACGCTGCCAGCGCTTCTACTGCCTCCTCCGCCTGGCCGGTGGCGAGCGACACGCCGAACTTCGAGTCGAGCGCGCCGGTGGAGATGTAGCGGTGCGTGTGCGGATCGACGTTCGGCGAGACGCGCAGGAGGACCGCCTGCCGCTTTCCGGCCGCGGTCGCCAGCCCATCTAGTAAGGCGATCTCGCGAAAGTTGTCGATGACGACGTGGCCGACGCCGGCGTCCAGCGCCTCACCAAGCTCGCGGCGCGACTTGTTGTTGCCGTGGAGGTAGATGCGTTCCGCCGGAAACCCGGCCGCCAGGGCAATCGTCAGCTCGCCGCCGGAGGCAACGTCCAGCCCCAGCCCTTCTTGCGCGAAGAGCGCGGCGACGGCGCGTCCCAGGTACGCCTTCGCGGCGTAGACGACCGTCGTGTCAGGGTATGACGGGACGAAGGCGGAGCGCCATTCGCGGGCGCCCTCGCGCAGCTCGGTCTCGTCGAACACGTAGAGCGGCGTCCCGAACTCCCGCGCCAGATCGACGGCGTCGCAGCCGCCGAGGCTCAGGTGACCCTGCGGCGTCAGGCCGGCGGTGCGGGGCAATATGGGAACGAAGGCTGGATCGAGAGACATCGCTTCTTCCTGGGGATACTTGTTCTACGAAGATTATACGGTTGTGAAGTGGGAGGGTCTAGGCGACGATCAGCCGCGCGATGGACGCAGCGTCGCAACCAAATCGCCGTCCTCGGTGCGCAGGCTCACCTTGCCTTCGTCGCGGAGCTTGCAAAGATGGGCCGTCACCTGGCCCCCGGCCATTCTTAGCAATTGCGGCGCCAGCTCCGGGTAGATCCGACGGACCAACGCGTCGACGCTCGATTCGCCGCCGCTAAGGAGCGACAGGAGTTGCTCTTCGCGCTCGTGCCGGTGGTCGATGAGCTCCTGTATCTTTCGCTGCGGCTCCCGCACCGGCGGGCCGTGTCCCGGGCAAAGCAGCGAGGCGCCGAGCGACTTCATGCGCTCCAGCGAACGGACGTAGAGGGCCATGTCGCCGGTGGGAGGGGGTGGGATCGCCGTGGTGCCCAGCCCGAGCACGTTGTCGCCGCTGAAGAGGACCGCCTGTTCTTCCAGGAAGAAGCAGACGTGGCCGGCGCTGTGTCCGGGCGTATGAACGACGCGCAGCCGCAGGCGTCCCGCCGCCAATGCCTCGCCATCGACGAGGGGCGGACCGAAGCGGACATCCGGATGGCGGCGCTTCGGGTCGTCGCCCAGGAGGCGTTCCTCTTCCGCATGCATCCGGATCGGCGCTCCGGTGGCTGCGGCGAGCAGGAGGGCACCGCTCGCGTGGTCGCGATGATGATGCGTCAGCGCGATCAGCCCGACGCGCGGTGCGCCCAGGTCCTTCAGGTATGTCAGCCGTTCATTCGCCGCCGCCTCGTCCTCTAGGCCGCCGTCGATGATGATAGCGCTCCCGCCGTCGACGACGAGGTAGACGTTCGGCTCGTAGAGACCGGCGTACGGCGCGGAAGGAGCCCGCAAGACGTGGACGTTCGGAGTGAGCTGCACTCGCCGCCTCGCTTCGATATTGGCGGGATCATTCTAACAGGCGTTTGCCTGCTGTTTCGACCGCACGGTCGATGAAGCGTCAGCGGTGATGTGGGTCGAGGGAAGAGCAGGGGTATCTAGGCGACGCGCGCACCCTGGGACCGTGAGCAGACAATGTTGCCGCCGCTGGATTTTGCCTCGTAGAGGGCTGCGTCGGCCGTCGCGATCAGGTCCTGCGCCTCCTGGAGCGCCAGGAAGTCCGCCTCGGCGACGCCCAGGCTCACGTTGAGGCCCAGCGTATCGCCGCGCGGAAGATAGAACGGTTGCTTCTCGACCCGGCTGCGGAACCGTTCCCCGAAGCGCCGCGCCGCGCCCAGGTCCGCTTCAGGCAGCACGAAGAGGAACTCATCGCCGCCGTAGCGCCCGACGACGTCGCCCTTGCGACAGCTCTGGCGGGCAAGTCGGGCTAGTTGCAGCAGAACTTCGTCGCCGGCGTCGTGACCGAACTGGTCGTTCACCGACTTCAGCTTGTCCACGTCCAGCAGGCCGACGCTCAGCGATCCGCCGTGGCGAAGCGCGCGCGCTCGTTCCGCCTCGATGACCTCTTCCACATAGCGCCGGTTGGGAATGCCGGTAAGGGCGTCGGTGCGCGCCAGGCGGTGCTGGATCTCGGTGCTTTCCTGGAGCCGTTTGGAGAACCTTTCGAGCTGCTTCTTGGATTCCGCCAGCTCCGAGTACATGCTTCTCGCCTTCAAGCCCACCGCCAGTTGAGTGGCGATTGCCTTGAATCCCTCCACCTCTTCCGGCGGGAACGTCCGCGGCCGGAAGCTAGCAAGAGCGATCAGTCCCAGCATCTCGTCGGCGAAGAGAATAGGCACGCGCGCCGCCGATACAAGCATTACCCACTGAAACTGGCGCCGTTCTTCTTCCGCGACGATTGGGCAATGCTGCAGATCGGGCATCAGGACCGGCTGCCGCGTTCGTATCGCCTCTCTGAGCGGTCCGTCCACGACCCCTTCCGTCGACCGGAGTTGGAGTTCCGCCCCTGTGCCCTGCCAGCGGACGGAGTTGAGTGCCTGTGTTGTGATTCGCTGGGACGTGTTATCCCAGATCTCGATCCTCACGATCTCGTAGCCCGTGGTGTCGGAGATAGCGCCGGCCAGGTTCTCCAAGAGCGATTGCGTGTCCTCCCCCTGCGTCAGCACTTCGGCCGCGTTCGCCAGGGCCGACATCTGCTGGCGCTGGCGCTCCGACCAGCGGGCGTTGAGCATGCGCTCGAGGAACATGATGAGCGACGGTCGCGCCGCCTCGATGACAGTCAGGAGCGAGTGGTCCAAGCCCGTGTCCCACGGCCCGCGGACAATTACCATCTCCGCCGGGCTCTCCCTGGTAGGGATCCTGATGCCAAGGTACTCACACTTCTGTCCGGCCGCAGCGCTCACAAGGCCTTCCACGCGTCCGGCCTGGATGCTGAAGGCAACGGGCGCCTTCTGCTTTTGTGTCCGTTGCTGGACCAGCCAGAGCCCCTTCTCGCCAGTGCCGATCTCATCGCCGCAGCGCGAATCGCCGCAGCGCAGCCAGTCCAGGCCTTCGGCGTAGACAAAGCAGACGCGTTCGGCGCCGAGCGCTTCCCTAAGGGTGTCGGCTATGCGCGTTAGCCCCAGCCTGCTCGCTGGCCCCCTTGCGGCGAGATCGGCAAGCTGCTGGAGCGCATCAAGCCCGGGCTTCACGATGACCCTCTCCGGTTCGACGTCGTCAACTCACTCCACACTTAGATTCGGTAGGTGGGTCAGCATTCTAAATACGCTTTGGCTGGAGACGCGCGATCCACTGTCAGGCCGCGCTCTTCCGGGCGGAGCGCGAGCAGGTCTTATTGCCACCCTTGGCTTTGGCCTGATAGAGTGCTTCGTCGGCCTGCTTTATCAGCGCGAAGGGTTTCTGTGCATTATGAGGGTCGAGCTGCGCAACGCCGATGCTGATGCTCATTCTCGCGCTCCCATCGCTGGCGAAATCAAACACCCGTCCGGCGACCGCGGCCCGAAAGCGGTTGGCGAATCTCTGGGCCGCGGCGAGGTCCGCCCGGGGCAGTACGAAAATGAACTCGTCACCCCCGTAGCGCCCGACCACGTCGCCGCGCCGGCACGTTCGCCTGGCCAGGTCGGCAAGCTGGACAAGAGCGGCGTCCCCCGCTTTGTGGCCGTAGTTGTCATTAATCGCCTTGAATTTGTCGAGGTCGGCCAGGGCGACGCAGAGCGCCGTCTTGTGGCGAATGGCGCGCGAGCATTCGCCCTTTACCACCTCATCGATATAGCGTCGATTTGGGACGCCGGTCAGCGCATCCGTCCGCGCCAGGCGGTGCTGCACCTCGTTGCTGGACTGCAATTCCTCGGCGTACTCTCTCAGTTGTTTCTCCGACTGGGCCAGGGACCGGTACATCTCTACCGCTTTGAGGGCCGCGCCCAACTGGCTGGCAAAGCCGTTCAGGACCTCCACTTCCGTTTCCGCGAAATCTCGCGGCCGCTGGTTGGCTACCCGCAGGACGCCGAGGAACTCATCGCGGAAAGTGATCGGGAACTGGGCGGCCGAAAATATGTGAGCCCGCTTGAAGAACTGTCTCCCCGTTTCCGGTATCCTTTCGTCGTTCTGAAGGTCGGGGAGAAGCAGTGGTTGGCGCGTTGCCAGGGCCGCCTTAAGGAGAGCTTCCGGGTAAAGAGCGGTGGGCTGTCGCTGCTTCCATTCATCACCGAGGGACGTGTCAATCTGCGGCCCAATGTTCAGAACGCTGAGCACGAACGTTTGCGAGTCCTTGTCGAAAACGTCTATCGACACCAGGTCGTTGCCGGTGGAAATGGAGATGGCGTTGGCCAGGTGCTTCAGCACCGGCGAGATGCGCTCTGCCTGGATCAAGAGTTGCGCGGCATCCGCTACCGCCGACATCTGCTCGCGCTGGCGGTCGGCCTTGGCTACGCTCAGCACGCGCCCGAGCACGAGCGTGATGGCGGGCGTTGCGGCTTCGATGAAAGCGAAGACGCCCGCGCCTGCGGGGGGATTCGCCCGTGTCTTAATGATGAGCATCTCGCCGCCACCGTCGAGCTGGAAGCCGAGGAAGCGCTTTGTACCTCCCTGGCGGGCATCGACAATGTCGCTAACGCGCTCGCCGACTATGTCGAAGGCAACGGGGCCGCCGACTATCTCGCACTGGTGCTGGACCAGCCATAGCCCCATCTGGTTTGTTCCCAGCCCTTCGGCCGCGCTGGAATCGCCACACAGTATGAACTCCTTGTTCTCCGGGTAGACAAGGAAGATGCGGTCCGCCGCTATCGCCTCGCGAACGAGATCGGCGATGCGGACGAGCGATTGTTCGCCCGCCTTGCCGTCGATGGCGGCGTCCGCCAGCTTATACAGAGAAGTGACCTTTTCAGTCACCACGCAAATCCCAAAGGTATCGGTCTGTCGGTGCCTCTGCTATTAGGTTCGGCAAGGGAAGGCCGGTTCAGCAGATGCGCCGGCCCCTGTTGAAGGAGCCACCCAATCGCCTTTAGAATGGCTTCAGGAGAGGGCAAACAGATGGTCGACGAGATTTACCAGCGAACGACTCTCAGCAATGGACTGCGCGTGGTGACCGCGCCGATGCCTTTCACGCGTTCGGTGAGTATCAGCATCTATCTCGGCGCCGGCTCCCGCTATGAGGAGCCAGCTCAGGCCGGCATCTCGCACATGGCCGAGCACCTCGTCTTCAAGGGGACGGAGCGCTATCCAAGCTCACGGGAGATCTCCGAGATCGTCGACAGCGTCGGCGGGGTGATGAATGCGGTTACGGATCGCGAGTTGACCGTCTACTACGGCAAGGTGGCGCGTCCCCACTTCGACATGCTCGGCGACATCCTCAGCGACTTGTTGCGTCATCCGCTCCTCGCCGCGCAGGAGATGGAGAAAGAACGCGGCGTTATCCTGGAAGAGCTGGCCGCCGTGGCCGACTCGCCGCCGCAGCTCGTCGACCAGCTTATCGATCAGGTGATGTGGCCGGACCAGCCGCTGGGCCGCGACGTTGGCGGCAGCCGCGAGACGGTATCGACGATGACGCGCGAGATGGTGCTCGCCTACATGGGCAGGCAGTACGTCGCGGAGAACGCGGTCGTGGGCATTGCCGGCAACGTGAGTCACGACGAGGCGCTGGCGCTGGTCGAACGAGAGATGGGCGACTGGCAGCGCGGCCTTCCGGGCGGCTGGCGCCCCGCCTGGAGCCCCCCGCAGGGGCCGCGGCTAGCGGTGCAGTACAAGAAGACGGAGCAAGCGCACATTTCGCTCGCCGTCGAAGGGATGGCGATGGAGCACCCGGACCGGCCGGCGCTGGACCTTCTGAGCGTGATTCTGGGCGAAGGAATGAGCAGCCGCTTGTTTCTGGAGCTGCGCGAGCGACTGGGCCTGTGCTACGACGTGCACAGCTACGCCAGCCACTACCAGGACGCCGGCTCGCTGGCCGTCTATGCCGCTGTGGACCCGAAGAACGCACTCAAGGCGTTGACCGCGCTCATGGGGGAGTTGGCGCGGATCCGCGAAGACATTGACGACGAGGAAGTGGCGCGCGCAAAGGAGCTTTCCCGCGGCCGGGTCCTCCTGAGGATGGAGGACACGCGCAGCGTTTCCGGCTGGACCGGCGTGCAGGAGTTGCTGACGGGTAAAGTACTGACGGTGGACGACGTGCTGGAGCGCGTGATGGCCGTAACGACGGCGGACCTGCTGCGGGTGGCGAAGCAGACGCTACGTCGGGAGGCGCTGAATCTGGCGGTTGTCGGGCCCTTCCGCAGCGACGGCCGCTTTCTACCACTGCTCGATCTTTGACGAGAGGGTCGCCGCGGGTCGCGTTCGACGGGCCAGGCCGCGGCCGGCGGGAGCTACGTCTTGGGGGCAAGGGTAGGGCCGCTCGGCAACCCGAGCGGCCCTAACAGTTCCAAGCGTTAGCCTATCAATACTCCGGCGGCATCGCGGGCATGGCGGCCGACGGCGGCTCCGGGATATCCGTTATCAGCGACTCCGTCGTCAGCACCATCGCGCCGATCGACGCCGCGTTCTCCAGCGCCGAGCGCACGACTTTCACCGGGTCGACGATTCCGCGCTTGTACATATTGACATACTCGTTGCTCACCGCGTCCCAGCCGCTATCGATGTCCTTGGCGCGACGCACCACGTCGACCACAACCGATCCCTCGCAGCCGGCGTTCTCGGCTATGAGCGTCATCGGCGCTTCCACCGCGCTGATGAGGATGCCGACGCCCGTGCGCTGATCGCCCTGGAGCGTGGCCTGGAGCTCCTCCAAGGGCTTCTGGCAGCGCAACAGGGCCACACCGCCGCCGGGGACGATCCCTTCCTCCACGGCCGCCCGTGTCGCCGAGAGCGCGTCTTCGACGCGCAGCTTCTTCTCCTTGAGCTCGATCTCCGTCGCCGCGCCGACCTTTATGACCGCTACGCCGCCAGCCAGTTTCGCCAGGCGCTCCTGCAGCTTCTCGCGGTCGAACTCCGAGGTCGTTTCATCGATCTGCGCCTTGATCTGCTTGATGCGTGCCTGGATCGCCTCGTCGCTGCCGTGGCCCTCTATTACCGTCGTCTCCTCTTTCGTGGAGACCACCCGACGGGCGCGGCCCAGGTCCGACACCTGCGCGTTCTCCAGCTTGCGGCCCGTCTCCTCCGTGACGAACGTGCCGCCGGTGAGGATGGCGATGTCTTCCAGGATCGCCTTGCGCCTCTCGCCGAAGGCCGGCGCTTTGACCACCAGCGGATTGATCGTGCCGCGGAGCTTGTTCACGACCAGCGTCGCCAGCGCCTCACCGTCGCAGTCGTCGCAGATAACTACCAGGTTCTTCGTCACCTGAAGCGTCTTCTCCAGAATGGGCAGGATATCGGCGATGGCGGAGATCTTCTTATCCGTCACCAGGATGTAGGGGTCGTCGAGCGACGCCTCCATGCGGTCGGGGTTGGTCACGAAATAGGGCGAGACGTAGCCGCGGTCGAGCTGCATGCCGTCGACGAACTCCGTCTCCATGCTCAGGCCTTTGGACTCCTCGACCGTAATGACGCCGTCTTTGCCCACCTTTTCCATCACGTCGGCGATCAGGTTGCCGACCTCCTGGTCGATGGCGGCAATCGACGCTACCTGGCTGATCTGCTCCTTACCGGCCACCGGCTTGGCGGACTCCCGCAGCGCCGCAATCGCGCGCTGGACACCGCGTTCCAGTCCCCGCTTCAGGTCCATCGGGTTGGCGCCGGCCGCCACGTTCTTCAGCCCTTCGCGCACGATCGCCTGGGCCAGGACGGTGGCGGTGGTCGTGCCGTCGCCAGCGACGTCGTTCGTCTTGCTGGCGACCTCGCGGGCGAGCTGGGCGCCCATGTTCTCCTGCGCGTCCGGCAGCTCAATCTCCTTGGCGATGGTCACGCCGTCGTTGGCGATGACCGGCGGTCCAAACTTCTTCGCCAGGACGACCGTGCGGCCGCGCGGGCCCAGGGTGACCTTCAGGGCGTCGGCCAGGGCGTCGACGCCTGCCTTCAGGGCGCGGCGCGCCTCCTCATCGAATACCAGTTGTTTCGCCATGCAAACCCTCCCTAGCCCGGCCATCCCCCGAAGCGGCTGCGACGGCGGTGGCGGGAGATTCTACTTCTTGCGAGACTTTATCTCGACTTTGCAGAGAACGTCCTTCTCGGAGAGGACGATGTACTCTTCGAGGTCGATCTTGATGTCCTGGCCGCTGTACTTGGCGTAGAGGACGCGGTCGCCGACTTTCAGGTCCATTGGGATGCGCTTGCCGTCCTCGTCGAGGCGGCCGGGGCCGACGGCGATGACCTCGCCCTGCTGCGGCTTCTCCTTCGCCGTGTCGGGGATGACGATGCCGCTTGCCAGCACCTCTTCCTGAACGACGGCCTTGATCACCAGTCTATCTGCCAGGGGAATGAGTTTCGTTGCCAACCGAGGGTCCTCCTTCTGTTCAGGCTTCCGGGTTCTGGGCCACAAGAGGCCGGGCAAAGGAATATTGGGACCGGGCCGCTCTCGTGGTTAGCACTCTCGAAACGAGAGTGCTAAGCCAATATTAGCTCAGACCGCCAAGCGATGCAACAAGCTGGAGTCCACTCCTTACCGATTGTTGTTGATAGCCCGTTGCGAAACTCGGTCTAGTCGGCGACAGCTACAGTAAGTTCTTCTGCCCCGTCGGTCACTTGCAGCCCGGATCGATGTAGTTCCTTCTCTAGGGAGCCCTGCCGCTCCAGCGGTTTCAGTAGAAGCAGGACCGTTCTTTCCAGATTCCGGCGCGCTATGTCTGGGGAAGCCCCATGTGCCGTTAGCCCCAACTGAGGGCTGCGCGCCGCAAACCCGTTCTTAATCCGATACACGTCGTGTTTGAGTACGACTCGCATCTCTGTCCTCCAAATCGTCGCTTTTCTATTCACTTTAGGCAACCGACGGACGGACTGCAAATAACGTACCCAGAAAATAAGGCGTCGCTACCCCTTGACAAGCTCGGATACGGTCGCTAAAATACAGCTAAGTTGAGTTACAGGAGGTCAGTTTCATGGTCGCACTCGGGCAGGAGAACAACCGGCCGTATCCACCCCCTTCAAACGTAGTGAGCGTGCTCCAGCGGCTGAGGTCGCGCAACTTACCGGAGCGCATAGACGCTGAGTATCTACGGGATGCCAGCATTCCGGAGGGTACGATTGGACGTACGTTATTCGCCCTCCGCTTTCTCGGTATCATCTCAGAAGAAGGCGAACCGACTCAGGCGCTTCAATCCATTCACACGAGCACCGACGAGGAGTATCAGGCAATCCTAGGTGGATTGGTGCGGGAGGCATACAAAGAAGTCTTCAACGTGCTAGACCCAGCGGAAGACTCCCAAGATCGTATCATCAACGTCTTTCGGCGATACACGCCTGCCTCTCAGCGCAACCGCATGGCCGTGTTCTTCCTAGGGATGTGCCGCGAGGCTGCAATTCCGACCTTGGATGTGCCACGGCAGCGCACGATGACGGGCGGTAGACCGGTGACGAGACCGTCGTCGGCTAGAGCAACTCGCGCACCAGAGGTCGCACCGCCCAAGCCAAGGTACTCGTCTGATGTAGCGCCAGCGCTTGAGGGCCTGATCAAGAGCCTGCCGAGCCCTGGTACACCCCTGAGTCTGGAACGCCGTCAGCAGTGGCTTAGGATGGCAGAGGCTACTCTGGCCTTCGTCTATCCCGATGAAGCGGAGGTGCCCTTGTCAGCACCGGTGGAGGAAGAAACGGAGGAGGTTGACTAGCAGACAAAGAACGGCGGAGCGTCCACGTGGTAAGTGTCCAACGCTCCGCCGTCGAGAGATGCGCCGGTAGCTCAGTTAGGACCAGAGCAGGGGCCTGCTAAGCCCCAAGTCGGCGGTTCGAATCCGCCCCGGCGCACCAATCAATTAGCGGCGCCCGAAGCGCAGCAACGCTTCGAGCACCTTTACACACACGGGGGGCTACCCAATGCGTGCAATTCATTCTAGCACGGCGCAGCAACGCCGTCTAGGGAACACGGCGAGCGACAGTCTAAGGGCGGTCTTCGAGGCCCTTCCAGATGACGAATTGCTTAGTGCGCTTGAGAAGACTCGTTGGACGGGGCGACCAGGGTATCCGATTAGGGTGATGTGGCACACGCTCGTTGCATCCTTTTACCTGAACATCATCCATGACACCGACCTCATTCGGGCCTTGCGAGCAAACCCGACGCTGGCGGCAGCTTGCGGAATCCGCTGTCCGTCTCAAATCCCGTCTAAGTTCGCGTACTGCCGGTTTCGCCGGAAGCTCGTCGCCTTCAACGAGCTGGTGGCTGGCGTGCTCGCTCGATGTGTTGAGCGGCTGCGGGAGAACCTGCCAGAACTCGGGGGAACGCTCGCGGTCGATTCGACAGACATCAAGGCATGGGCTAACTGCGGGCATCACGACACCGATCCCGACGCTGGCACCGGCGCTAAGAAGAAGTCCGGCGGGACGCACTACTGGTATGGGTACAAGGTCCACACCGTCGTAGACGCTGACGCGGAATTGCCCCTGTGGTTTTCGGTCACTGCGGCCAACACTTACGATGGCTCAATGCTTCCGCCCGTGCTAGAAGGCGCTCAGGCGCAATACGACTGGCTTAGGCCGAAATACGTCACCGCAGACAAAGGCTACAACGCTCGGGCTTGCTTCGACTTTGTAGGCGAAGAGATGAAGGCGATTCCCGTTATCGACGTACAAAAGCGCCAGTCGAAGGAAAGAGAAGGGCGGCCATGCGAAGCGAAGCCGATAGTGACACCGACCGGCCTTCATTGGCAATGCAACCGCCTTCCGTACGATCCGGTTTGCCCTCGCTTCGGCAAATGCCCGCTCCTACCGATGTTCGCGGACGGTGAGTTGAACAAAAGCATCGGTGGCCGTTACTTCGAGCGCCATAGCCCGTTTCCCTACGGCTCGTGCCAATGGAAGGCCATCTACAACAAGCGCGTGTCAGTGGAAAGAGTATTCAGCCGATTGAAGGGCTATCGGAAGCTAGACGCAATCAGGACGCGAGGGCTGCCGAAGGTATGGCTGCATGTAGCCTTAAGCTTACTCGCTATGAACGTTGCAGCCCTAGTCAACAGTGCTAATAGTGCAACGACGCTGAGGAAATGCGTCGCGTAACTATGGTATAATCTGACCGATAAACGAACCGCCTGTTGCTCGCAACAACAGGCGGGAAGACCTCTCGCAAAGGCTGACCTGAAGAGCTCCTCGCGCTCTTCGACAAGAGGGTACAGCCTAATGGTTGTCTCTGTCAAGCGCGAGAGGGGGGATTTAACCGATGTTGACCCGAACTGACTGGCTTCTACGCTTCATTGCTGGCGCAGAAGGCTACGATGGTTGGATAGACCGTATTCGGATCATGAAAGGCATGTTCCTCTTTCAGGCTGAAGCGCCAGCGCCCCCAGAAGTGAATTACAGATTTCAACCATACGACTACGGCCCCTTCACCGCTGAGATATACCGAGACCTTGAGGCCCTGATCGAGAACGGCCATGTCCTTGATCTCCCTGGGGGTAAATCGTATCGGGCTACTCAGCAGGGCCGAGACCATCTGTCAAACCTGCAGTTTCCCCCTAAGCCATTGGAGGGCTTGATTAACATGCGGGTTGAGGTCTCGGATTTGAACTTCCGCGACTTGCTCAAGCGAGTCTATTCTGCGCACCCCGAATCGGCTCGTAGGAGTGTTGCCAAGGATATTCTGCATTGACGATCGTCGTAGGGTTCTGTTGCGATGCAGGGCTTGTAATCGCTTCTGATAGCCAGATTTCCGCTGGTGCCACGCGGCGCTGGGGACAGAAGGTTTGGGCAGTACCCGCTCTAGGATTCACGTTCGGGCTTGCCGGGGCCGAGTCCACAATGCAGTTGCTTCAGGACTATCTTCTAAACGCCACCTTCGATTCGACAGATGTAAACCTAGTTCGTCTCAAGATTACCGAGGCTGTGTCCGCCGTACTCAAACCTGAATATGATCGTGTGGCCTCACTCATCGCAGGAACAACTGCCAGCAACTTGCCGCTAGGTGAAGCCCTCGTAGGGATTTACGTCGGGGGTCGGCCCCATCTCTTTGAACTCGCCGCTAACGGACTCGTGACAGATCATCACGTAAGGAACTTCGCGGCTATTGGAGCGGGCAAGCCATTCGCCGAGCATGCCGCCACAATATTCCGAGACCTTCCAGCGGGCATGACTCTGCACCAGGCGAAGATGTTAGCCTTCCGAATGGTTCAGGATGCAATCGAGGCGGCAGGTCCAAACATACCTGTAGGCGGTCCTGTGCAGATGGCCTCAGTTTCACCTGGCCCTCCACCAACCCCTGTTCTACTCCAACCGGATGACCCTGCCCTGAAGGATGCTGTAGACGGTTGGATGGCGGCCGAGGCCATGAGGTTTCAGGAACACCTCCCGCCAGGGGAAGAACCCCCTCCGCCCTCCTAGCCGCCCAGGGTTTCGCAACAGGCTATTGACTTCCTTACACGCTAGCGTGTAAGATGGCCGCATGGCAAAGGGAAAGCGAAGGGCCGTTTGGAACGCTGGCCGCATCCACGGACTGCGGGACCACCTGGGCCTGACGCAGACGCAGATGGCGGAGGAGATGGGCACCCGCCAGCAGACGATAAGCGAGTGGGAGACGGGGCAGTACGAGCCGCGTGGGGCGTCCGCCCAGCTCCTGACGCTTATCGCCGAGCGGGTCGGCTTCGTCTACGAGGCGAAGGCCGGCGGGACCGTCGAAGAGGGACGCGAAGGCTAGGATGCCGCTGCTTCTAGGGGAAAGACGGGCGGGCTACGACGCGGCGGGGGCGGAAGAGGCGTGTCCGGAAAAGGCGTCCGAAAGCGCTCTCCTCCTTGATTTCCCGGCCAGCGCGCCGCAGCTCCATGAAGAGGAGTTGGTGCGCCTCTGGGAAGGACAGCGCTTTCCCCGCGAGGCGCTGCGCCTCCGCGACGGGCAGGCCCTTCAGGTGGTCTATCGCGGCCGTCGCAACCTTTCCGCCGGCCCTGACTTTCTGAGCGCACTCATCGCTGACGAGCGGGGCCGCCTGCTGAAAGGCGACGTAGAGTTGCACGTCCGCTCCAGCGCCTTCGTCTCCCACGGCCATCACCTCGATCCGCGCTACGACAACCTCATCCTCCACGTGGTCTTCCACGATGACGTCGGCGCTCCCACATTGCTTCGCTGCGGCCGGCGCGTTGCCGTGGTCGCCCTGGCGCCCTGGGTGGCCCGCCGCGCCGAGGAGTTGCGGCTCTGGCTGGCGCAGCCTTCCTCCTGGTCCGAGCCCTGTCGCAGCGCGGTGGCCAGAAGCGGCTGGCCCGAGGTCAGGGGCCTCCTGGAACGGCTGGGGCAGATGCGTTTCCGCCAGAAACAGGCTCGCTTTGCCGCCGTTCTCCGACGACAGGGCGCTAATCAGACGCTCTACGAAGGCCTGCTCAAGGCGCTGGGCTACAGCCGGAACGAGGAGACCTTCTCCCGCCTGGCCCAGGCGTTCCCCTATGAAGAGCTGCGTCGCACCCTCGACCGCGAGGGGCAGACGGTGGCGGAGGCGCTCCTTTTTGGCCGGGCCGGCCTTCTCCCCAGCCAGCGCCGCCTGAAAGCAGCCGGCTCGCCCTACGTCTCGCGCCTGGAGGAGCTCTGGGCGCGGCGACGCTCGGAGCCGCCGGCGCCGGTGCTGTGGCAATTGAGCGGGCTTCGTCCCAACAACCTGCCTGCCCGCCGCCTGGCCGGCTTCGTGCGCCTTCTGTCGCGCTGGCCCAGCCTTGTCGCCGGCCTGTCCCTCCTGGAGGAAGCGGACTGCCTTCCCCTGTCGAAGCTGCTCGCCGCCTGGCAGGTGCCGGCGGATGGCTTCTGGCGCAATCATCACGACCTCTCGGAGGGGAGCGGTGCGCCGGCCGGAGCCCTCATCGGCCGCGGCAGGGCGCTGGAGATGCTCACAAACGTCGTGCTGCCGTTCGCCGCCGCCTGGGGAGAGGCCCGCTCCCTCGACGATCTCTCAAGACAGGCGCTGGCGGTCTTCCTGCGCCTGCCCTCGGCTGGCTCCTACAGCGGCACCCGCTTCTTGGAAGCGAACTTCCGGCCGCTGTCCGGCCCAGACCATCGCGACGCCTGCCTCCAGCAGGGGCGCCTCTACCTCTACCGACAGTACTGTTCAGCCGGCGAGTGCACGGTCTGCCCCCTCTCCGCGCTGCACGCCGTGTGAGACGCCTGCTCCAGACCGGCCAGTCCGAAGCCGACGATTGAGGGGAGACGGGAGGAGGCGATGCCCGCCCGGCTTCTACGACTGCGGGAGGCCGAAGCCGCTGAGGACGTCCTGCTCCAGGCCGGCCCTTTCGCCTCGTTGGAAGCGGAAGTAGCCGCAGGCCGCGACCATGGCGGCGTTGTCGGTACAGAGGACCGGCGGCGGCAGGCGGACGGGGACAGGGGCGCGCCGGACGAGGGCCTCACGCAGCGCCCTGTTGGCGGCCACGCCACCGGACACCACTATCTCCGTCACCCGCTCGTCGCGCGCCGCCCGCACGGTCTTGGCGACCAGCACGTCGACGACCGCATCCTGAAAGGCGGCGGCGATCTCTGCCCGTGGTAGATCCTCCTCGCCCTGTTCGCGAACCACGCGCAAAACAGCGGTCTTCAGGCCGCTGAAGCTGAAATCGTAGCCACCGGCTAGCCAGGCCCGCGGCAGCCGCCAGCGCCGTCGCGCCTCCGCCGGCACTCCCGCCGCCGCCCTCTCGACGGCCGGGCCGCCCGGAAAGCCCAGGTCGAGCAGTCGCGCCACCTTGTCGAACGCCTCGCCGGCGGCGTCGTCCCGCGTGCGACCGAGCAACCTGTAGCGACCGTGGTCGCTCATGACCAGCAGGTCGGTATGGCCGCCGGAGACGATGAGGGCGAGAAGCGGGAACTCCGGCGGCTCTCGCCCTGAGCCGGCGACGTCCAGCCAATTGGCGTAGATGTGCGCCTCGAGGTGGCTGACGCCCACGAGCGGCAGCCCGCGGGCGAAAGCGATCGCTTTGGCTGTGTTGAGACCCACCAGCAGCGAGCCCGACAGGCCGGGCCCGACGGTCACGGCGATGGCCGCGAGGTCGCTCCAGGCGCAGCCCGCCTCGGAAAGGGCCTCCTCGACGACGGGCAGCAGGCTCTCGAGGTGCTTTCGCGACGCCATCTCCGGCACCACGCCGCCGTAGCGGGCGTGCAGGCTCACCTGAGAAGCGATGACGCTGCTAACGATGCGCCGGCCGTCCTCGACGACGGCGGCTGCGGACTCGTCGCAGGAGGACTCGATGCCCAGGATATTCATCGACTGCGTCTTCAGGGGTTGGCGTCTTGCGGGCCGGGCGCGGACGGAAGGCCGGCGACGAAGAGGGAATCGCCGTTCAGAACGTAGATGCGGGCGGTCACCTCGTCCACCGCCACCGCCTGCGGGTCGGTCAGTTGGCTGCTGACGAACTGGCGCTCGAAGCGACCGTCGCCGCTAAAGAGGACGATGCGCTTGTTGCCGCGGTCCACCACCATCAGACTACCGTCGGACAGGGGCAGCAGCGAAGCGGCGGAGGTGAGCGGCCTGTCCAGCCCCGCCATGTCGAAGGCCACCTCCTGGCCGGCGGAGAAGCGGCGGATCTTTCCGTCTTCGCCGAGGACGTAGATATCGCCGTTCACGGCCAATCCGATCGCGCTGGAGAAGTCCGACCCTTCGATCGAGGCGGTTGGCTCCCGCGCCGTGCCGTCTTCGCCCGCCGGATAGTGCCATACCTGGCCGCTCTGCTTGTCGAGGGCGTAGAGGCCGTCGTCGCCGGCGTAGAGGCTGTCCAGAGAGCGCCACTCGCCGTCGCCGCCCAACGACAGCGGCCGCGGCTCCGCGTTGGGGCTCAGAGAGAACAGATGGTTGTCGCTATCGAGGACGAGCAGGCTGCCGCCGTTCGGATCGGGCAACCAGGTGATCTGGACGGGTTTTGCCGCCTTTATCATTCCGACCAGGTCGCCCTCGTTGAGCACTTCTTTCGTTTCGCCTTCCGGGTCGGTCAGCTTGACGGAGACGACGCGGTTTTTCTTGCCGTCGAGAAGATAGGCTTGCCCACCGCCGACGACAAGCTGCTGGAGCGCGAGATCGCCGGTGAGCTGCGTCTTCAAGTCGGCGACGGGCCGCAGGTCTGCCAGCTCCTGGACGCCGTTCATGGTCGCGACGGCCCCGGCCACTTCACTCTTCAGGCTGAGAAGCCCGACATCGGCGGCGCGAATGCCTTCGGCCTGGGCCAGGCTGCTGCTCGCCTCGTTGAGGAGGCGGCGCTGCTCCGACGGGTCGGAGGTGGAAACCGAGGCGTTGTAGTCGTTTCTCGCCGTTGTCATCAGGGAATCGAACTTCTGGTCGCGCGTGCCCTGGATCGAGCTGGGCATCACCCACCAGGCGAGCAGCCCGATAACAACAAGAAGAAGAACACCCGGCAGCAGCCAGACGGGGAGGCGCTTCGTGAGGCGGCTGACCGGCGCCGGGCCGTTGTGACGAAGCCCGGGTTGGGAGGCCCGCAGCCGGACGGTCTGCCTGCCGGGCGCCGGCGCGCTGACGGCCACCGGCGCCAGCTCCAGCGGCGAGAGCAGGTGGAAGTCGGTCTGGCTGTCCTCTTCGTATGGAGCAGGCTCGCGACGGAGAGAGGACGGCGGAGCCACGGCGGGTGTCGGGGAGACGGCGACCGGCGGCGCTGCTTCCGCGGGCAGGCCGCTCGGCGTGGTTTCTCGCTCGACCGCCGTCTCCTCGGCCTCGAAGCAGGTCAGCAGGAAGACGGAGAAGTCCGGCTGGTCGCGGGTAAGGAGGTAGAGCTCGGAGAGCGCCTCTTCCGCATCCAGCGCCAGCAGCGTACGGATGTGGTCTTCATCGACGACCTCCGTCAGCGCCGGCGAGGCGACGAGAAGAAGATCGCCGGGCGAGAGCTCGTAGCGACGCAGTTGTGGTCGCAACTCGTCACCGAGGCCGAGAGCGACGCTTGCCGCGGGGTCTTCGGCGACGAGGCGGGTAACCGAGCCCTCATGACGGAAGTAGGCCAGGCTGGGCCCGGCCTGGGCGAGATAAGCGACCGTCCCGCGAACGACAAGACAACTCAGGCCCGCGCCCACCTGGTGCTCGCGGAGGCTGCGGCGGTTCCAGTCGCGCAGGTTCTCGTGGGCGGCGCTTATTGCCTTCGTCAGGGCGCCGGTTATAGAGAGGTTCTGGCGCTCGAAGAGGTGGCCGACGACGGCGACGAGCTGGCCGCAGAACTCCTCGCTACCGGGAAGGGCGGGCTGCGCCAGGACGTAGAGGTCGATAGGTTCTTCGCCGGAGGGTTGGAGGCTGAACTTCCCTTGCCAGGGTCCGGCTTGCTGCGCCTGACCCCGCACGATGCCGAACTGCCCCACCCACGTCCTGACAGCCATCGGTTGCAGATTATACCATCATTATGCTGCGGTACAAGCGGGTGACTGCGTTGTCGATGGCGTTTTCGACGCCGCTGAAGGCGTGTAGGGCGCTCCGCAAACGTTAGCCGACAGTCCGCCAAACTTATTGCGTGGCCGCGTCTCGCCGTGCTATTATGCCGTTTGCTGTGTCTTTCGGTCGCTGCGGCCCGCGGCGCCTTCGACTCCATATGCTTAAGCCGTGAAGGGCGCTGTATGCTGTTTCGACTGTTCGCCGTCGCGAATAGGGCCCCGCTGGGCAGCAAGGAAAGGGGGGATTGATGCACGTTACAATCGACGGGTACGGCGGTGACCCCCAGAAGCTGGCCGACGAGAACCTGGTGCGCGCGTTCTTGGACCTCTGCCCCTCGGCGATAGGGATGACCAAGATCGCGCCTCCTTACGTTTGCCGCTATGTCGGCGCGAAGCCGGAAGACTGGGGCGTCTCGGGCTTCGTCCTCATTGCTGAAAGCCACATCTCGGCTCATACTTTTCCCGACCACGGCTACATATGGGTGGACGTCTTCTCCTGCAAGAGCTTCAACGCCGAGCAGGCGGTAGACGAGATTCGGCAGCGCTTCCAGCTCAGCGATCTGCGCGTCCACACTCTGCCGCGGGGCCTGGAGTTTCCGCATAGCGTGCCGGAAGCCGTGCCGCTTGCCGGCTCGGAACGGCATGGGGTCGCCGACTCCCTGCAGGACCTGTCTGATGGCAGGCCGAGCACGGAGGCGAACGCGGCCCACCCCTTGTTACCCTCCTGACCAGCATTCATCTTCCGGGAGACTTGCTCGTGGACGACCTCCTTCACTCTCGCGTCCGGCCGTTCTCCGTCGGCTGTCCAATGACTGCGGCGCAGTTTCTCGACGCGATGGGCGGCACGGCGTTTCAGGCGCGGAACCTGGCCGAAGCCGCACGCATCTGGTCGCGCATGCTCGAGGACGACGTCGTGATCATGTTCGGGCTGGCCGGCGCGATGGTGCCGGGAGGAATGCGGAAGGTTATCGCCTACCTGATTGAGAACCGCATGATCGACGTTCTCGTCAGCACCGGCGCGAACCTGTTTCACGACGTGTACGAGACGCTGGGCAAGCCGCACTACCAGGGCAGCGCCGAATCCGATGATCAGGAGTTGGGCCGGCGGCGAATAAACCGTTTCTATGACGTGCTGGCCCCCGAGGCCGATTTCTCCGCCGCCGAAGAGTTCATCACCCAGTTCTCGTTCACGCTCGACGGCTCGCGACCCTACAGCACGCGTGAGTACTTCCAGCGACTCGGCGAGGCTCTCCTGCCGGTGGCGCAAGAGGAGGGTATTCTTACCGCCGCCGCCCGGCGCGGCCTGCCGGTCTATTCGCCTGCCCTCGGCGATAGCGTTCACGGCCTGGCGATCGCCGTCGGACGTGTCCGCAGCGCCCGCTCGGGCCAGAAGTCTCTGCCCGTCCTCTTCGACATCATCGGCGACGTGCTGGAGACCGCGCATATCGCAGCGACGGCGCCGGCAACCGGCGTCATCTACGTCGGCGGTGGGACGCCGAAGAACTTCATCCAGCAGGCGGAGGTCGGCGGCTACATCTTCCGGCGGGAGCTTCCCGGCCACAAGTACGCGATCCAGGTTACTATGGACCAGCCGCAATGGGGCGGCCTCTCCGGCTGCACGTTCGAAGAGGCGCAGTCGTGGCGGAAGATCGCGGCGGACGCGACGATGGCGACCGTGAACGTGGAGGCGACCGTCGCGCTGCCGCTCATCGTGAGCGCGCTGGCCGAGAGCAGTTCGGGAATCATCGAAAAGCGCCGTCCGCCGGCGATCAGCTTCGACGGCATGCTCGGCGCCTTGCGCGAAGGCTGAGCGCGACGATGCGGAAGGATCTGTTCTACCCGCCGTTCGGCTTCCTCGCGCCCCAGGCCGAACTCACCGCTTTCGAGACCGCCCGCGTCGTCGTGCTGCCGGTGCCGTACGACGCGACGACGACGGCCCGCGCCGGCGCCCGCAACGGTCCTGCCGCCATCATCCACGCCTCGCAGGACCTGGAGCCGTACGATCTGAC
>Ga0187849_1001700_pt1 | contig 22883 bp, 15 predicted proteins | sample June2016WEW_4_10_2_FD_132412 | JGI IMG/M metagenome (GOLD analysis project Ga0187849, IMG submission 132412) | Peatland microbial communities from SPRUCE experiment site at the Marcell Experimental Forest, Minnesota, USA - June2016WEW_4_100 | ecosystem: Environmental > Terrestrial > Soil >...
ATAAGGTGGGGGTAACTTATCGTTATCCAAATATAGGATGGTGGCTCGTTCATTTTACGGCGATAAGCATAGTGTATGCTCTTAGCGGCTGGCTGTGGAGGTAACCATGAACAAATTCAAGATATTCTCTTTGAACTGGTGGATTCTGCACATTCTGGCCTTGATATTTTTCGTTCTCTTACGCCATGCGATGCATTTTTGACAACCATTTGCTTCATTTTGGTCCCGCGAGGCCGGGCAAACCCACTTCACAAAGTGAAGTAGGGCGAAGCCCCGCGAAGCGAGACCTTGACACCATTGTCACTTTACTTTCTGATGCGCTTAACATTTGGCTTGCCTTCAAACGCACCACGTTTAATGTCTGTGCGTTCTGCATGGCTGCGCGCACGGTCGCCGCTCTTATCATGACAGGTGCATTTTTTTCGAGCAAAGTATTATATAAGTCTATCATACGAGGTGTTAAGAATCGTTCGGAGTGGATAATTTACCTTGTTCTTCACGGGTCATACGGAGACTCGTCCCCTTCCCTCATCCCGCTATAATGGACACGAAGACACCGAGGGAGCAGATAAGCGCGAACAATTCGTTTTGCGCTGAGCAGGGACAGCCTGTATACTGTGAGAGTGTTTCGATCCTACTGCACCTAACCGAGAGTCTTAATGAAAACTGTTGCCGAAGTCATAGGCGTCTTCTTTTTTGTCCTTGCCATGCTGGGAAATGCCAACGCGGATCAGGGCGGGAGGCGGGTTTCATTCGTTCCGCAGTGGATACCCCAAGCCCAGTTTGCGGGCTACTATGTCGCCCTTGAAAAGGGCCTTTACGAAAAATACGGTCTTGAGGTAAACATTCTCCGGTGCATACCCGAAAGGCCTTCGGCAGAATGGCTTAAGAAAGGCGCCGCCGATTTCGCCACAATGTTTCTTTCAACCGCAATCGCCGAACGGGCAAGAGGAACCAGGCTGGTCAATGTTGGCCAGATTGTTTCGAGGTCCTCGCAAGTCCTGATAGCGAAAAAGTCGAGCGGCATCAATTCCTGGCAGGACATAAACGGCAAAAAGGTTGGACTCTGGGGAGCGGAACTAAGCATAATGCCTACGGCCCTCTTCAGGAGATATGGCCTGCAGGTTACCGTCATTCCACAGTCCTCGACGGTCAACCTTTTCCTGAGGGGCGGCGTGGATGTGGTTTCGGCGATGTGGTACAATGAGTACCACACCATTCTGGACGCCGGCGTAGAGCCAGAGGACCTGGTGGTATTCCACCTTTCCGATCTTGGGTTCAATCTTCCGGAAGACGGCATATACTGTTTGGAGAGCACATTCAAAAAAGACCCGCAAAGTTGCTGCCGCTTTGTTCGAGCATCCCTTGAAGGCTGGAGATATGCTTTCGATCATCAGGAGGAGGCGCTCGATATCGTCATGAAGTATGTAAATGAGGCCAAGAGTGCGACGAACCGGCAGCATCAGAAGTGGATGCTCGAACATATGCGCGAGGTGATCGACCTGCCCGAATCCGGAGGATATGAAACGCTGTTAAAAGAGGAGGACTACAAGGCTGTCGCTGGCGAACTCATAGTGAGCGGCCTTATCGGCAATATTCCCGCTTTTTCGGACTTCCTTGAAAACTGTGCTGCCGTCAATGAAAAATAGAGGCCTAGCATTCAAACTCATCCTGTTTACCCTTTCCGGCACAATGGCCGTCTTTCTTTCCGCATTCGCCTACTTCTATCTCTCCTCAAAAGATTCCATGATGAAATACGTCGAGGAGAATGCCCGCAACTTGACCCATTCCACAGCGTATCAGATTGAGAATGTGCTCGAGGGCGTGGAAAAAGTCCCCCTGAATTACGCATCCCTCATGTCGGCCAGAAATTTTGAAGCAGAGGATATGGCTCAGCTCGCGAATCGGATGGTTTCAGCAAATCCTGAAATCTACGGGGCCGGGATAGCTTTCGAGCCCGGTGCTCTCGCCGCGGACGCCCACTATTTCTCACCTTACTGCTACAGAAAAGAGGGGGGCCGTTTGACAAATGTAGTGCTAGGCGATGAGTCCTATCATTATTTCACGATGGACTGGTACCAGATCCCCAAGGAACTCAATCGTGCGGCGTGGACCGAGCCATACTATGATGAAGGCGGCGGAAACATGATCATGGCCTCCTTTTCGGTTCCCTTTTACAAAGGCCAGTACGGGGAAAAGCGGTTCCAGGGAGTAGTGGAGGCGGACATCGCACTGCATGGGCTTCAGGAGATAGTTTCGGCCATCAAGCTGTACCGGTCGGGTTACGCCTTCCTGATTTCCCGGAACGGCGTATTCATCACCCATCCCGACAGCAGTCTGGTCATGACTAATTCCATATTCAGCATTGCCGAAGAAAAAAAGAGCGATCTGCTTCGCCGGATCGGGAAGGATATGATCAGCGGCGGCGAGGGCTTGGTGGCCCTGGAAAGCGGCTTGTTGCTTCCAACCAAATGCCGGCTCTATTATGCCCCGCTCTTCTCGATCGGGTGGTCGCTCGGTATCGTTATCCCGGAACATGAGTTGCTCGAAGGTGTAAATCGCCTTGGCCGCATGGTCATCCTGATAGGGCTTGCCGGCGTTTTCCTGATGGCAATCATTCTAATGCTGATCGCCCGGAGGATTACCAGGCCTCTTAAAGATCTGTCCGCGACAACCGTCGAGATTGCCCTGGGCAATCTTGACACGAGACTGCCCGATATTCAAAGGGGCGATGAAATCGGCACGTTGGCCCGCTCATTCGAAGAGATGCGGCTTGCCCTCAAGGACTACATCAAACACCTTACCGAAACGACCGCAGCCAAGGAAAGAATTGAAAGCGAACTGAAAATTGCCCGAAATATTCAGATGAGCTTCCTTCCCAAGGCATTTCCGCCTTTGCCGGCAAAGAACCGGATGGAGATATCCGCCAGACTTGAGCCTGCAAGAGAAATCGGTGGAGACCTGTATGATTACTCCCTGATCGACGATGACCACCTGTTCTTCGCCGTCGGCGATGTCTCAGATAAAGGAATTCCGGCAGCGCTTTTCATGGCTGTGACGAAGACACTTCTCAAAGGCATCGCAGAAACCGGCATTGACCCTTCGGAGATCCTGCACAGGTGCAACCTGGAACTGTGCGGCAATAATGACTCCATGATGTTCGTTACGGTATTCTGCGGTATTCTCGACCTCCGGACGGGCCGGCTGAAGTATTCGAACGCCGGTCATGAACATCCGATCATCGTCAGGCGGGATGGTCAGCCCGAGAGTATCCCAGTTCCCGAAGGATTTCTCCTTGGAGTTGAGGAGCAATCGAGTTATCAAACCATGGAAATTGGGCTTGAGCCGGGAGACAAGTTAATTGTCTATACGGACGGGGTTACCGACGCCGTGAATGCCGCCGGAGAACTATACTCTCTCGCAAATCTTATGACAACAGTGCGATCCTGCGCGTCGCTTTCCGCCGAAGGAATTGCGACGGAGATCCTTGGATCGGTAAAACTGTTCTCATTGGGCATTCCGCAGGCGGATGACATAACAGTGCTAGCTCTCTCATTCACCAGTGCAAAGGTTTGAGCTCCTGAAGATTCATCCAAGGGTTCAAAATAAGGCCTCCCGCTCCCGCCCCGTCTCGCGGGCGGGCGGGCTGTCGAGAATGAGCGGTCGGCCTCCGCGCTACGCGCTCACATGTCGCTACGGGAGGCCGGGCAAGCCCACTTCACAAAGTGAAATAGGGCGAAGCCCCGGGAAGCGAAACCTTTACACCATTGTCACTTTACTTTCTGATGCGCTTAACATTTGGCTTGCCTTCAAACGCACCACGTTTAATGTCTGTGCGTTCTGCATGGCTGCACGCACGGTCGCCGCTCTTATCATGTCAGGCGCATTTTTTTTCGAGCAAGGTATTATATAAGTCTATCATGCGAGGGGAAATAGGCATGGAATTGAACAGTTACAAGCAGGACAAATTTTTCATAGTGAAGGCCAGCGGCCGAATGGACGCAATTTCAGCTCCGGAATTCGAAAAATCTTGCCTGGAATGGATACAACAGGGCGAATCCACGCTCGTCGTGGACCTTGAGGGGCTGCAATACATGAGCAGCGCCGGTCTGAGGAGTATCCTGGTCGTCGGCAAGAAGCTCAAATCCGTGGGCGGCAGCCTTTCTTTTAGCTCTCTTACGCCGAATGTCGCTCATGTGTTTTCAATTTCCAGCTTTGGTTCCATGTTCCCGGTGTATGATTCACTCGAAAAAGCTCTCGGGAACTCCTGAGGTAAAAATGTCGATATTGCGCCTGCCAGCGAGCATGGAATCGTTCGAGTCCTTTCGGTCCTTCGTTCTCCAGGAATTGGAACGCGGGAACGGTCTTGAGGAACTGCTTCCCCAGGTTGACCTCGTAATGGAGGAGGTCCTGGTCAATGTGATCAATTATGCCTATCCGAAGGGAGAAGGGAAAATCGAGGTCGAATGCCTCGCCGAGGGCCCAGGAAGGTTTCGCGTGACGGTAAGGGATTGGGGAGTCCCATTCAACCCCTTGGACCAGGCCGCCCCGGACCTGTCTACGGACATCTCCAGCCGCCAGGTAGGGGGCCTGGGGATTTACCTGGTAAAGCAAATGGCCCGCCGGCAAACCTACGAATACCGGGATGGGGGCAATGTCCTCACGCTCTGGTTCGAAAAGAACGGGTAGAAGGCGGACCTTTACCCGGAGGCCCTTTCCCGATCCTCGTATGATAGACTTATATACAACACTGAACATGTTTTCATAGCCTATACCGAAGAATAGTTTCTCGGCGCAGCCATGCGAGGGGGCCTGATGCAACTCTGGCATGTTTGAGCAGTACTTCATGGCGTGCGCTGCAACCATAGAAGTTAGCGCGTGAGAATAGCCGCTCCGCATGGATTCAAGCAGCTCTTTTGCTCACTTCGAATGGAGATTCCCTGAAATTCAAGCGACTCTTTCCCAGTCGTTTCTAACAATCCTGAGTATCTCTCGGGCCCAGTCGGAGAAAAGATGAATACTCTCCCAATCGGGCCTACCCACGATCTTTTGCATCAGAAGCGCGTCATCGTCGAACCAGCGCGGCAGGATTCCGCCAATGAAATAGCCGCGGCCGCGGAGTACTTCCACGGCGCGCCCGACCCACGGGCAGGCCAGATTGACCGATACCTGGATCACCTTGATTTTTCCGGTAAGGATTTCATTTTCCAGGCCGTTGAAGTAGGACTCGAAATCTTCCCCTATCGCTGTAACGGCAATTCGGGCGACCTGGGGAAATTCAAAGACCTCCAACGATGCCCTGGAGGATATGCCGGCAGGTGGAGTATCGCCACAGACTTCGATGGTGCGCCGGTCATCCAATGCGGAATAAATTGACCTCATGACTTTTTCATAGACCGGGGGAAGATAGACCGTGTGCGGCCTGGGAACATAGGACCGAAATGCGAGCAGGGAAGTCACACGGCCCGAAGAACTCTTTTCCTTGGCGTAGGTCTCAGCCGGCATCAAATCGATCTCCAGGCCGGTTTCAATGAACTTGTAGCGCCCGACGACCTTCTGCTGGTAGACATGATTGCAGCCCGCCTCACCCCATATTTCTGCAACACCCAGCTCCAGGGCTAATCGTTCGTAGACGTGGTACAACATCAACTGGTTGATGCCCCCCTGGCGGTACTCGGGCAAAACGAGCCCGGCCCCGCATTCATAAAGGCCCGGGTAGGGGGAGGAGCGGAAAAGCGCCATGTGGCCGGCGATGTCCCCATTTTCCTTTCGCGCCACTACGGAGTAGTTTTCTCCCGCATCGAGGGCTTCGGCAAGCTCTTTGGGCTTGTAGAATCGTTTGACGGGGTAGTTATCGCCATATACGGCCTGAAACAGCCGGCATATCCCCGGTGCGTCTTCCGGGCGGTAAAGATGAATGAAAATTCGTTCGCCGGAAGAGAGTTCACATTGATCCGGCTCGATCTGAGGGACCTTTTTAAAATGCATCATTGACTCCTCTAATTCAAAAAGCTGAATTCCCCTGACATTACGGGACCCGGGCGCCCTTCTTAGTCACATGGGAAGTGGGAATATCAAGGGCGGCAGATCCCAAAGTTTTTAATTGGCAACTGTCAGGCGCAGGAGAAGATTTCCGGCGACTGTGCGCCGATAATCCGCATCGGCCCGTACGTCGCTTATGGGATTTACTGCTTTTCGAACAATGGCGGCGGCCTCCCCAAGGCTTGCAGCAGTTAGCTTTCCGCCGATGAGCGCCTCCTCGGCCTCGCGGCATGTTATGATCGTCGGCCCAACGCTGCCCCAGGCAAGAGCGGCCTTCTCCACAAGACCGTCGGGCGCAAGACGAAGGAGGGCCGCCATGCTCACCACCGAGCAGGCAAGAGCATTCCGCAGTCCCACTTTCTCGAAGTGATGCAGATTATATTCCACCGGCTTTTTCACCCATACGGCGGCCAGGACCTCCTCCCCATGAAGGCGCGTGGCGCGTGGTCCCGTGACAAAGTCTCCAATCGGCATCAGCCTCGCACCCCCTTTTGATCGCAGTTCCACTTCGGCTTTCATCGTATAGAGCGGCGGAAGTGTGTCTCCAGCAGGCGAGGCAGTACAGATGTTGCCCCCAATGGTACCCATATTCCGGATGAGCGGGGAACCGATTCCCGCGATCGCCCGCCAAAGCGCCGGGAGATGATTTTGAACCAGAGATTCCTCAAGAAGCTGAGTGTGCGTCGTGCACGAGCCGATGCGGACGTTGTCGCCCCGGTCGCCGACCCCTTTGAGTTCCTCTATTCGATCCAGGCAAATCAGCGTTTCGGGGTTCAACATACCATTATAGGTACCCACCAGGAGGTCAGTGCCTCCGGCATAGACGGCCGCTTGCGGCCTTTCCTCGAAACAGCGCCAGAGTTCTTCGAGTGAGCCGGGCAGAAAGACTTCTCTCATCGCAGCTTCCCTTCGCGGATCTTTCTGGCAGCCGCTTCCACCGCATCGACTATTTTTACATAACCGCTGCATCGGCACAGATTACCGCTCAATCCCACCCGGATTTGTTCCCTGGTCGGATCAGGGTTTTGGTTCAGCAGATGCACCGCCGCAAGTATCACTCCTGGAGTACAAAACCCGCATTGCACGGCGCCGTATTCTATAAAGGCCTCCTGGACGGGATGCAGGGTTCCGTCAGCTGCGAGGCCCTCGATCGTTGTAACTTGACGTCCCTGGAGTTGCACCGCCGCCATGAGGCATGAGAGGCGGGCGTGTCCGTCAACCAGGATAGTGCACGACCCGCATTCCCCTGCGCCGCAGCCATCTTTGGTGCCGGTAATCCCCAGGTCTTCCCGGAGCACATTGACAAACCTGCGGTCCGGAGGGACCTCCACGTCGGTTTTTTTGCCGTTCAGATAAAATGAAATTCTCATCCGTCCACTCCGCACCCCCTGCCCGTTGCGCGAAGTACACTCGCCGCAGTTAGGGGAGACCTTCGCAAGCGGCACCCCGCCGCATCTTCGACGGCGCCGGCTATTGCCGGCAAAGGAGCGTTCGTCCCGACTTCTCCGATCCCTTTCATGCCGAACGGCCCCGTAGACTCAACCGTTTCTACGCAAATAGATGTGACTTCGGGAACATCCAGGGAAGTGGGAATAATGTAGCCGGTAAAATTGGGGTTCAATATTCTCCCCTGCTCCAGAAGGACCTCTTCCATCAAGCCGTAACCTAATCCCTGTGAGACCGCGCCGTGGACCTGCTGCTCGAAACCGGTCGGATTGATCACGCGCCCTCCTTCGGTCACGGCGAAATAGCCTTTCACGTCGATTTTCCCGGTGAGTTCATCTACTTCAACGTACGCAAGGTGCGCCGCGTAAGAAAAAAACACGTGCGGAAAACCTATTTTGAACTCCCTGGCCGCATCGATATTGTCCTGGGCAACGGGCATCACGAACTGATTGACCGCAATCCGGTCAGTTTCGGGGAAGGTTCGTCCCAGCAGGTCGAGCGGGACATCCCTGCCCGAGGGAAGATGCCTTATTGTTCCCGGCAGAAGAGTCAACCCGTGCGTTTCATCGAGCATGAGCACGAGAGCGGCCCGGTGCAGAAGCTTCTCTTTTAGTTCTTTGCACGCCTGGATGAGAGCGTTTCCATAAGTATAGGTCGTTCTGCCCGCAGACGAAGATCCTGAAGGGTGGGTCAGGTCCGTATCGGGCTGCACGATTTCCATGCGTGAGGCGTCCTGGCGCAGAATTTCTCCCGCCATCTGGATAAAAGCGCTTGCGTTGCCCTGTCCCATGTCGGCAACACCCCCATAGACACGGATTTTTCCTTCCCGCGTCAACTCAACTTGGGCGATGGCGGAATCCGGAAGTCCCCTGCCGTATCCCATAGCGTTTGAAACGGCCGCTATGCCAACCCCCCTTCGCTTGAACGGCCCGGCGGCGGCCTTCCATTTGCCGCTTTCGGTCCAAAGGCAGTGCCGGCCCAGGGTTTCGAGGCAGGGCACAATGCCTGTGGAATGGACGAGCGTAACGCCCGCGCAGTTCCTGTCTCCTCGCCGCAACGCGTTTTTGAGCCGGATATCCAGGCGGCTCATACCCAATTTCGATGCCAGCAGGTCCATCATCCGTTCAATGCCAAAGGACACCTGGCAAACACCGAACCCGCGCATGGCGCCGCTGATAGGGTTATTGGTGTAAACACACCATCCCTCGATAAGAGTATTCGGGATACGGTACGGCCCGCCGGCATGTTCCATACCGAGCGCCATGACCTCCACGCCCAGGTGCGCATAGGCGCCCGTATCGTAGATCAGGCCGCATTGAAGCGCGTGCAGCGTGCCGTCGCGCATCGATCCCAGCCGGTACCTCATCCGGACGGGATGGCGCTTGTAGCCCGCTATGAAACTCTCCTCACGCTCCCAGCACATCTTCACGGGCCTGCCCCCGGCGTGCAGAGCGGCAAGGGCCAACAGGCACTGAACGGTAGCGCCGTCTTTGCCCCCGAATCCCCCTCCCAGATAGGGAGCGATGATCCGGATCGCGTCCACTTCGAGCCCAAGCGCGTGAGCGATCTCGAACCGGTCCCGGAAAGGGGCCTGGGTCGATACGATCATAACGATTCCGCCATCCGGTTCCAGCCAGGCCAGCCCGTTTTCGGTCTCGATGAATGCATGTTCCTGGCCTGGGACTTCAAAGGAATCCTCCACCACGATGTCGCATTCGTTGAACGCATCTATGGCGTTGCCCACCCTTACGACGGCCTTTTTGAGGAGGTTTCCTGTCTCGTGCACAAGGGGCGCCTCCGGCTTCAAGGCTTCTTCGGGATCGAAGACGCCCTGCAGCGGCTCAAAATCCACTTCTATCAGGCTGAGCGCTTTTTTTAGGGTATCCCGGTCTTCCGCCAGGACCAGGGCCACCGGGTCTCCGCAATGGCGGACCTTCCGCCCGGCCAGGACGGGCTGGTCCTTATGCACGATCCCCTGCCGGTTGGTTCCGGCAACATCATTCCGGGTCAGGACCGCATAAACTCCCGGAAGTGCCCAAGCCTCGGACATATTGATGCCCCGAATTATGCCGTGCGCCAAACCGGCCCTTTTTGTTCCGGCCCACAGGAGATCCTCACGGGTGTGGTCTACCGCATATTTTTCCTCTCCGGTGACCTTCGCCAGGGCATCGAACCGTGGCGTCGGATATCCTATTTCGAGCATCTTGATACTCAAAAGTGACTCCTTTTATCGGACTCCCCCGGTGTATCCCGCAGCCTGTTCCTTTTGGACCGTCCTTTTGAGATTTCCGAATACAACGAGCAACACGAGATTTACAAAAATGAACCCGGCGCAGATAGTGAAAAGAGAGCTGAAGGAACGGCCCGAAGCAATAAAGGCACCTCCCGCGTAAGGGCTGAGGAAAAAGCCGGCGTCCATGACAAAGAGCGCCAGGTTAGTATTGACTCCTCGAAGGTGCGGCGGTGACACATCAAAGAGCAAGGCATTAAGCAGGGGCATTATAAAACCTATGCAAAGCCCATAATAGCCGGCCATCAAATAGAGCATGCGGTCGGTACTCATATATCTGAACAGTACGAAGCATGGGACTAGCAGGAGCATGAAAACCTGGAGCATCCTTATTTTGCCGATTTTATCGAAAAAAAGTCCTCCCGAAAGTCGCAGAGCTATCATAACAAGGGTCGAGATGGTGAAAAAACCGCCCACCTCGCTAATCGAGCTCAGAGAGGCGTACCCCTTCATGAAAAAGAAAACTGTAGCATAGCAAAGATACAGGAAAAGATTTACCGCGAGCAGGAGTACTATCCTGGGTTCTTTCAGGTCCCGGCGGATTTCTTCCAGTTTCGGCCGGCTTATCAGCGCTCTTTCCATGCCTCCGAGCGCGCTCTTCAATCTTTTTCGAAGCATTAGGAGCAAGATAAAGGCAGGGGCCGCAAGCACCGTTACGCCACGATAAATTTGCGACTCGTTTTGCGTGTAGCGAAGCAGAACTTCCGTAACGAGCGGCATTACTGCATAAGGGACCAGCACCGATACGCTCACAAAACCGAACCCCTGCCCGCTTTTGTCCTTTGGAATGAAATGTACCACCAGGGCCATACTTGCAGAGACAAGCAAAACGAAAGCGGCCCCGTGGAAGACTCGAAGGGCTATAAGCCCCGGTACGGTGACCACCCACCCGTAGGAGCAAAGGGCGGTTACAATCATAATCAGCGCGATAAGCATAGCCGTTGCGGCGTTTCCGGCGTGCAGCATCGGAACTGCGACAAGGCGCAGCATGAAAGCGCTCATAGGCTCCAGTCCTACCAGGAATCCTCTCCATTCCTCAGGAATTCCGATCCTCGCAAGGTAGCTGAAAAAGCTGTAAAATACCGACATATTACAAAAGGAAAAGAAGATAACGAGGTTTAGCGATACGAATTCAAACGAAAAGAGTTTTCGATCAGCCTGCTCAGTCAAGGTCAAAACTCTCCTCTTTCCCTCAAAATTCCGTGCAGCGCTTCGGCAAAAGCTTCCAGTGCCTCCTGGTGGGAGATAGTAATTCTGATCCAATTGGGGAAGCGAAAACCGGTCATGCTGCGCACCATAACCCCTCGCGTCATCATCTTCCTGTACGCGAGGCTGTCGTTCATGGGCAGCCGCGCCATCACGAAATTGCCCTCTCCGTGAACAAAGGGCAGCCCCATAAGATCGAGTTCCTTCAGCAGGAAGCGTTTACCTGCTCTGACGCTTTCGCAGGTACGCGGGATGTGCTCCTTATCGTCGAGGGCAGAGAAAGCCCCCACCTGCGCCAGTGCATTAACGGAGTATACGACGCAGGTGCGCCGAACGATATCAACGACTTCCCTGCTTCCCGCAAGGTAACCGATTCGAAGTCCAGCCAGGCCGTACATCTTCGAAAAAGTTCTAAAAACCACCAGGTTCGGGTAATTGCCTATCAGGGCCATTGAATCGGGAAAATCGGCACTTTCCACGAATTCCCTGTACGCTTCATCCACCACCACTATGCTCTGTCCGTCGATCCGGTCGAGAAAAGTGCGCAGCGTGCGTTGGCTCCACCAGTTTCCGGTAGGGTTGTTGGGATTGCAAACGAAGAGAAGCTTGGTGCGCTCGTCAATTTTTTCAATCATCCCCTCAGGATCGAATCCATAATCCACCAGGGGAACGAGGCGGGTTTCGATCCCGGAGAATTGGGCGACCCATTCATAGACTGCAAACGTCTTATCGGCGGTGATGATATTGTCACCCTGCCGGCAGAATGCTTTGATCACAAAAGCGATTACCTCGTTTGCGCCATTTCCCACCAGGAACTGGTCCGGATGCGTTCCGAACATATCTGCCAACTTGCACCGAAGGTGGTAGGCATCCCCGCTTGGATAAATGGATGCCTGCGCCGGTGGAAACGCCCGGATCGCTCTTCGGGCCGCCTCAGGAGGCCCCAGCGGATTCTCATTGTTATTCAAACGATAGAGCTTCGAGCAACCATAGAGTTTTTTGAGCACATCATCCGGCTTGCTAGGTGTGTAAGCTTCGAAACTCTTGATGTAATCCGGAACGAGTTTTTCCAGCGGCACGGCATTCGTCATGCCTGTTTCCCTCCGAGCTGAAAGACAACCACGTCTCCTTTTCCAGCATACGGCAGTATGAAGCGCGGTTCGAATCCTAGATCGAGAAGGCCGGGTATGAAAACGGTCTGCCATGCCTGCCCGAGGTCAACGGCGAAGTGGATGTTGAGGATCTTCTCGCCCGCCACAAGCCTGACATGCCGTTGGATATTTTCTTCCGCATCCGCGCCGGGCCACATCGGCCGTAATGTCACACGCCCCTGAAGACGGTCGAACTCGGCGGAAAGGACGGAATGCCTAGGCAAAGTCTCTCCTGATGGTTGATCAATCCTGATCTCTCTTGGAAGCACCAGCCGGGCGTATTCCCGGCGAACAAACGCATCGAGCCTGGGATGGACCCAGACCGTTGAGCCCGTGTCCTCACGCAGCAGCCTGAACCAGGCTTCGACCCGTGAGGAGGACCCGTCCGGGGCATAATCATCAAGGGTCCCCAACAGTTCGAAATGCCGCCTGGAAAATTCCGGCGTCGGCCGGGTGTTGATGATTGCAACAAACTGAGTCCTTGCGACAGCACCGATGCAGCCCTCCAGGAGTTCTTCGGCAATGTTCGATGCAGGGTCCTGGTTGAAAACATATGGTCCGAAGCACTCGACCGTATTTTCTCCGACCCGGCGCCAAAAAATTGCCCCTCCGATTTCCCCGGCGTTCCCCACTGCGGCTAGAGAATCGTATTCACCCGCCCTTATCATGTCCAACAGCTTGCCAGGATAGAGGAGGATATCGGAAAGTACCCGGGTATCGTAGTACGATGCGGCGAGTTGAGATAGAAACTTTACTTCTTCCGGCCTGGGCGGTCGCAACGAAGTTTTTGCCAGGGGGCCAACAGCCGCCGGCGTGACCTCCACGGGCATGGGATAGGTTTTTTCCTTGATAAGTGTCAGCCGCAAATCCCGCCCTTCTTCGCGGTTCAACAAGAAGCGGTCAACCGATCTTGATGCTATGACAAGCCCCATCGCATCGAGGTCCGCATCATCTTCCATCGATATGGTCATGGTAAGATTGAAAGCGCGCATGTCGAAGGCGTCCGTGGGGAGCGAGAAAACCGCCTGTGCGTAGTAGCCGCCGTTTGAACAGACGATTTCCACAGGTCCGCCGGAGGGCATCACTACCCGGCACACGTGCATGAATACCTCTTCCGAGGCAAGGGTCAGTCTGAGGGACTCATCCATGCCCAGCCCGAAACAGTTAGCCGCCTTTTCGACAAACGCGGTCACGAGCGGCAGGAAAACCTCGTCGGCATCCACTGACAACATCACCTCTCTAGTGCTTCGTTTCACTTCCATTCCTCGAATTGGCAAAAGTCATGTATTAATGGGCGGACGACCAAGAATTACCATATCCCAGTCCAATATCCATACGATTTTCTTGACCGGACGCATTCTATCAAATAAATGATATGTTGATGACTTGCCCTGACATTCAAGAATGGAGGCACATCATGACTGAACCACTTGAAGAAAAAAAACAAGTCTATTCCATCTCGCTGAACAAAGAACTCGCCAAGAAGTTGCAAACAGCCGGCGCACGCGCCGCGATGACTCCTGAAGCTGTACTGGAACAAGCATTGAAGCAGTACCTGAGTAGAAAAGGTCCAGGCGATGCTGTTTACCTGTCCGCGCCCGCCCAAGCTATGATGAAAGGCATATACGAGGAAGCGGCCACAATCGGCGAAGTTAAACTTCACGGCGATTTCGGCCTGGGAACTTTTAACGATCTTGACGGTGAAATGGTGCTGCTCGATGGAGTGGCCTACCAGATAAGAACGGACGGGCAGGCCTGCGTGGCCGGTGACGAGGTGCAAACCCCTTTTGCCTGTGCCACCTTCTTTAATCCCGCCTCGGTCGAAAAGATCGATTGGCAACTCGACAATCAGGAATTCAAGGCCTTCCTGGAACGTATCATCCCGTCTGAAAACATGTTCTACGGGATTCGAATCGATGGAACCTTCAGTCAGTTAAAGATGTGGTCCGTGTCTAAGCAGCCCGATCACCGGCCTATAACCGAAGTGCGCCCCACCATGTTTACATTTTGCGACGTGGATGGGACCCTTGCTGGCTTTTATACTCCCAAGTTTATCAAAGCGCTCAGCATGCCCGGGTTCCACTTTCATTTCCTGACCGGGGACCGCAGGCATGGCGGGCACCTCAAAGAGGCTACCCCTAGAGACGTCCGGATCAGCGTTCAGTTTATCACCCGTCTCGAGCTCGATTTGCCCTCCACGTTTGATTTCATGACCACCGACTTGGCTTAGAGGGTCAAATGGTTTGGACGCGGTCGGCGGTTCGGGCAGGTCCGGCCCAATCCGCCAAATATTCTCTTTTCGTAAGCGTTCACCACAGTAACTATTGTCCCTGCGGGACACCCTGAACCATGAAAAGATACACGGGTGGGCTAAGCGGAGCGCAGCCCACCAAGTCTTTTCGAACTCGTGGCAAGCGCAACCACGGCCTTAGCCGGACCTTGCCATTTCCTTGAATCCTAACCCGGCAAGGCCGAAACCAGGAAAGAGAGACCTAAAACATCTTTGTCCACGCCCCGCGAAAGCCTGCCCCGGGCTTGATCCGGGGTGGGCCATTCCGCGATCCTGTGTTGTGTCCGGAGTGTGTGGAAAAAGTTTTCTGAAAATAGTATAGTGTCCATCCGGAAACGCCGGAATGGGCTTATCCGTTAATCCCGGAAATCCTGTCTCAAATAGCTTTTGGGGGCGTCCTCTGCGTCTTTGTGGTGAACGATTGTATTTCATAGGAGTATAAGCCGCAACGGTGAACACTTACAGCAATTTACCCTTTTCGAACAAGCGAAACCGGGCCCGAAATGATGTGGATAGATAAAGTCCATACGTACGGCAGGCTTATAAAGTTCAGCCATACGGTTTTTGCCCTTCCGTTCGCTCTGGCGGCCGTGCTGCTCGCAAATAGATATTACCCGGTGAGTTTGAGGACCTTCACTCTCATCATGGTCGCAATGGCTTCGGCCAGGTCGGCGGCCATGGGGTTCAACCGCTTCGCCGATTATCGCTATGACCGTTTGAACCCGCGCACGGCAAATCGTCCTCACGTAACAGGGCATGTTGACCTGCTTTCGGTGTTCATTCTCGTTTCCCTTTCGGCGGCCGTTTTCATCATGTCCGCCGCTCTGCTCGGACGTCTTTGCCTGATAATGTCCGCACCGGTCCTGGCGGTCCTGTTTTTCTATTCATTTACAAAACGGTTCACCTGCCTGTGCCATCTGGTCCTGGGTTTCGGCATCGGTCTGGCCCCTGCCGGGGCCTGGGTCGCTGTCAGCGGTCAGTTGGAGTGGAGAATACTGCCGCTTTCTTTTGCGCTCATGACCTACATCGCGGGCTTCGATATTCTGTATTCGTGCCAGGACATCGAGTTCGACCGGGATCAGGACCTGTTTTCACTGCCGGCCTGCCAGGGGGCCCCAAAAGCTTTGTTTTTCTCCACCGGACTGCATACGCTCACGTTCGTCTTTCTGCTTTTGGTCTATTTTGCCTTCGATCTCGGAAGAATTTATCTCCTTTTCCTGCTGCTGATCGGTGTCCTGATCTTTGCCGAACACAAGCTGGTCCGGCCGGATTGCCTGGACAAGGTGAACATCGCCTTTTTCCACGTAAACAGCGCGATATCCATTCTGCTCTTCCTCGGGGTCCTGGCGGGAACGTGGTTGATGTGACCCGGTGGACTATGATTTAGACAGGATTTACTTGATTAATTAGGATTTACAGGATCAAAAAACAGCTTATGACCCTCGGGCTGTTTTGCCTTTGGGGCAGGAGTATTTGGCGTCAGTTTATGAATAAACGTTCACCCCTTGCGCAGCACCGTAATTCTCCACGTCTGTTGGGCCTGGAAATTTTTTCACGCGAAGGCGCGAAGGCGCGAAGAAAGAAAGAGCGGGCAAAGGTTATGGAAATCAATTGCAGAGCCTGCCCCGGACCTGATCCGGGGGACTCCCTCCGGCGTTGTGGAATCTGGATACAGAGTGCTGGATTGTATGTAAGCAGGCATCCAGGCTTCGCATAATCTGGTCCTTTCTCTACGCTCCGCGAGGCGTTTGGCCGGAAGCTTCGCGTGCGCCAGGCTCCTAATTTATGAGACCCAAAGTGCGTTGAACCGCTGCTTTACGAGATGTAGATGAAAAGCGCATACCAAAACCTGGGTGAATTTATATCGGAGTTGGAAAAAGCGGGCGAGTTGCTCCGCGTAAAGGCCCCCGTTTCCAGTGAGCTTGAGATCACGTGCATTACCGACCTGGCGTCCAAAGCCCCCGGGGGCGGCAAAGCCCTGCTGTTCGAGCATGTCCGCGAATCGCGCTTTCCCGTTCTCACCAACGCTTTCGGGAGCGAGCGCCGGATCTGTATGGCCCTCGGAACGGACTCCCTGGACAGCCTGGCCCAAAGGCTCGATCGCTTCGTGCGCATAGAGCCTCCAAAATCGCTCCGCCAGCTTGCCAGGCTGCTTCCAATGGGGCTCGAGTTAATCAGGTTTCTGCCCCGCAGGACCTCGAGGGCCGCCTGCCAGGAAGTCATATACAGGGGAGAACAAATCGACCTCTCCATGCTGCCGGTTCTTAAGTGCTGGCCGCAGGACGGCGGCCCCTTCGTTACGCTTCCGGTAGTGATTACGCGAAGTCTGAAAACGGGCAGGCGAAACGCCGGCATGTACCGCCTCCAGGTTTTTGACCGAAATACGACCGGTATGCACTGGCACATCCACAAAGACGGCTCGAACTATTTCCAGGAGTACCGCAAGGCCGGAAGGCGCATGCCGGTCGCGGTTGCAATCGGGACCGACCCGGCGGTGACCTACGCCGCCACCGCTCCCCTTCCCAGGGGAATAGACGAGATGATGCTTGCCGGCTTTATCCGGCAAAGACCGGTTCAGATGGCCCGCTGCGTCTCTGTTGACCTGGAGGTCCCGGCCGAGGCTGAATTCGTGCTCGAAGGATACGTGGACCCCGAAGAACTCCGGCAGGAGGGGCCATTTGGCGACCACACCGGGTACTACTCACTGGTTGGCGACTATCCGGTCTTTCACCTGACGGCGCTGACGCATCGCCGAAATCCCGTTTATGCTGCAACCATCGTAGGGCGCCCCCCTATGGAAGACTGCTGGCTTGCCAAGGCCACCGAGCGAATATTCCTCCCTCTGCTGGGCGCACTTCATCCCGAGGTGCGCGATTTTTGGATGCCATGGGAAGGGGTGTTCCACAACATCGTGGTAATGGCGATCGATAAGGAATATCCGGGGCACGCGCGCAGGATAATGAGCGCCGTATGGGGGCAAGGGCAAATGAGCTTTTCCAAGGCTGTGGCGCTTGTGGACAGCGGAGTTGACCTGAAAAATCCCCGAAAGGTCCTGGAAACGATTCTCTATGAAGTTGATGTGCAAAGCGATCTCTATATTACCGAAGGCGTCTTGGACGTCCTGGACCACAGCGCCCCTGATCCGCTTTTTGGGGCCAAGATAGGGATCGATGCGACGAGCAGGCGTCCGGACGAAAGGCAACGGGTCAAGCCTGCAGCCGGGAAAATTCCGGCAGACGAGGTTATCGAAAAAAGCCTGAGCAATACATCTGCCCTGCTTTCCGCCTTCCATTCTCCTCCGCTTGATGTCTGCAACCGTCTGCTTCTTGTTGCTTTCGCCAAAGACGGCCGCACTCCGGGCCGAACCCTGTCCGAGAAGCTGCTGCGCAAACGGGCGCTAAAACCTTTTTCCATACTGGTCCTGCTCGACTCCGGGATAGACCTTCGGGATTATTCGCTCGTACTCTGGAAGGTGTTTAATAATGTCGATCCAAGAAGGGACATTCTTAGGCAAGGCGGGCGAATGGCCATTGACGCCACGAGAAAAAGCGTAGAGGACGGCCATACCCGTCCATGGCCTGCCGACATCGAAATGGCCCCTGAGGTAGCGGGAAGTGTCAAGGAGCGGGCAAAAGAACTGGGAATAGAGGAGTTTTGGGGTCCGGTTTGAATTTTTTGCTAATGTTTTTTCCGGTGATTTCGCGGCAAGACGGATTTAGACAGGATTTACAGGATTTACAGCAAAATCAACGCTTCGTGAGGTTATGGCTCCCGCGCTGTTGCGCCTTTTGCACGATACGTGCGATACTTGCGTTTGACTTGGAGACTCGAAGCCCCAAAGTTCAGAAGCAGTCCGATCCCTATGCCGGTGGTTGCCAGGCAGTTTACGGGTTGCGCCTCGTGTGCCTTTACCAACGATTGCACTGCCTTATTCTCGATAAGCACACTGTCCGCTACCAACATGTAAAAAGCTGCTACGCACATTAGTGCGCTACGAGGCACAACCCGCGCCGGCCCACATTGGATTCACGACGCTCCGCGAGGCGGGGCCGGCGGCGGGTGGCATGCCAAAAAAATTCCCTTAGTGCCTGGTCTTAACCCCGCTGCAAAAAAAACTTCATACGCCCTTGCGAATCCTTTCCCAGCTTGGGCAGCCAAAAGAACGCCGCGCTTGATTTACATTGAAAAATGCGCTCAAAAGTGGTATCGTTCCTTGTTTTAATAAATGGTTTCAATGACTTATTTGCGCTAGCCCCATTTGTGCCCTAGAGGCATCGCTTGGCCTTGAAGCAAGCAGAGGACATCAGTTTATGCAAGATATCGACATGGCGCCCAATTATGCTCCAGAACCACCTACCGAGCCTGTCGACGCTTCGGTTTCCGCCCCACCGGCCCTTAACGTACCGGTAGTGGATCCTGTGACGGTTTCGGAATACACCGCGCAACAGATAACTGTGCTCGAAGGCCTGAGCGCCGTGCGCGTGCGCCCTTCCATGTACGTCGGCAATGTCTCCACCGATGGTCTGCATCATCTGGTCTATGAGGTTGTTGACAACAGCATTGACGAAGCTCTCGCGGGCTACTGCGACCACATTCGGGTACAGATTCACCTCGACGGCTCGATCACGGTGGACGACAACGGGCGCGGCATTCCGGTGGACATTCACGAAAAGGAAAACATCCCGGCTGTAACGGTCGTTATGACGATGCTCCACGCGGGCGGAAAATTTGACGATTCGACCTACAAGGTTTCCGGCGGTCTCCACGGGGTCGGCGTATCTGTGGTAAACGCGCTGAGCGAGTACCTGGAGGTCGAAATCCGGCGCGACGGCAAAGTTTACTTTCAGCGCTACGAGCGCGGCGAGCCGAAAACGGAGCTTCTCATAAGTGGCGAGACCCAAAAGCGGGGGACGCGTGTAACATTCAAGCCCGACCCGCTCATTTTCGAGGATACGGAGATGAGCTTCGACATTATTGCCGAACGTATGAGAGAGCTGGCTTTTCTAAACAGCGGTGTGCAAATCGAGCTTCTCGACGAGCGCATTCCAAGGGAGAAGCTGTTCTATTACGAGGGCGGTCTTGTATCGTTTGTGGAATACCTGAACAGGAACAAGGAGCCGATCTTCCCCGAAGTTATTTCCATATCGGGTGACAAGCATGGGATCTCCGCCGGGGTCGCCATCCAATATAACGGCACATATAACGAGAAGATTTTCACCTTTGCCAACAACATCAACACCAAAGAGGGCGGGACTCACCTGGTCGGCTTCAAGGCTGGCCTTACGAGATCGATCAAGCAGTATGCCACCCAGAATAAAGCGATCAAGCAGCCGGACCTGGAGCGGCTGACCGGCGATGATGTGCGCGAAGGTCTGACGGCCGTGGTCAGCATCAAGCTTTCTCAGCCCCAGTTTGAAGGCCAGACCAAGACCAAGCTGGGAAACAGCGAAGTCAAAGGCTGGGTAGAAAATCTGGTCTACGAGAAGCTTTCCATCTATTTTGAGGAAAATCCGAAAATCATCCGCGCCGTCCTGGACAAGGTCATGGAGGCGGCAAGAGCACGTGAGGCCGCGCGGCGCGCAAAAGAGCTTACCCGAAGAAAGGGCGTTCTCGGCGACCACTCGCTTCCCGGAAAACTGGCCGACTGCCAGGAGCGCGATCCGGCAAAGAGCGAAATTTACATAGTGGAGGGCGATTCGGCCGGAGGTTCCGCAAAACAGGGCAGAAACAGGGCTTTCCAGGCTATACTGCCGCTGCGGGGCAAAATATTGAACGTAGAAAAATCGCGCTTCGACAAGATGCTGGAAAACCAGGAAATCCGGAACATGATTTCCGCCCTGGGCACAGGCATCGGCAAGGACGAATTCAATCCCGACAAGCTCCGCTATCACTACATTATCATTATGACGGACGCCGATGTCGATGGGGCGCACATCCGCACCCTTCTGCTGACGTTTTTCTTCCGCCAGATGCCCGAACTCATCGAGCACGGGCGCCTCTATATTGCGCAGCCCCCGCTCTATCGGCTGGCGGTGGGCAAATCCGAGCACTACCTCAAGGACGACGACAGCCTCAACGCATTTTTACTCAAGCGCGCCGCCGAGAAGAAGAAAGTGTTTTTGCCGGGCCGCGACGAGCCACTTCCCCCCGAGCAGCTCATAGGACTTATGAAGACCTTCTCCCGGTACGAAGAATGGCTCGAGCGCCAGGCCCAGAAAGGAATGTCCAAGAAGCTGCTCGAGCAGATCATCCGCATCTTCGATGAAAACGGGCTGGAGGAGGCGGACCCGCAGCAATGGGCCTCCATTCTCAAACCAAAACTGGAAGAGTCCGGCTATGAGGCGGTTTCCATTGAAGTTGAAGAGGAACATCGCGGCTACGACCTCGATGTTATGGAACCCTCCAACGGCCACAAGAAAAAGCGGATCGGCTACGATTTCCTGGTGTCCGTCGAATTCCGCAAACTGCTCTCGCTCTACAGACAACTGGCCCTTCTGCACGCTATCCCATACGTTGTGCAGGACAACCAGGGCCAGGAGAAGTTCGACAATCCCCGGGACTTTTTTCAGTACCTGATGGACGAGGCCAGGAAAGGAACGACGATCCAGAGGTATAAAGGCCTGGGTGAAATGAACCCCGAGCAGCTCTGGGAAACCACCATGAACCCGGAAAAAAGGACCCTCCTTCAGGTGAGGGTGGAAGACCAGGTGCTCGCCGATGAGCTTTTTACAACTCTCATGGGAGATCCGGTGGAACCGAGGCGTGAGTTCATCCAGGCCAACGCGCTCGATTTCCGGGAGCTCGATATTTAGTTGGAATTGAAGAATTGAGGAATTAAGGGATTGAGGGATTAAAACCGAATTCCTAAATTCCTAAATCCCTGCGGTGAGGAATTGAAGTATGGACGTTAAAACCATAAACATTGCCGACGAAATAAAGCTTTCGTATCTCGACTATGCGATGAGCGTCATAATCGGGCGCGCCATACCCGACGTGCGAGACGGCTTCAAGCCTGTCCACCGGCGCATTCTCTTTTCAATGCACGAGGGCAATAACGACTACAATAAGCCCTACAAAAAGTCGGCACGCATTGTGGGTGATGTCATGGGTAAGTATCACCCGCACGGAGACGCGGCCATCTACGATGCGACCGTCCGCATGGCCCAGAATTTCTCCATGCGCCACCCGCTTATAGACGGCCAGGGCAACTTCGGCTCGGTGGACGGCGACCCCCCGGCTGCCATGCGGTACACCGAAATCCGAATGTCAAAGGTGGGCATGGAGTTCATGCGGGACATCGAGAAGGAAACGGTCCCGTTTTTGCCAAACTACGACAATACAATCCTTGAGCCGGAGGTCCTTCCGACCCGCGTACCGAACCTGCTCCTCAACGGCTCGTCGGGCATAGCGGTCGGAATGGCGACAAACATTCCTCCCCATAACCTGCTCGAACTTTGCAACGGCCTTCTTGCGCTCCTTGACAACCCCGAGGTCACAGTGAAGGACCTCATGCGCCACATTCCGGGTCCGGACTTTCCGACTGCGGGGTTTCTTCACGGATGCGAGGGGATCGCGGACGCCTACGAGACCGGCAAAGGCATGGTCAAGATGCGCGGCCGGGTGGAAGTCGAGGAATCGGGCAGAAAGCAGCACCTCATCATCACCGAGCTTCCCTTTCAGGTGAACAAGGCAAAGCTGCTCGAACGCATAGCCGACCTGGTAAAGATCAAGAGAATCGAAGGAATCACGGACATTCGCGACGAATCCGACCGCCAGGGCATGCGGGTCGTCCTTACCCTGCGCCAGGGCGACGAGCCCAAAGTGGTCGAAAATCAGCTCTATAAGAACACAGCGCTTGAGAGCACTTTCGGCATCATCATGCTCGCCGTGGTGGACAACAGGCCCGAGGTCCTCAGCCTCAAAGCAATCCTTCAGCATTTTATCGATTTTCGCCGCGAGGTGGTCGTAAAGCGCACACGGTTCGAACTCAAGCAGGCCGAAAAGCGCGCGCATATTTTGGAAGGACTCAAAAAAGCGCTCGACAATCTCGACGCTGTGATTTCCCTCATCCGCTCCGCGTTAAATCCCCCTGAAGCCAAACGGGGTCTAATCGAGCAGTTCGGCTTCTCCGACATTCAGGCCCAGGAAATCCTTAACATGAGACTCCAGCGCCTGACGGGTCTCGAGCGCGAAAAGATCATTCAGGACTACCAGGATATTATTCGAGAGATCGAACGTCTGAAGAGCATACTTGCCTCCCCCGCTGCAGTAGACCAGGTTGTGCGCGAAGAAATACGGGAGCTGATGAACGAATTCGGCGACCTGCGCAAAACCAAAATCATTCCCGATGCCGGGACTATCTGCATCGAGGACCTCATTCCCAATGAGGAAATGGTGGTGACCATCTCGAGGGCAGGCTACATAAAGAGGACCCCGCTTTCGATCTACCGCTACCAGA
>Ga0187849_1001703_pt1 | contig 22833 bp, 19 predicted proteins | sample June2016WEW_4_10_2_FD_132412 | JGI IMG/M metagenome (GOLD analysis project Ga0187849, IMG submission 132412) | Peatland microbial communities from SPRUCE experiment site at the Marcell Experimental Forest, Minnesota, USA - June2016WEW_4_100 | ecosystem: Environmental > Terrestrial > Soil >...
ATTCGCCGTCGAGGTAATCCGATCGCTTCATGTCGACACGGTCTTCATGGGCACTCACGGCATGGATCTCAAGTCCGGCTTCACCACGCCGAACATCCTCGAGGCTGAAACGAACCGCGCCTTGATCGAGGCCGGGCGACACCTGGTCGTCCTGGCGGACAGCACCAAGTGGAGCACGGTAGGCATCAGCTCGGTAGCGCGACTGGAGGACGCCGACACGATTATCACGGACACCGGCCTCGACCTGACGGCCCGCGATCAACTCGCCTCGGTCGTTCGGAGGCTGATGCTGGTCGACGTCGCCACGGGGGAGGTTCAAACGATCGAGGATGACGACGGCCGCTCTGCGGGTCCGCTCAAGCCCGAGGAGCGGGCGTGACCGAGATAGCGAAAAACGATCTCGCCGCGACTCCGCTCCTGGCGGGACCGCACCGACGTTACAACGCGCTGATCGACGAGTGGCTCCTGGTTTCGGCCGAGCGGACGAGTCGTCCGTGGCGCGGTCGCGAAGAGACCCCACAACCTCAGGACCTGCCGACCTACGACCCGTCCTGCTACCTGTGCCCGGGCAATATCAGGGCCAACGGCGAGCGGAACCCACCGTACGAGTCCACGTTCGTGTTCACCAACGACTTCGCTGCGCTGCGACCGGACTCGCCTGTTGCGTCGTTCGAGGACGGCCTCCTGCGAGCCCAGAGCGAACGGGGCACGTGCCAGGTCATCTGCTTCTCGCCGCGCCACGACCTGAGCATGTCGCGGATGAACGTAGCCCAGGCCCGGAGCGTCGTGGATCTGTGGTCGACTCAGTCGAAGACTCTGGGAAAGAGTTTCGAGTGGGTCCAGGTCTTCGAGAACCGCGGCTCGGCGATGGGAGCTTCGAACCCTCACCCGCACGGCCAGATCTGGGCCGGAAACGCTCTGCCCCGCGAGGCCGAGAGAGAGGATGCGACTCAGCGGCGCCATTTCGGGAAGAGGGGACGCAGACTCCTGCTCGACTACGCCGAGCAGGAGGTGAATGGGCCGAGGGATCTCGGCAGTGACGACGAATGGCTGGTCGTCGTTCCGTTCTGGGCGGCTTGGCCCTTCGAGACGATGATCGTCCCCAGGCGGGCCGCTTCCCGGCTGCCAGACCTTGACGAGAGCCAGCGCAACTCCCTTGCCGATAGGCTGGTACGGTTGCTGCGCGGATACGACACATTGTTCCAGGCGCCGTTCCCTTACTCGATGGGCTGGCACCAGGCGCCGTTCGACGGCGCCGACAGACCGCATTGGCAGCTCCACGCCCACTTCTACCCACCGCTCCTCCAGGCGACGGTTCGCAAGTTCATGGTGGGATACGAGCTTCTTTCCGAGCCGCAGCGAGACATAACGGCAGAAGCCGCCGCGGAGCGTCTGCGGTCGGCGATCATCGCCTCGAACCCCGAAGCTGCCCGTTCGGGCGCCTAGAAGCACGCGGCACAGGCAACCACCACAGACCGGCAAAGGAGAAGAGAAACATGCTCGGTGGCCTAACCCCAGCCCACCTGTTGATCATCCTGGTCATCGCCCTGATCGTCATCGGCCCCGGGAAGTTGCCAGAAGTGGGCGCGGCAATCGGCAAGAGCGTCCGTGAGTTCCAGAAGGCGTCCGGCGGGATCCAGGAGACCGTGACCGGCGCGCTGAACCTCCAGACGCCACCCGCGCATCCCCCGCAGCCCGCGCCGCAGCAGCCCCCGCAGACCTATTACGCGCCCCAGCAGCAGCCTTACTACCCGGCTCAGCCGCAGCAGCCCTACTACTCGGCCCCGGCCCAGCAGGCTCCCGTTCAATACCAGCCCGCAGGCACCGTGATCGGGCCCGCGGCGGCCATGCCGGCGCAATTCCCTCCCGTCGGATACCCGCAGCCGAACCCTATTGTTCAGCAGCCACCCTCGCCCCCGAGCCTCGGCTGACGCAACGCTCTCGGGTTCTCCTCCTCCCGGCCTCGGTGCCACGGCTCCCAATCTGGGAGGGAGCCGTGGCCCGGGCCGGTTCCCGTGACGCTGGCCACGGCTGGAGTACAAAGGAGCCAAGTTGATCGAAGGGCGCACAGGAGGCTCGTCCTCGGCGGCGCGAGCTGCGGCCCTGCGAGCCCGGCTCGAAGGGCCGCCGAATTCGCCCGGCGCCGGCTCGAAGCCGTCCGGGCCGGTCCAGATTGCCCGCGCTCCCGGCCGAGTGAACCTGATCGGCGAGCACACCGACTACAACGAAGGGCTCGTTCTTCCGGTCGCCATCGACCGCGAGATCTGGATCGCCTTCCGGCCATGGGACCGACCTGAAGTCGAGCTGACATCGGTCGAGTTGAACGAGACTCGGTCGTTCCGGTTCGGAGGCCTGTCGCCGGAGACGCGCGGCGCCAGATCCTGGATCGACTACGTCGCGGGCACAGCCTGGGCGATGCGCGAGGCCGGCCTCCCCGTCCGGGGCTTCCGGGGCATTATGGACTCCACGATCCCAATCGGTTCGGGGTTGAGCTCGTCGGCCGCGCTCGAGATGGTTTCCAGCTGGGCGCTCGCCGTCCCGGGCGCGGCGCGGCCGGACGCCGGCGCGATGGCCGCAATAGCCCAGCGGGCGGAGAACCGCTATGTCGGTGTCAATTGCGGGATCATGGATCAGTTCGCCAGCGCGGCCGGCCGGGCCAGGCACGCGCTCCTCATCGACTGTCGAATCAACCGGTTCACGGTCGCGCCGATGCCGGCGGGCCTCTCCATCGTCGTCTGCGAGACCGGGTCAACGCGCCGTCTCGATTCCTCCGCGTACAACACCCGTCGCTCCGAGTGCGAGCTCGGGGCGCAGCTGATCGCCGAGCGCGAGCCGGGCGTCCGATCCCTGCGCGACGTTGATGAGCCGATGCTGCGGCGCAATCGCGACCGCCTGCCCGAGATCGTGGCACACCGATGCGAGCACGTGGTTCAAGAGGACGGACGAGTCCTGGCCACAGTCGCTGCGCTTCGGGACGGCGACCTCGAGGCGCTCGGCCGGCTCTTCGCCGCCTCACACGCGTCGCTGCGCGACCTGTTCGAGGTGAGCTCGGCCGAGCTGGACGCGATGGTCGATATCGCGGTTTCGGTGCCGGGGGTCGTGGCCAGCCGGATGACGGGCGCCGGTTTCGGCGGCTGCACCGTGAGCCTGGTTGAGCGCGGGTCCGAGGAGGCTTTGCGAGACGCCGTGCTGGCGCAGTACCGAAAGCGAACCGGCCTTGAGCCCAGCGTGTATGTCGTCGACGCTGTCGATGGAGCGGGCCAGCTCAATCAGGACGTGTGACCCGTCCGGCGCTTTCTGGAATCGGCCGGATCGGACGCTCACAGGGCACCGACCGGACCGACGCCACCTGCTCCGGCTGCGCTCCAGGCATACTTGAGGCCGCGCCAGCGCACAGAGACCGTAAAGCAATCGATCGAAAGGCGTCGCAGCGCGGCTTCATTTGGGGCTGACCATGGATCCCAACGTCCAACTGCAGACCGCCGCCTCACCGGCTGCCAGTTCGGTGTCTCGTCGTTCCCTGCGGCGCCGGCTCCGGGTTCCGTTCCGGCATCGGGGCAAATCCCCGCAACCGCCGGCCGCCGCGGCGGAGATGTCGCTGGCGGGCCACCTGGTCGAGTTGCGCAACCGGATTTTCATTTCGGTCTTCGCGCTCCTGCCGGGCACGGTCCTGGGCTTCATCTTCTCCGGCGAGATCATCCACATCCTCATCGCACCGCTCCCGAAGGGCGAGTATCTCGTCGCCTTTGGGCTGACCGAGCCGTTCATGATCGACCTGCAGGTCGCCGTCACGGTCGGGGCCATCACCGCAATGCCGGTGATCCTGTACCAGCTCTGGCGGTTCATCTCGCCGGGCCTGACTGACAAGGAGCGGTCGACGGCCCGGCCGTGGGTGCCCCTCGCCCTGGTCTTCTTCGTGCTCGGGGTAGGCGTCGCGTATTTCATCCTGCCCTACGCCTCAGGCTTCCTCTTCACCTTCCAGTCCCAGGACATCCACCTGATGCTGTCCGCCGAGTCGTACTTCGGGTTCGTGACCATCCTCTTCCTGGCCTTCGGCCTTGTGATGGAGTTCCCGATCGTCCTCGTCCTGCTCTCGAAGGTGGGCATCGTCACGTCCAAGCGCCTGCGGAGCTCGCGCCGCATGGCCGTGCTTGGGATCGTGATCTTCTCCGCGGTCGTCACTCCCGGCGCAGACCTGGTGAGCCCCATCGTCATGGCGGTGGTCATGTACGGGCTCTACGAAGTGTCGATCGTCATGATTCGGATGGGCGGCCGCTAGGCTGTCACCGGCCGAGGCCGTTCCCCGGGCGGCGCGTGGCGCCATAATCCCGTCCATCATCAGGATTCGGAGGACGAGCATGGCCGAACACGAGACAGCGCCACGAGTGGGGATCGTGTGCGGCAGTCGCTCGGACTTCCCCGTGATGGAAAAGGCCGTCGAGATGCTGGGCCGGCTCGAAGTCCCTTGCGAGCTGCATGCCATCTCCGCCCATCGAGCCCTGGACCTGCTCTTCCGTTTCGTCGGCGAGGCTGAGGCGCGCGGCATCCGCGTTTTCATCGCCGGAGCGGGTGGTGCCGCGCACCTGCCGGGAGTCGTGGCGGCAAAGACGATCCTGCCGGTCATCGGCGTACCCATCCCAACCCAGATGGCGGGCGGCCTCGACTCCCTGCTGTCGATCGTGCAGATGCCAAAGGGCATTCCGGTCGCCACGGTTGCGGTCGGTGGCGCGGAAAACGCGGCCCTGCTCGCGGCCGAGATCCTGGCCCTCTCCGACCCATCGCTGAGCCGTCGGGTGAAGGCCTACCGCGACGCGCAGACCCGCTCGATCGAAGACGACGAGTCGAACGCCGACCTCCGCGGGACGCCCTAGCCGAATGGAGCACGTCCGAATGGACGAAGTGAAGCTCGGTCCCGGAGGGGTCCCGGACTGGCTCGCGCCGATGGTTCGGTTCTGCTCGCGGTGCGGCGTGGAGCTCCGGTTCGGCCCGATCGAGGGAGAAGAGCGAGACCGACTACGGCGCCCGGGCTGCGGCTTCGTCTTCTACGTAAACCCGAGACTCGTGGTCACGACTCTGCCCATCACAGACCGCGGCGAAGTCATGCTCATCCGGCGTGGCATCGCTCCGGGCTTCAACCAGTGGGCGCAGCCGGGCGGCTTTCTCGAGATCGATGAGACGGTCCGCGACGCGGCCATCCGCGAGACCCTCGAAGAGACCGGCCTGCGAGTCGAACCCGGGTCGATCGTCGGCCTCTACTCGCGCGTTCCGGCGGCCGTGGTCGTGGTCGCTTTCGAGGCTCGAATCGTGGGCGGCACGCCAGCGATAACCCCGGAGTCGCTCGAGACGCGGCCCTTCGCCCCGGACGGAATCCCATGGCCCGAGATCGCGTTCGAGACCAGCATTCGCGCCCTGCGCGATTGGGTGGCCCGCATCCGGCCCGATCTGCCTTTGCCCGACCCATCGACGATTCACCGCGACTTCGGCGCCTGATCACCCTCGAGCGCATGCAGCTCACTCGTTGAGCTGTCGAGCGCCGAAATGCCACCTCGGAGCCACGGGACCGTGCCCGGTGCTGCCCGGGTTGGCGTTTGTCGTAGAACGGGCCGCAACGAGGCTGCGCCGCCGCCGCGCGGACGCCTCCGCCCACGTGAGAAACTGAATTCCATGGACGCAGCGACGATCGCACTGGTGGTTGTACCGGTCCTGATCCTCCAGTTCGGGCTGATGATCTATGCCCTCTACGACCTCTTCCAGGAGGACCGTCGAGTCCGGGGCGACAGCAAGATCGTGTGGGCCCTGATCATCTTTTTCGTCAACCTGCTGGGCCCGCTTTGCTACTTCTTCGTCGGCCGTGACGACTCTCGAGGCGCCGAGACGGGCGGCATCGGGCCGGCCGGGCCTGCCACGGATTCGATCGCCCGCATCCTCGACACCTGGCCCCGGCTCGCCCAAACGACCGACGCGGCAGTCGCTACGACCAACCTGACCAAGCGATACGGCGGGGGCGTAGTGGCCCTCGACGGATTGAACCTGACCCTCCCGAGCGGCAGCATCTTCGGATTCCTGGGACCCAATGGGGCGGGCAAGACCACGACCCTCAGGCTTCTGACCGGCCTCGCCACGGCCACCGACGGCGCGGGTACGGTGGCCGGCATACGCATCGGCGGCACGGGCGGCGAGCTGGCACGCAACATCGGCTACCTCGACCAGGACCCACGCTTCTACGGCTGGATGCGAGGCCGCGAGCTGTTGAGCATGGTCGGCCAGCTCCACGGCCTCCACGGGGCGGCGCTGCGGCAGCGCGTCGGCGAGGTGCTCGAAATCGTGGGCCTGACCGATGCCGCATCTCGACGAATCGCCGGCTACTCGGGCGGGATGCGCCAGCGCCTCGGCATCGGCCAGGCAATCATCAACCAGCCTCGTGTCCTGTTCCTCGACGAGCCGGTTAGCTCGCTCGACCCCGAAGGCCGGCGCGACGTGCTGGGAATCATCTCGCGGCTGCGCGGCACGGCCACCGTCTTCATGAGCACTCACATCCTCAACGACGTAGAACGCGTCTGCGATCGGATCGCGATCCTCAACCTCGGTCACCTGGTCGTCGAAGGACCGATCGACGAGCTGCTCGACCGATACGCCCAGCCGGTCTACGAGCTCGAGCCCGAACCGCAGCAGCCGGGGTCGATCGACCGACTGGCGGCCGCAATCCGCGGGCAGGCTTGGGCCGGCGACGTCCAGACCACGCCCGACACGCTGCGGGTCTTCGTCAGCGATCCCAGGGTTGCCGGCCCGGCGATTCTTCCGCTGGTCGCAGCGACCGGCGTCAATCTGGTCCGATACGAGCGGGCACGGCCTAGCCTGGAGGACGTATTCCTGCGCCTGGTCGCCGAGAGCGGTCCGCCGATTGCGCCGGCGGTAGCCGTCCCCGCCTGGGGCCTGGATGGGAGGGGCCGGCGATGATGGGCTTTCGGGTCCTGTTGATCAAGGAGCTGCGCGAGCAATTTAGGACGAACCGGTTCATCGCCGTGGCGGCCGTCTTCGTGCTCTTCGGGATCATCGGGCCGCTCACGGATCGTTACATGAAGCAGCTCATCGAGGCGATCGGCAGCCAGAGCGGCGGCTTCTCGATCCAGGTCCCGCCACCGAGTCTCGATGGCGCCGGCTCCCAGATCCTGAAGAACCTGTCGCAGTTCGGCATACTCTGCGCGCTGCTGCTGGGCATGGGATCCGTGGCCTGGGAGAAGGAGCGCGGCACGGCCGGGATGATCCTGACCAAGCCGGCGTCTCGAGCGGCCTTCCTCGCCGCCAAGCTCGTTGCCATCTCCCTGACCCTGGGCGTTGCCGTGGCCCTGGGCTGTGGCTTCGGCTACCTCTACACGCTGCTTCTCTACCCCACCATCTTCCCGCTCAGCGGCTTCGTCGCCATGGCGCTGCTGATGTGGTGGATGCTGGTGGTCTTCGCCGCGATCACGCTCCTCGGCAGCACTCTGACTCGATCCGCCATCGCCGCCGCGGGTATCGGCGTGTTCGCACTGATCGTCTTCGGGATCGTTGGCGTCCTGCCGGTGATCGGCGACTACATGCCGTCGTCGCTGGGGACGCCGGCCCTGGACCTGGCTCTCGGCCGCGACCCGGGCGGGATCCTGGGTCCCGTGCTCTTCAACGTCGGCCTGGTGGCGGCGTTGTTCGGGATCACCTGGGCCGCCTTCCGCCGCCAGGAGCTGTAAAGACGCCGGGTTGTGGCGCCGCCGCCGGGTTGGTTCCAACGCTCCGCTTCGCCAGCTCGAAGGGGCGGGCCGCGAACCGCCCGTTAGCCGATCTTCTGGCCTCGCACCAGCCTCGCCGGCTCCAACGCAGTTCGCTTGCCGCGATTGGCCATCGCTTTGGCGAGGGCCACTTCGTGGGCGCGGTTCTCGAGCTCGTCGTCGAGAGGAGCCAGGAAGACCTGGGTTCGCGGCAGGCCCTCGGCGCGGCCAACCGCAATCCTGATCAGCTGATCGGTCAGCCACGGATTCTTGGGCAGGCAAGGGCCGTGAAGGTATGTCGCGAAAACGTTACGGAACCGCGCCCCTTCCAGACCGTCGCGCCCGTTGTTGCCCGCCCCGGCGATCACACGCCCGAAGGACTCGCACCCCGCCCCGAGCTCGGTCAGGCCGGAGTGATTCTCGAAGCCTACGACCGTCTCGGTGACGCCGTCGATGGTGACCTCGCAGGCCGCGTGCTGCATAAAGCGTTGCGGTCCGCCGCGCGTCTCCAGGTCGAGGATGTCCGCCCCGAGCATCTCCTCGCCGTCGTTCGAGATGTACCGCTGGCCCAGCAGCTGGAGCCCGGCGCACACCGCAAAGACGACCACGCCCTCGGCCGCGGCGTCGCGGAGCGACGGCGACTTGTGAGCGAAGTCCTTGGCCGCGACCGCCATCTCCACGTCCTGGCCGCCGTGGAAGAGGACGATGTCGAACTTGCGGAAGTCCGGCGTCTCGTCCTTCTCGACCGCCACGGTCTCGACGGGGATGCCCCGCCACTCGGCCCGACGCTGGAGCGCGATGAGATTGCCACCGTCGCCGGCCACGTTCAGCAGCGACGGGTACAGGTGGGCAATGCGGAGCGGCGCGTGGTCGCGCGAGTGGCCCGTCCGGGTGAAATGGGGTGCGGGAACGGGCGGAGCCGCGGGGATCGGGAACATCGGGGCACTCGAACGGGCAACCGGAGGCGGCTGTGCCGGCTTCGTGATCGGCTCGCCGGCCGGCTCCGCGGCGGCCGCCGACGGCTCCGTAGCGAGATCCCCGGCCTTCGGGGGCTTCGGTTCCGCATCTGCAGCCCGGGCGATCCGAGGATACCGATCGGCAGGTTCGGCCTCGTAGCCTGTCGGGGTCTGGCGGACGACGACAGTCTTCGGCGCAGGCTTTGGCGGAACCGGAGGCTTGCCGCCGTTGCGCTCGCTCATACCGCCCAGTATCTCCCCGTCCAGCCGCGCCGCCGCATCTCGTCGCGCAGCTCGATCAGCGGCGTGTAGCCGGACAGCACGACGAGTCGCCCTCCCGGCAGCAGCCCCGTGAGCGCCTCGGTCAGGGCTTCTCGCCGATCCTCCACGACCTTCAGCTTGTCAGCGGAGACACCCGCGTAGTAAAGGCGATTGGCCAGCTCGTCGGCTCGGGTGCCCGAGACTACGGCCCGGACCACCTTCGGCGCCATCGACTCGAAGTCCACATCCCACAGCCAGCCGAAGTCCTCGCCGTCGACCAGAGTGTTGGACGCCGCGATGAGGAGCTGGCGTGGCTCCCCTTCGGTGGCCAGCGAGCGCAGCGTGGTGTTGTACGAGGTCGGGTTCTTCGCGAAGGCCAGGATGACCGTTCGACCGTCGGCATCGATCTTCTCGAGCCGGCCGAACGCCGGACCGACCGAAGCGAGGGACTCGGCGGCGTGCTCGAGCGAAAGGCCGAGCCCGACCATGATCGCTATGGCGCCGGCGGCGTCATAGGCGATGTGCACGCCCGACTGCGGGATCTCGACTGTGAGCCCGCCGGTCGGCGTCTGAACGTCGAAGCGCGTCCGGTCGAGCCCGACCACTTCCAGCGCCGTAACGGCGACGTCGAGCTTGGGCCGCGCGAACCCGCAACCGGTGCACGCGTAGTCACCCAGGTGAGAGAGGTACACGTGGCGGTACTTCAGGTCCGCCTGGCAGCGCGGGCAGCGGATCGTGTCGGCGGCGCGAGTGATCTGGTCGGTGGATCGCTTGATGTCGAGGCCAAAAGTGACGCGCCGCCCTTCGCGCTTCTCGGCAAGGGTGGCGACCATCGGATCGTCCGCGTTCACGACCAAAGCGGCATCGGCGGGAAGCGCCGCCGCGACCGACTGGATCGCGTCGGCCACGGCGTAGATCTCGCCAAATCGGTCGAGCTGGTCGCGGAACAGGTCCGTCACGAGGAGCGCCCGAGGCAGCGTCTCCGGGGCCACTTCCGGGAGTGCGCCTTCATCCACTTCGGCCACGAGCACGCCTTCGGGCAGCCGGCCGTGCAGGTCCGCATAGCTCACCGCGAGGCTGATTACGCCCTGGACGAGGTTCGCGCCGGCAGAGTTGTGGCAGACGGTGACGCCCTCGCCGCGGAGCAGCGCGGCCGTGAAACGGGCCGTGGTGGTCTTGCCGTTGCTGCCGGTGATCGCCACCACCGGCACGCCGGGAATGCGGACCAGCTCGTCGAGGATTCGCGGATCCACTTTCCGGGCAACCATGCCCGTTATGGCGGTGCCGCCGCCACGGCCGACGACGCGGGTGGCGCGGGCGGCGGCCTTGCCGGCGATAAGCGCAAGGCGGCCCCGCAGCGGAAGAGGCGTCTCGGGTCCGGCGGGGCGCCGGCTGATCAGACTGGTCATCGCCGGGGAGTGTAGCGGGTCGGCGACGATGCCCCCGTCGGGGACGCGGCGCTCGTCGGGGACGCCGCGCTCGGCCCGCCTTGCGGTGCGCGCTGGCGAGGATCTTCGGCGTGGGTTATGTGTCACCGTCCGCGGTAGTCCCCGAAATGTCCGCGGGCCCGCTGCCCACCGGCGGCACGGTTCGGCACCGACGGCAACTTCAGCGCGGCCAACACGCTTCGGCTCCGGTAGCACGGCCCGGTGACGCACCGCCTCTCTCCAGCGTTTCCCGCCCGGCTAGAATCGAACTGCCATCTGTCATAGCGAGGTGACCAGTGGTCGAGTCGGGTGGGCCAGGCCGCAGCAAGGCAGGCGCCGACGGCCCGGTGTCCCCGTTGACACGCGCGTTCCGCTCGGGCCGGCCGGTTCTTGCGGCGCCGGCGGCGATCAACGCGACCCACGTTCGGATCTGGCTGGCCGTGGTCATAGGAGCGATCGCCATCGGGACGACGGGATTCCTGGTCCTCGAGCCCGGATGGCGGCTCATCGACGCCCTTTACATGACGGTCATCACGCTCACGACAGTCGGCTTCCGAGAGGTCCAGCCCCTCGGCGACGCAGGCCGGGTGTGGACCATGATCCTGTCGCTGGCGGGCGTCGGTCTAATCTTCGGATCGGTCGGGATCGTGGCCGAGTACCTTGTTGTCGAAGCGACCAGTGGACGGCGGGAGGCAAAGCGGATGGCAGACGCGGTCAAGGAGCTGTCGGGCCACTACATCCTGTGCGGTTACGGTCGGGTCGGCCAGACGGTGGCGCGCGAGCTCGTCCACGCCGGACGCAAGGCCGTCGTGATCGACATCCTGCCCGATTCGCTGGCTCGGGCCAGGCGCGAGGGATTCCTGGAGGTCGAAGGCGACGCTACCGAGGAGGCGACTCTTCGGGCAGCCGGCATCGAACGGGCGAGGGGCCTGATCACCACCATCGACTCGGACGCCCACAACGTCTACGTGATCCTCTCGGCCCGAGCGCTCAATCCGCAGTTGTTCGTAGTGGCTCGGGCCAACACGGCGGACTCCGAGGCCAGGCTCATGCAGGCGGGAGCCAACCGCGTCGTCTCCCCGTACACGATGGCCGGCCACCGGCTGGCCGAGCTGGCAACGCGGCCTCGCGTTGTGGACTTCATCGACGCGGCGCTCTCCCACGGCGAGCTGGCCTTCTCGATGGAGGAGGTCGAGGTCGTGGCCGGCGACGCGAGCCTGGACGGCGCGACGGTGGGATCGCTGAGGGATACCGGCGTCTTCGCCCTGGCCATCGTCACCGGCGAGCGAAGCTACGAGGCCAACCCGCCGGCCGACCGGGTCCTGCGGCCCGGGGAGACGCTGGTGGTGTCGGGCAGCGTGTCGCGGCTGCGGGAGCTGCGCGGTACCGGGACGAAGGGGTAGGCCACCGATCGATCGGGGCCGGCCGATCGACGAGCCGGCTGATCGACGGGTCAGCCCGGCCGGCCGAGACATTGGACCGTCCGGGCATCTGCCGCGAAGTCGATACGAAGGGAGGCGCCATGGGCATGCCGCGGACCAAAGCCACCCTGCTTGTCGACGCCGCCAAGGAAAGGGACGCCCTCTCGGCGATGCTCGCGCGGATGAGCCGCGAGCAGCTGCTCTGGCCCGGCGCATATGGCTGGTCGGCCAAGGACCACGTCGCCCATCTGGCCGAATGGGAGCGACTGTTCTTCGGCTGGTATGACACCGGCGCTCGGGGCGAGGATCCGCCCGTGCCCGCCGAGGGCTACACCTGGGCCACGATCGACGCCCTGAACCGGGCGATCTACGAACGGCATCGCGACGACCAGCTCGAGCACGTCATCGCGGACTGGCACGACACTTCGCGACGCCTGATAGCCCTTGCCCAGGCCACGTCCGAGGCCGACCTGTTCACGCCCGGCCGCTTCGCGTGGACCGGCCGCGGGACGCTGGCATCGTTCGTGTACGAATGCGGCCCGAACCACTACCGCTGGTCCGCCACGGAGATCAAGCGAGGGCTCAAGGCCCGGAGGTAGCGCCTCGCGGTGCGTCGCGGTGCCTCGCCACGCCTGCGACGCCTTGCGCAATCAACGCGCCTTTGCCGCGGCGGCCTCGTGCGATCGCTTCTCGTGGGCCAGCAGCGCGCCGCCGACGATCCCGGCGTTGTTCTTCAGAGTTGCCACGACGACCGGCGTCTTGACCGTCAGGTACTGCAGGTAGTTGTCGGCGCGCTTCGAAGCCCCGCCGCCAAGGATGAACAGGTCGGGCCAGAAGAGGCGTTCGAGCATGTGCAGGTAGTCGTCGAAGCCGGCGGCCCAATCCTTCCAGGTGAGATCGAGCCGGTTTCGGGCCGACTCGGCCACGCGCAATTCGGCATCGCCGCCGTATAGCTCCAGGTGCCCCAGCTCAGTGTTCGGCACCAGACGGCCGTCGATGAAGAGGCCGGAGCCGACTCCCGTTCCGATCGTCAGAACGATGATCGTGCCACCCTGGTCGCGCCCGGCACCAAAGCGCAGCTCGGCCAGGCCGGCGACATCGGCATCGTTGCCGATGGCCACCGGCCGCCTCATGACCAGGCCCATCTCCCGTTCCGCCGAAAAGCCTATCCAGGCGGAATCGATGTTCGCGGCCGTAAGGACTGTGCCGGCACGAGTTGCAGAGGGAATACCGACGCCAACCGGCAGAGCTGCGGCGTCGACGGCCGCAAACGGCGCGTCCGCGTGCCCAACCAGGGCATCGAGCAGCCTTCGGACGAGCGAATCCATCACCGCCACGACCTCGCGTGGCACCGATGGCTGCGGAGTCGGAATGCGAATGCGATCGCCCACAAACTGACCCGTGCGAAGGTCGACGACGGCACCCTTGATGCCGCTGCCGCCGAAGTCGATCCCGATCGCCAGGTCACCTGGGCTTGGCTCAACTGCCATCGACACTCCTCCGTCCTACGTTTTCGTTGGTCTCGCCTGCTCTAGAAGTAGTTGACGCTGATCCCGCCGTCGATCACGAGCGAGGCTCCGTTGGTCCAGGCCGACTCGTCGGACGCGAGGTAGACCGCCAGCGAGACGACCTCTTCGGGCGTGCCAAACCGACCGGTTGGGTTTCGGGCCAGGCGAATCTTCCTTGCTTCCTCGTCCTTGACGAGCCAGTCCATCAGCAACGGCGTCTCGACCGGCCCGGGCAGGATGGCGTTGGTCCGGACGCGCTGCGGCGCGAACTGGACGGCCAGAGACCGAGTCAGGGCCAGCACGGCGCCCTTCGAAGCCGTGTACGCGTCCTGCGGGACGGAGCATCCAAGGACCGCGACGAAGCTCGAGATGTTGATGATCGAGGCGGAATGGCGCTCGACCATCTTCGGGATGGCGTGCTTACAGGCCAGATAGACTCCGCGAACGTTGACGGCCATGACCTGATCCCAGGCCTCGACCGGCGTGTCTATGACCGAATGGTCGGCCGCCGGCATTATCCCGGCGTTGTTGTACAGGACGTCGAGCCGACCGTACGTCTCGATCGCGAGATCGACCATGGCCTTCGCGTCGGCCTCTACCGAAACGTCGACGGTAACCGCTGCAGCCTCTCCCCCGTTAGCACGAACCTGACGGACCGTCTCCTCCGCGGCAGCCTTCTGGTTGTCCGCAATCACCACGCGCGCGCCCTCGGCCGCGAATCGCAGTGCCGCCACGCGTCCCATTCCGCCGCCGGCGCCGGTGATGATCGAGACCTTGTCCCCCAGCCGCATTCTGAGCCTCCGCTGTGGATAGGTGGCAGCTTCGATCAGCCGGAGGGGACCTGGCCCGGAGTGCCATCTGCTCCTGCGATAGCTTACTAGGGGGCTCCGGAAACGCGGTTGGCCCTGGTGCGACCCACCGCCGGAGGCGCCGGCCGGCACTGACGATCCGACGGCCGTTGTCGGCCCGCCGACGTCAGGCAGCAAGACTGGCTCCAACGGCGGCGAGACCGAGCAGACCGATCAAGATCGAGGAACCTGCCGCGAGCCGTGCCTGGGCGTTCGGTCCCAGCCGATCGCGGAAAGTCGCCACTCCCAGGGCCAGGATCACCCACCAGGTTGCCGAGCCCGAGAAGACACCCGCCACGAGCACTGCGGCGATTGCGGTGTCGTGGCCTGCGAGGCCCAGCCCCACGAACGCGGCCGCGAACGCCAGGATCGTGGCCGGGTTGGCGATCGTCAGGCCCACCGTCGTGGCGTAAGCCGAGAGAAGCGTCCGGGGCGGCCGATCGGCCGCGGCGGTCGGTCGCGTCCAAAGTGAATGGATCGCCAGGCCGACGAGGAAGCAGCCGCCCACGATGCCCAGCGGCCGTCGAGCCTCCACGAGCAGGTCCGCCACCGCGCTCAGGCCGAAAGCAGCGAGCGACGCGTAGAAGGCGTCCGCCGTGGCCGCACCGAGGCCCGAAACGGCACCGACGGCCGCTCCCTCGACGAGCGTCCTCCGGATGCACAGCAGCCCGATCGGCCCGATCGCGGCGGCGATCGCTAAGCCGATGGCCAGGCCGCGTGCAAATGGCCCGAAGAACTCCACGACCTACTCCTGTTTCGTCCCACTCCTGTTGCGTCACCGCAGTTCGATGAGAGACACGTCCGACACGCGGCCCGGGAGCAAGCCGGGGGCGCCCCGAAGACTCCCGGGAGAATCATGACGTCGCCGGCGTTGGGCTGCTGCTACTCCTGGCCCGCCACGTCCGCCGGAGGGTGGGCTCTTTTCGGGCATATGCTGTACCGCGACGGCGTGGAGCGGCTGCGCCGGAAGCCGGGGAGGCATCGGGTGGGTTCCGAATCGTCAGTAGTGGCCGTCGCCGGGGGGACCGGTTTCGTCGGCGGAGCGATCGCCCGAGAGCTCCGAACTCGTGGCCATCGAGTGGTGGTTCTGACGCACCGGCCCGTCGCGGCCGGAAGGGCCCGCGCCGCCGGAAGGGACCGCGCCGCCGGCGCGAGTGATGCCGCCCGCACGAGTGATGCCGCCAACGCGAGTGGCGCCGCCAACACGAGCGCGCCGTTCGAGTATCGGCAGGGGGACGTGACCCGACCCGAGAGCCTCGCCACCGCCCTGGCGGGCGTCGAGGCTCTGGTCATCAGCCTGGCCTTCCGCAACTCACCGATCGAGGCGCCCCGCCGCGGCCAGACATTCGAGCGCGTCGATGCTGCCGGGACGGAGGCGCTTGTGGCCGCCGCCCGGGCGGCGGGCGTGGGCCGCCTCGTGTATATGTCGGGCGCCGGCGCGGCCCCGGACGCGCCGAGGCACTGGTTCCGGGCCAAGTGGCGCGCCGAGGAGGCGGTTCGAGGCAGCGGCATCGTCTACACCATCTTCCGCCCGAGCTGGATCTACGGCCCCGGCGATCGCTCCCTGAACCGGTTCCTTGGCTTCTCTCAGTGGCTGCCATTCATCCCGCAGATCGGCAACGGCCGGCAGCGCCTCGCGCCCGTGTACGTGGGCGACATTGGTGCGCTCGTGGCAGACGCGCTCGCCACGCCTGCGGCCGAGAACGTCGCCCTGGAGGTCGGTGGCCCCGAGACGCTCACGATGGATGAGATCGTTCGGACGGCCCTGCGAATACTGGGCCGGCGACGCCCGATCCTGCACGCACCGGTCATGCTGATGAAGACTCTGACCGCGCCGCTGACCCTACTGCCGTCGCCCCCGATGACGCCCGCCGCGATCGACTTCGTCGTGCAGTCCGCCCAGGTGGACAGTGGCCCGCTCCACGAACGGCTGCCACGCCGGCTCCTGCCGCTATCCGAGGCACTGCCCACGTACCTTGCCGCGAAGAACTGAGGGTCTGGTCATCCAGCTTCAGGCCAGCCGCCCTGACTTCGGCACAAAACGGCACAAAACGAACGACGGGCCGTGAGAACGGCCCGTCGATCCTGTCCCTGAGTGGTCGTCGCCCGAGGCGACCCGGGTTTAGACCTAGCGGCGGATGCTCCGTCGTTGCGTTGTAACCGCCGCCAGGGCGAGCCCGCCGAAGGCGAGGCAGATCAGCAGTGCGAACAGCGGCATTGAGCTATTGCTCGAACCGTTGCTGCCGGTGCTGGTGGGCGGCGGGGTTACCGTCGAGGCCGTCTGCCCCTGCTCCGACTGAGCCGGAGTGGCCGTTGGCGGAGTCGTCGGCGGATTAGTTGGCGAGGAGCAGGCTGTGGGCGAGGGAGTCACGAGTGCGATTGCTTGCGCGCCGGGGCTTCCGCCCGTGACTGGGATCGACCGAACCGGGGTGGGGTAATTGGTCCGAAGCACCGACGGAAAGGTCGGCGAGAAGCAGGGCGTAGGCGTGGGGGTCGAGTTCTCGACTTGGGCCGGTTGCGGAGCCGTCGGCGCGGCCGACGCCACTCCGGCGATGAGGGGGATCGCCAGGGCGGCGAGCGCGAGCGCTGCCACCAGAGCGGGGATGCGGTGCTTCATGGGTCCTCCCTGGGGTCGGACTGCTTGCAAGTGTCTCGTCGCTGGCGCAGATGAGGTCCTTCACCTCGCGGCGGTCCGTTGTAGACTCATAGGACACTAATCGTTTGTTTAGTGCGTGACCATTAGCTTTGGCGGTTGACAGTTGGATGTGCTGGCGGGCGCAACAGGACCATCGCCCGAAGTCAGGGTGGCCGAGGGCCGAGCTCCGGCGTCTCGTTCCGGAACAGGGGCCAAGTGACGAAGCTGCTTCGTTCCGGCGACATCGACGGCGACCTCCGGAGCGGGATGTCGCGTCGTGGCCGAGTGGCGCGGTTTCGGGCCGTGGCGAATCGGGATATGGCTGTTTGCGGCTCAGCCTCGCTCCAGGTAGCGCTGGCGATCCCAGGCATGAACGGCCGAGTCGTACGCGTCGCGCTCTACTCGGGCGGCGTTCAGGTAGTGATCCACCACGTCCTGACCGAATAGCTCGACCGCGACCTTGCTCTTCTCCAGCTCCTCGATGGCCTCGTAGAGCGCCCGCGGCATGCGATCGCAGCCCGTGGCAACGTAGCCGTTGCCTTTGTACTCGGCCGGCGGCTCGATCTTGTGCTCGATCCCGTACAGGCCCGCGCCCAATTCGGCCGCATACGCCAGGTAGGCGTTCATGTCGCCGCCGGGGAAGCGGTTCTCGATGTGAAGGCCGGACCCGCGGCCAACGATGCGGAAGCCCGTGGTGCGGTTGTCTCGGCCCCAGACCACGTTCACCGGAGCCCAGCTGGCCACCGCGTAGCGCTTGTACGAGTTGACGTTCGGGGCGATGAAGAGGGCCAGCTCGCGCTGAAATGCCATCATCCCGCCCAGGAACCAGCGCATCACCTGGCTCATGCCGTAAGGCCCGCCGGCCTCGTCGAAGAAGAGCGGCTTCTCGCCGGCCTTGTCCCACAACGACATGTGGAGATGGCCTGACGAGCCGGTCCATTCGGCGTATGGCTTGGCCATGAAGGTCAGCGCGTAGCCGTTCAACCAGGCGATTTCCTTTGCCCCGTGCTTGAAGAGAACGCTGCGGTCGGCCGATTCGAGGACCTCGTCGTAGCGGATGTTGACCTCGTGCTGGCTCGGGGCCGCCTCGCCCTTGCTGAACTCGATCGGGATCCGCGCTGCCGTCATCTGGTTGCGGATCTGGTGGTAAAGCGGCTCCAGCTTGGTCGCCTGCAGCAGGTGGTAGTCCTCGTTGTAATAGCCGACCCGCTCGAGGTTCTCGTAGCCCTTCTCGGCAAGATCCTCGAAGGTGTCGGCGAGGACATAGAACTCGAACTCGGTGCCCGACTTGGCGGTGTAGCCGAGGCTTGCCGCTCGCTCGACCTGGCGCTTCAGCATCGTCCTCGGCGAGATCGGGATCTCCTCGCCCGTCTCTTCGTCGATCGCATCGCACAGGACGATGGCGGTCGACTCGAGCCAGGGCAGCACCCGAGTCGTCTCCCAGACTTCGCGGCCGATCCAGTCGCCGTAGCCGGTCTCCCAGTTCATGAGCTTGAACCCGTCCGGCGTGTTCATTTCCATGTCCGTGCCGAGCAGGTAGGTGCAGAAGTGGATCCCGTGGTCGACGACGCCCTTGAGGAACGCCTCGGCCTGAACGCGCTTGCCCATCAGGCGGCCCTGCATGTCGGTCAGGGCGACGATTACCGTGTCGATTTGTCTGTCGCGAACCGTCTGCTGCAGCTCCTCCAGCTGCTTCGGAACTGAGTGGCCCGCGCCGCGGCCGCCCGCGCCGTGCTCGTCGCTCATCGGTTCCTCCTTGTGCTTGGCTGAACCGCCAAAGCCGATTGTCAGCCGGACACCGCGCTTTCGCGGTGTAGATTCTGGCCCCTGTCGGGGCGGATCCTTCTGAGTCCGCTATTGTGGCCGCTGATGACGCAGAGGGCCAGCCGCAAGCGCGGCGAGTCCATCGAATGACACCAGAGGCCCCCGAGCGACGCCCCTCCGTGCCCGAAAGGCCGGAACCGTGGCAGACTTCGACTCTTCGCCGTTGTCGGAGCTCGGTCCCGGAGCCCGACTCCGCTAGATACCGAGCCCGGCACGGCCGAGGAGCAGAGCACCGATAGAGGTGGGCGACAGCCCGATGAACGATCGCGACGTCGAGGCCCAGCCCGGCGACAACTACCAGCCCCAAACCGAAGGGGAGCCGCTCGAGCGGCCCGCCGAAGCCACGCCCCTCGAGACGAAGCCCCTCGAGATACCACCGAAGGCGGACGTCGCCCGTTCCGACCAGGCTCGCCGCGCCCGGCCCTCGCGCCCGTCCGCAACCCCGGCTGCCCGGGACGGAACACCAGCCGCGCCTCCGCCGAGCGGCTCGGGCGCCCGAAGGCGGTCCGTTGTGCAGGCTCGGCCGATCGCCGAGCCAGGATCCGCCGGCCAGGCCCATCAGGTCGCGGCGCCCACCGCCGAACCTACCCGACTCACCGCTCCCCACCCACTCTCGCAGCTCCGCAGGGAGACCAGAGGAGGCGGGCCCGGGCGGTCGTTCGGCCTTCGCGGCCTCGGCGGCCTGAGCGGCCTCATTCCGCGGCACCCGGGCGCGGGCCCGGGCGGCTCACGCCCCGGCCGCCCGCGTCTCGGCCGTCCGAGCATGCGCGGTGTCTTCGCCTTCGCCGGCCTGACGGCCACATTCGCGGTGGTCGCCGCCCTGCTCGTAACCCTGCCGACCCAGCCGACATCCCCCTCGCCCACCGGTAGCGTATATAGCATCACCTGGCACGCGGCCACGAAGCCGCCGACGGCCAAGATGGACTTCGGGCCGTTCTTCACGACCCTCGACAACCAGCTGCTCATGCTCGGTACGACTGGCACCACGACCACCGTTTGGGCCTCGACCGACGGCTCGACGTGGACCCAGCTGTCCGGCTCGGGTGCTTTCGCCATCGGTGGCCGCCGGTTCGTCGCACAGGGTCTCTCCGATGACGGCCAGGGCGGGCTCGTGGTCATCGGCAACAGCCTCGGATCGTCCCCCACCGACGTGATCGCGACCGCATGGCACTCTCGTGACGGCAGCGCCTGGACGCCCATGCAGGTGGCATCCGGCGCCGGCCAGGAGATGATCGCGGGCGTTGCTTCCCGACCGGGGGCCGTCGTGGCAGCCGGAAACGGCGTGGCCTGGCTCTCCACCGACGGCCTCACCTGGTCGCCCGAGATCCTGCCCGGCGTCTCCACGGCGACCGGGACGTACACGCCGCGCGCCGTCGGCTCGTGGAACGGCGGGTTCGTGATTATCGGTCTCTCGAGCGACACCAAGACCACGCGCTCGGCGGCGTGGTACTCGTCGACCGGCCGCGACTGGAAGCTGGCCGGGACCTCGCTCGACGGATTCGACGTCCGCGGCATAGCCGGCCTGAACGGGACGATTGTCGCCGTGGGCGTCGACCTCAGCGCCACGGCGCCGGGGCTGGCCGCGTCCTGGAGCTCCACCGATGGCAACACGTGGACCAAGACTACCGCCCCAACCGATCTATCCACGGTGGCCCTGGACGGGGTCGCCAACGTCGGCGGCAGCCTGGTGGCTTTCGGCGCACCGGCGCCGGCCACGACCTCCGCCGCCGCAAGCGCCGGGCCCACGCTGCCCGGCAGCACCCCGCAACCCGCCGCCGCCGAGGTTGTGTGGGTTTCGGATGACGGCGTGAACTGGATTCCCATCGCCAGCGCCGCCGCGCCGCTCGACCACGCTCGCATGGCGTCCATCGGCACACGAGTGGTCATGATCGGCGGTTCGAGCAGCGGACTCGGACTGATCACCGGCAACCTGGTCATGGGACCGACTCGGCCGCCGGCCACCGAATCGCCGCCGCCGGCCGTTTTCGCCCTCAAGTTGCAGGTCGGGAACACGCCGATGATCGTCGACGTCACCAAGGACTTCAAACTCGGCCCGGTCACGACCTCGAAAGATCGCTTCTTCACCTTTGCCACCGGCCCCACCGGGACCTCGGTCTTCAGCTCGCCGGATGGAAGCCTCTGGTCCCGGGAGCTCACACCGGACCTGCTGACCGCCTCGGGCGTGACCGGCCGGCCGGTCATCCTGCAGGCAATCCCCGACGGCCAGGGCGGGATCATCGCCGCCGGCAAGGTGACGAACACCTCGGGCGACAACGGCATGATCTGGCATATGACCGCGGCCGGCGCGTGGACCCAGGCCCAGTTCCAGGACGACGCGCCACCCGAGTTCTCGTCGATCACCGCCGGGCCGGACGGGTTCGTGGCGTCGTCCGACGTCGCGGGCGGTTCCCCGATCATGTACTCCACCGACGGCAACACGTGGCAGGCCGGCTCGATCGCCGTCGGCAACGGCTTCGCCCTGAGCGTGGCCACGTATCGCTACGGATACGTGGCCGTCGGAACGGACCCCGCTCGAAAAGGCGCCACGACCGCGTGGACCTCCCCCGACGGCCGTACCTGGACTCTTCGCACCGACTGGCATCTGCCGCCCAACGTGACTGCGCTCTTCGGCACGGGCACGACCCTCGTGGCCCCGGCGAACACCGCCGTCGCTGCCGCTCCCTCCAGCTCGCCTTCAGCCAAGCCCACTCCAACCCCGGCCGCGCCCGTCCAGTCCACCACCTGGTGGTGGTCGGCAAGTGGCGTGGTCTGGCAGCAGTCCGGCCTCCAGACGTCCGTGGGCGACTGGGCCGTCGTCAACGGCCGCATCCTCGTCCTCAGCGCCCCTGCCAAATCGACCGGCAATTGGACCGCCTGGAGCAGCTCGGATGGCACGAGCTGGCAGCGACCCACGTCCGAGTCGATCACTTTCGCCGGGTCGCAGACGTGCGCGATCGCGTCGATCGGCAACCGCGTCGTTATCGTCGGCTGGGAGAACGCCGGCGCTCTCAAGGACTACTTCGGACAGTTCGACAGCCAATAGCGAACCGCGGCCGCAACACTCAGAGCGGCGGGCGACGTGTCCGCCGCTCTTGTGCGATCGTGTCTTGTGGAGGTGGCGTCAGGCAGTCGCGCCGCCCAGCTCTTCGGCCGCGTGCTCGAACTCCTGCTCGATCTCGGTCAGCTCGAGCTCGCCGACCTCGACGACCGGACCCTTGAAGCGCCTGCGGGCCCAGGCGAAGTAGTAGACCAGCAGGAAGCCGAGGAAGACGACGTAGGCGAGCCAGGTGAAGGCGTTGCCCGAGGTCGGCCACAGGAAGAGGACCGAGATCAAGGCAATCCAGGCAACCGACACGAGGGCGATCGGCCTGGAGAAACGCCCGAGCTTCCACACAGCGTGATCTCGCCATTCCTGCTTGCCGAAGACGCCCAGGAAGATCGGCACCCCATAGGCCCAGTACAGCGCAATCGTGCTTATCGCGGTGACTATGGCGATGGCCGTACCCCCGCCGAAGATGAAGGCGGCGTTGGTCAGCAGGTAAGAGAAGACCACGATCCCAACGATCGCGTTGGCCGGAGTGCGATGGCGGTGCGAGACCCGGCGCAGCCAGCCGGAGGCTGGGACGCCGTGGTCGCGGCTGAAGGCGAAGAGCATCCGGCCCGCCGCGGCAACCGAGGCCAGGCCGCACAGGCTCATCGCGACGGCAATTGCGGCGCCGAGCCAATTACCGAGCGCACCCAGGTTGTAGGTGAGGGTCGTGAAGACGACCGCGTTGCCGCCGTAGTACTGGCTGCACAAGGGAGCCGTCGCAGGATTGCAGTTGAAAACCTGATCGAGAGGCGGCAGGTGCGTCACCAGCCCGAGGAGAACGATGTAGCCGACCACGGCGGAGACGGCGACGGAGATGAAGACGCCCCATGCGCTCGAAAGTCGGGCGCCGATCGTCTCCTCGGCCACGTGGGCCGATGCGTCGTAGCCGGTATAGGTCCATTGCGCCTGGAGCAGCGAGAAGAGGAATGCGAACGGCAGCGCGTAGCCGGCGGCGGGGCCCAGGTTGAGCGCACCGCCGAAGACGGAGGCACTCCCCGTCGTGTCCTGCGGCGCGATTGCGAAGGGGCTGAGGGTGGAGTGGGCCTTGCCAGAGCTGATCAGGAAAAGCGCGCCGACGATCACCAGGACGGTGCCGATGTGCCACCACACCGACGCGTCG
>Ga0187849_1001707_pt1 | contig 22802 bp, 17 predicted proteins | sample June2016WEW_4_10_2_FD_132412 | JGI IMG/M metagenome (GOLD analysis project Ga0187849, IMG submission 132412) | Peatland microbial communities from SPRUCE experiment site at the Marcell Experimental Forest, Minnesota, USA - June2016WEW_4_100 | ecosystem: Environmental > Terrestrial > Soil >...
GAACAGAGACCCCGTCCCGAAGGGACGACTGAGAATGCTCGTTGCCCTCAGCCGTCCCTTCGGGACGGACCTCTCTTTCGGTTCACTGACCCGGCGTTGAAACGCCGGGCTATTCTCGGAAGCCCCTCCGGGGCAAAGAGGCGCCGTGAGCTGACCGACGGTTTTCATCGCAGCCACGGCGCCGTTGTCGAGCTTGCGCTCTTCCAAAGTCGTGCGACATTCCCTTGATAGAGCAGCGGGGTCCGCGCCAGGAGTCCGGGGCGGCGGGACCCGCAGTTCGCAGTTTAAGAGCAACCCTATGGACCTGCTGGATTTGATCAAAGCAACGATCTTCTGCGGAATTACAGCCTTTCTCTGCTACAGTTTTCCGGTGCTGGGCCAGGCTATGGTCATTGGCCTTCTGGCGCTCGTGTGGCTGGGTTATGTTCGCAGCGCCTTGGTGAGGCTCCGCCGCAGATGAGGCTGATTACGGCCTGACCATCTCACTTGCTGATGCCCCGTTGGCTGGCGCGGACAAACCGAACGAGGTGCTGGAGCTCGGAAAGCGGGGGCAATTCTTTCTCGATGCGGGCCAAGGCGTTGGGAATGGTGAGCCCGTCGCGGAAGAGGATCTTGTAGGCCTGGCGCAGGGCCCCCTGGGTGGCGCCCGCAACTCCGTAGCGGTCGAGGCCGACTTTGTTGATCGAGCGCGTTTCGGCGGGGTTGCCATCCACGACCATGAAGGGGGCGACATCCTGCACGATCTTCGAACAGCCGCCGATCATAGACAGCTTGCCGATACGGCAGAATTGGTGGACCGCCGCCAGGCCCCCCACCACGGCGTAATCCTCGACCTGGACATGGCCCGCCAGAGTCGCGACATTGGACATGATAATGTGATCGCCCAAGGTCACATTGTGGGCGATGTGCGCGTATGCGAGGATGACATTGTGCGACCCGACCGTGGTCGCTTCACCGTCGCCGGTGGCGCTGTGAATGGTGACCGACTCGCGGATCGTGTTGCAGTCGCCGATTTCGGTGCGGGTGAGGCCGCCTTTCCATTTCAGGTCCTGGGTTTTGAGGCCAATGCTGGCAAAGGGGAAGACTTCGTTGCTGCCGCCCAGGCGGGTGTGGCCGTCGATGACGGCATGGGCATGGAGGTGGCAGCCGTGTCCCAACTCGACGTGCTCCCCGATAACGCAGTAGGGGCCAATCTGGCATTCCTCCCCAATCCGGGCCTTGGGATGAACAACCGCTGTGGGATGAATCATGGAATTGGGCCCTCTCACGCCAGGGCATCCATCAAAATGAAAGTGACTTCCGCCTCGCTGACGACCTCGCCTTGCACCTTGCAGACCCCTTTGGCCTTGCCGATTTTTCCTCGGATCTTGCGCAGTTCCACCTCGATCACCAGCGCATCGCCCGGATGCACCGGTTTGCGCCACTTCACTTGTTGGGCGGACATGAAGTAAGCGATTTTGCCGGCGTTCTCGACGCGTTTATACATGAGCACGCCGGCCACCTGCGCGATGGCCTCGACCTGGAGGACGCCCGGCAGGATCGGGTGACCCGGGAAATGGCCCTGGAAAAAAGGTTCGTTGAACGTGACGTTCTTGAGCCCGGTGATGAAATTGCCGTCGATCTTGAGGATTCGGTCCACCATCAGGAAGGGGTAGCGGTGCGGCAGCAGCTCCATCACGGCGTAAATGTCCAGGGCGCCCGATTCAGCCTGCGGCGTCCCCGCCGGGGCCTGGGCGCGAGGGGCAACCCGCGGGGCAGGAGAGGAAGGCACTCCCATGAAAGACTTGCGCATTTGGGCCTGGATGCGGCGGACCAATTCACAGTTGGCGGCATGGCCGGGTTTGATGGCGATGAGGTGGCCATGCAGGGGCCGGCCCAGGAGGGAAAAGTCCCCCAGAATGTCGAGCATCTTGTGGCGCACGAATTCCTCGGGATAGCGAAGCGGCTCATTGGTCAACACCGCGTCTTCACGTATGACAACGGCATTCTCGAGGCTGCCGCCCTTGATGAGCCCGTTGCGGATGAGGAACTCAATCTCCTCGTAGAAACAAAACGTCCGCGCGTCAGCCAATTCCCGCTGCCACGTCTGCGGCGTCAACTCCAGGCTGTAGTGCTGAGTAAAGCGCCCTTCCTTGTCGGCGCTGGTGCAGGTCATTTTGAAGCCCTCCTCCGGAAAGAGGGCCATCACGCTATCGCCCATCTTGAGCTGGATCGGGGCGGTGACGGCGTATGGATTGCGCGGTTGCTCCTGCGGCGCCACCCCCGCCCTCTCGATCATCCGGCAATACTCGCGCGCGCTGCCGTCGGCGACCGGGGGTTCATTGGCATCCAGTTCGACGATCGCGTTGTCAACGCCGCACCCGGCAAACGTGGCCAGGATATGTTCCACCGTATGGACGCGGGTATTGCCCTTGGCCAGCGTCGTCGAGCGGTTGGTTTCCACCACGTTCTCGATGCGCGCCTCGATCTCCGGCGCCCCTTCCAGATCCACGCGCCGGAAGCGGATGCCCGTATCGGAGGCCGCCGGCAGAAAAGTCATTGTCACCCGGTTGCCACTATGCAAGCCAATGCCGGAGTAGCTGACGGGGCCATTGAGTGTTTGCTGTTGCAGCACCGGCAAATTAAACAACCCTGCCTTCCGCTTGGCAAGCCTAGTAAGCGCCCGTGCAAAAGCAACTTCGGTGCTTTGGGCGGAATTCTAACAAACCGGCTTTGCCTGGCGTCCGGAGCGGGGAGCGTCGGAGCGTGGAGCGTGGAGCGTGAGTGCATCGGAGCGGCCGCCGCGCCCTCACGCTCCACGCTCCACGCTCTCCACGCTCCACGCTCCATCCCAGAGCCTTCAGCTCTCGCAATTCGTTTTTGCACGGGCCCTACGCCGCCAAAACGGTCTCGGCCGAGGGCCCCGGCTCCTTCTTTGGCGGCGGGTGGAAACAGAGGGCCAGCACAACCGCCGCCAGAGTGGCCGCCGCCAGCGGGACCAGGAAGAGGCCGTGGAAATCGGTTATGCCATCGTGGGTGAATGTCTTCTGCCTCAGGTAGGGGCAGACGGAATTGGCCACCAGCGGGCCGATGCCGAGGATGACCGCGTTGAATAGGCCTTGGGCGCTGGCGCGCACGTCCTTGGGGAAATACTCATCCACGAAGATATACACCGTGGCGAAGAAGAAAGCGTAACAGACCCCGTGGAGCAGTTGGACCGGGATAACAGGGACGGCCGCAGGCCAGAACGCATAGACCGCGAAAAGCCCAGTATGCCCCAGGATGCCGGTGACCATCGTCCAACGCCACCCCAACCGCTTGAGTGTCGCGCCCAGAATTAACATCGACAGCCCCTCGGCCACTTGGGCGATGCTCATGACCGGCATGATCCAGTTGCCGCCAATGCCTACGCCACCCGCCTCGGTCTTGGCTCCCAAAAACCAGCCGGTCCAGTTGAAATAACTATAGACGACAAACGAGTCCACCAACGCTACCAGCCAGAGGACCAGGACAAAGGGGTGTTTGAGCAGTCGGACCGCCTCGAGCCAGGCAAAGCGGTCCGCGCCGCGCTCGACTTTCCTGGGCGGCGTGTGGGGCAGTATCAGGCTGTAGGCTGCCAGCACCAGCGAAGCGATGCCGGCCACCACGAAAGTCCAGCGAGTGGCTTCTTGCAGAGGTTGCCCGCTCAGGCCCGAGCCGAGCACGGTGCCCAGCCATTTGACCGGACCGTGCGGATTGCCCGGATGCAGCTTGTCCCACTCCGCCAGAAGGCTGTGGACCTGGCTCCAGTCCACCAGGATAAAAGTGAACGGCCAGGCAGCCATAATCCAGCCGATGGTTCCGCCCACGCGCACCAGGCCGTATTCCTTCTGCGGGTCCTTCATATTGGCGAAGGCAATCGAGTTGGCGATGGAAATGGTCGGCACGTAGAGCAGGCAATACACCAGCATCAGCCCAAAGAATGGCCAGAAAGGCGCGTCGGGATTCGGCTGGCCCGCCTCAAGTCCGGCAACCGGCGCGGCCGCTTTGATCGTCGCCAGGCCCAGCAGCGCCAAGCCCCCAACGAAATGGCTGAAGGCCAGAAACCTCTCCGCCGAAAAGTGGCGGTCCGCGAATTGGCTGCTGAAAAACATCCCCACCACGGCGGCGATGGGGAAGGCATTGAGAATCCACGACTGTTGCGCCGGAGAAAAACCCAGGCTGGGCAGATATTTGTAAATGAGCGGCAGCCAGCAAGCCCAGATAACAAATTCGAGCGCCATCATCAGGAAGAGTTTGAAGCGGATCGCTTTATTCATAGGTCAATTGGCCGCGAGCATACAAAAGACCCAGCGCAGACGCAAGACGGGACGTTCGGGATGCGGAGCTGCCCAAAGTCAGGCTGGTGAGGGAAAGGGAAACCCCGCTGAAATCCGAAATCCGAAGGCCGAAGCCCCGAAAGAAATCCGAAACCCGAAATCCGAAAACAGCTTCGTATCGCTGGCAAAGACGGCGCATAGGGGCCTGGTCGTGCCGCTGCACGGGCGGTCCAGGCCACGCGGATGCCGCTCGCCGCATTCGGATTTCGGATTTCGGATTTCAGGGCTGCCCGCCTCCCTCTCCCTCTGCGGCCCGAATTTGGGGCAGCCCTGCTGCCGACGCTCGACGGGCGCCTTGGGAGTGTGTATGTTCTTCCCATGCCCTTCCCAATGAAGGACTTGCCGCCGGTCATTCTGGCTTCCGGCTCGCCGCGGCGGGCCGCGTTGCTCCGGCAATTGGGGCTCGATTTCAAGGTCCTCCCCAGCGAGGCCGCCGAGGTTCACTATGAGCAACTCACGGCCCCGGAAATCTCGCAGATCAACGCCTGCCGCAAGGCCCGTTCCGTGGCAAAGCAGCACTCCGATGCGCTGGTTTTGGGTGCCGACACGTTGGTGTTCCTGGATACTGCGCTCTATGGGAAGCCGGCGGACCTCGAGGCGGCGTATCGCATGTTGGACGAGCTGCAAGGCCGCACGCACCACGTCGTCACCGCCATCTGCCTGCTCCACTTGCGGGCGCGCCGCCAGCGTGTTTTTACTGAAACCACAGCCGTCACGTTCCGCCCGCTCGATGCTCTCAAAATCCGGCGTTACCTGGCCAAGGTCAATCCGCTCGACAAGGCCGGCGCTTATGCCATCCAGGAGGAGGGCGGCCTCATTATCGAGAAGATCTCCGGCTCCTATTCGAATGTCGTCGGCTTGCCGGTCGAGAGGTTGGAACAGGAATTGACCCGCTGGCGCGCCAAAATGTTGAAGCGTTGAACCTTACGGTTTCCCAGGCGCCCTTCGTAACGCATTTTCGGTGCCGCGGGAAGGAGCTGCCGCGTGAACGCGGCGTTCCGCTTCCCCGTCGGAACGCCGCATTTATGCGGCAGCCCGGTATCGACCGAGCCCGAATACTTTCGCGGGCTTGATGCAGCCCCGGCCGAGGCTTCAGGGAAACTTCGGACGCTTGCACTCCGGGGCGTGGCGGCGGTACACTGCTCTTGCCTTGGGCCTTTGGGTTCGACCATTTACACAAAGCCATGAGTATGACGAAATGAAATCACACCTCACCGACTTTACGCTCGAAGTTCGGGATTGCATCGAAGGGATGCGGGCACTGGAGAGAGAATCGGTGGACCTTGTCGTCACCTCCCCGCCGTACAATCTTGGGACAAAATATAAGAATTATAAGGATACCAGAACTCGCGAGGATTATTTGGACTGGTCCAAAGAGTGGGCGACGGAGGTGAAAAGAGTCCTGAAACCCAAAGGCTCCTTCTTTTTGAATCTCGGGGCCTGCCCGTCTAACCCGCTTATCCCGCATGAGCTTGTGGTTGGGCTCAAGAAGGACTTGTTCACCCTCCAGAACACATTCCACTGGATAAAGTCGATTACCATCGAAACCAAGGATGGCGAATTGATTTCGGCCGGACATTTTAAACCTCTTCATTCCCAACGCTACGCCAATGATTGCCACGAGTATGTCTTCCATCTGACCAAAGACGGCCGGACGCCCCTGGACCGCTTGGCCATCGGCGTCCCATACTCCGACAAGTCCAATATTTCGCGGTGGGCGCACACGAAAGGGCGAGACCGCCGTTGCCGGGGCAACAACTGGTTTATTCCCTACAAGACAATTGTCAACCGAACCAAAGAGCGACCCCACCCCGCGACGTTCCCGACCGAGTTGGCCGTGTTCTGCATCAAGATACACGGCTGCCAGCCCGGCTTGGTCATGCTCGATCCGTTTCTGGGCATCGGTCATTCAGCCCTGGCGGCAAAAACATGTGGGATCGGGCGGTTTATCGGATTCGATATCGAACAGGAGTACGTTGACGTGGCGCGCAAGTCGCTCCAAAGAACGCCTGCGAGCCAAGCCCCGCTTTTCGAGGGATGAGAGGGCCTTTAGCCGCAACTATCACACGCGTCTCTTCAGGGCTCTCGGTTTGGCGTTTTCGCCCAGGAGAATGCACCCCCCTTTTTCGACCTGATCCGCCGGCATTTGGGTTGACTTTATGGCCATATTACTGTATTTATGGCCTTATGAAGACGACAATCGATCTTCCTGACGATGTCCTGCACCGCGCCAGAGTTGTAGCCGCTCAACGCCGGACTACGCTCAAGGAGCTGTTCGTGTCGGGTCTCGAACTGGCGATGAAGGCTGATTGCGATGCCGCAGTACGTGAGGGTGCACTTCCTCGACTTCGGCAGGGCTTGCATTTGGGTGGTCAACCTCTGCCCCGCGAGCAAGCCCATGAACGCCGCTAAATTCCTCGACGCCAACATTCTTATCTACGCTTACGACCAGGATGCGGCAGCCAAGAGGGAGGTGGCCTTGCAATTGGTCGAACAGGGGTGGATTTCCCCAGGCACCCTGGCGATCAGTGTCCAGGTACTCCAGGAAATGCATGTCAATCTGGAGAAGCGTGGTGTTTCACGCATGGATGCCGGTCAGATTATCCGTGATCTTGCCCAGTGGCCCGTGGTGGATAACTCGCTTGACCTGTTGTTTTCCGCCCTCAACGAACAAGCCCGTTGGCAAATCTCCCTGTGGGACGCCTTGATCCTGGCTGCCGCCCGCGCTTCGGGCGCCGCCGAACTCGTGTCCGAAGATTTCGCTCACGGCCAGGATTACGGCGGCGTCCGCGCCGTGAATCCATTTCGCTGACCTCCATCTGAGGAGCGCCATGTCAGTCGGGCCGGTTTGAACACGCTCGCGCGGTACTGGTCCAACGCACAATGAAGCTTTCTTCCATCAGATCACGGGTGCGGCACTGCTGGCGCAAGGATATCCGGCCCCTGCTCGTGACGGTCCTTGTCGTTTGCTCGATCCGCTCCTCGCTGGCGGACTGGAACGATGTGCCGTCCGGTTCGATGAAGCCGACCATTCTGGAGGGCGACCGCGTTTTCGTGAATAAACTGGCCTACGACCTCAAAGTGCCATTCACGACCCTGCGCCTTGCCCAGTGGAGCAACCCGCACCGAGGCGAAATCGTAGTGTTCTACTCCCCGCACGATGGCCAGCGTCTGGTCAAACGGGTGGTCGGCCTGCCCGGCGACACGCTCGAGCTGCGCCGCAACAGGTTGATCCTCAACGGCGAACCGGTGGATTACCGGCCCCTGGCTGAGGAGTTGCTGCGCGACGTCTCGCCCTCCGACCGCGCGGTCCAGGTCTTCGCCGGCGAACAACTGCCGGGCCGGCCGCACGCCGTGGCGGCCATCCCCCAACTCTCCGCCAAGCGTGACTTTGGCCCGATAGTTGTGCCCGAAGAACGGTATTTCATGATGGGTGACAACCGCGACACCAGCTTTGACTCACGCTACTTCGGCACCGTCGAGCGCAAGCGCATCCTCGGCCAGGCGACCTCGGTGGTTCTTTCCTTCGACAGGAGCCGCCACTGGCTGCCACGCTGGCGCCGGTTCTTTTCGGGGCTCTGAGCGCGAACAACAAGGCCTGACTCGGGGTTTTGCTCGTGCGAACGAGCGCGTGGCGGTCAAAACTCCCGCCCTGCGCTCCCATTTCGCTTTCCTGGCTCCGGCGGTCCATGGCATACTCGGGCTACGGATAGCACATGACCAATAAAGGACAAAACCCACGGAGGAGGAAAGCCGCCTCCGGCACGCCGGAATTCGGCGAGGCCCTGAACCTGCGCGACCTGCGGGCCGGACCGGATTCCAGCGGGGAGAGCGAATGGGAAGACGACGAGCCCGCCGGCAGCCCGGTCGGGAAGGAGCCGGGCCTGATGGGACCCGAAGACCTCATGCGCCGCCTCATCATCGATTTCCGGTTGTTCTGCAAATGCGCCCGGCCGGACGAACAGATCGACATCCTGGGGCGGATGCAGCAACACATAAAAGCCTTTCGCAGCCTGTTGGCCGGCGCCAACCTTTCGCTCTGGGCGAAGTTCAGTGGGGCCGTGTCCACCTTGCTGTTTGCCATGGTTCAAAAACCGGGCTTCCCTACTTTCTCGGCCTTTCGTACCATGGCCGATGCGCTCGAGTTACTCCGGACTGTGGTCGCCTCCGAGTCGGGTTGGCGCGGCACCGACCCGGCCCCGATTACCGTCTTGACGGTGGCGGACGCCGCCGCCAGCCGTCGCGCTTTGCAGGTGGCGCTCCAGAACCAGGGTATGATAGTCACCGATTGTGACAGCGCCGAAAAGGCCTTCCTTCCCCTGCGCGACAACCCCTTCGACGTCATCTTCCTCGACACCGCGCTGCCGGAGATGGACAACTTCGCCTTTTCGACCAAGCTCCGCCGCCTGCCTTATCACCCTACGACGCCACTGGTCTTTTTGACGGCCTTGCCGGATTTCGGCACCCGGTCCGAGTCGGTCCTGGACGACCACTGCGATTTCATCGCCAAGCCCATTGTCCCCATCGAGGCGGTGGTCAAGGCCTTTGCCTTCGGCCTCAAATACCGCCTGGACCCTGAGCCGGCGCGCAAGGTGCCGGCGAAGCTGAAAGCCCCGCCCGCGCCCCCCAAGGTTGCGCCCTCCGTCGTTGCAGCCCCGGCGGTGACGACCCCCGTGGCCGTTCCCCCGCCGAGCGTTCCGGCCCAGAACGCTAAGGAACTGGCCGAGGCGGACGAGCGCCGGGTCAGGGCGGAGGAGCCAGCCGCCCAACTGGCCGAGGCGTCCGCCCGGCTGGAGGAGCAGCCGGCCGCGCGGGTTTTGCAGTTCCAGCAGGGGCCAGAGGAGGCTGCCGAGTTGGAGAAAACGCGGCAGGCCCTGAACGCGGAACTGAGGAAGTCTTCGCGGCGCGAGACGCGGCTCAAGCAGCAATGCGCCGCCCTGGAGCAACAGATGGAATCCCTCAACCAGAACCTCGGTCGGCTCGGGCAGGATCTGGCGAAGGAAAACGAACGCCGGCTCACGGCCGAGCAGCAGGCTGGCCAACTGGCGCGCCGCCTCGACGAGGTAACTCGCGCCGAAAGCGCCGCCCGCCACCAACTGGGCCAAACGGCCCGCGACCACGCCAAGGAACTCGCCCGGGTGCAGTCCGCTCTCCAAAAGGAAATCAGCGCCCGCGAACTGGCCGAACAGGCCGGCGCCGAACTCTCCGCCGCCCAAGCCCGCATCGAGAAACAACTGGCCGATGGTTGGTTGCAGGCCCAGCGTGCCCTGGAAAGTCACGCAGCCCTGCCCCAGGCGCAGAAACTGATCCAAGCTGAGTTGCGGGGCGTCCTCGAACGCCAAAGCCGGCTTGAGCAGCAGTTAGCCGGCTTGGACGAGCCGCTGAGAACTTTAAGTGAGACACTCCGGCCCGCAGAATGATCGTTGAAAAAGCCTTGGAATCCCCGGTGTCAAGGGTACGGCAGCGACATTTCATCGAACATGCGGCGGCAACGCCTTAAACCGCTCACTTGGGGTTTGGAGCGGGTGATGGGAATCGGACCCACGTGGCCAGCTTGGAAGGCTGGTGCTCTACCATTGAGCTACACCCGCACTGGCCCAAATACTACCGGGCCCCGGCGCCTTGTCAATCGCTGCCTTATTCGCCCGGCTTGCCTTTTGCCGGGGGCAGTCTCGACAGGGCCAGGCCGGGGGCGGTAGTCTGGGGTGATGATTCTCTCTCCAGCCTCGCCGCCACCAATGCGCCCGATGGCGTCCCTCTGTTCGTCACAGGACCGATCCTCCTGCAAAAGGCGCCAGGGCAAGGGAGGCTCCGCTGAAACATTTTTTTAAGTCTTTTCCGATTCTCTCCGATAACGCACCCAGCGGGCCAAACGCACAACAACTGAACGAGTAAGATTAGAAAGTCACTCCCGGCGAGCTTCGCGGAGCATGAAGCCATTCCCTGTTCTCATAACCAAGCGCCTAATGTTGCGCGACCTTAAGACCGAGGACCGGGCGGATGTCTTCTCCGTTTACTCGAACCCAGAGGTGACGCGTTGCTGTGACATGGTCACGCTGACAGATCCCGTGCAAGCGGGGGAGATCATCCGGGTTTTGCAGGCCGATTGGGAAAAGGATTCCGGCGCCCGCTGGGCCATTACCAGGCATGGCTTCCCGGGCGTGATCGGCATCTGCGGCCTCGGCTGGCACCGCCACAATTTTTCCGCCCTTCTGAGCTACGACCTGAACCGGGAATTCTGGAACCAGGGAATCATGACTGAGGCAGTAAGGGCTGTGGTCGGATACGCCTTTGGCCAGGCCTGGCTGAACCGTATTTCGGCCATTACCTTCCTGGACAACCCGGGTTCCGTGCAGGTCTTGCGGCACATCGGGTTCCAGGAGGAAGGCATCCTGCGGGAGTGGGGTTTTTGGAAAGGCGGCTTCAAAGACGTGCGGTGCCTCTCTTTGCTCCGAAAGGATGGGGCTATTGCCCGCCGTTCTGCTCCTAACCAGACCTTTTCACCCCTCGGGACCTGCGCGGCAACTCCGTCAGGGACCGGCTGTGCAGGGACTACCGTCCCGAGCCGTCTGCGGGGTTGCCGGGATACTGCAACCGTTCATGCGCCTCCCGCATTCCGCGTGTCATCAGCAGTTGCCGGCCATCCTGAAGGATGAGCACGCTCTCGCCTCCGGGGGCCGATTGGATTCCCTTGACCCGCTCGAGGTTGACGATGATCGAGCGGCTGATGCGCAGGAACAACCGGGGCGGCAGCTTGGACTCCAGATGGTTGAGCGTCTGGCGGAGCACGTGGTTTCCGCCGCGGGTCTGGAGCACCGCATAGTTGGCGGCTGACTCGATGTAGTCGATATTCTCGACCTTGACGAAAAGGGTTTGATTGCCCGTCTTGACGGCAACGCGGCCCAGCCACCCCGGCTCGGCCCTGGAGGACTTGAGCCATTGGGCCAGTTGTTGGTTCAGCGGGGCCGTGTCCCGGGCCTGGATATGCTCATGGGCGCGCTGGACTGCGGACAGGAGCCTGGCCTGTGTAAAAGGCTTGAGCAGGTAATCCAGGGCGTGAACTTCGAAGGCCTCGATGGCGTGCTGGTCGTGGGCCGTCACAAAGACCACCGCCGGCCAGGTTTCCGCGGGCAATGCCCGCAACACGTCAAAGCCGCTGACCTCCGGCATCTGCACGTCCAGAAACACCAGGTCCGGCCGATGTTCCCCAATGAAGGCGATCGCCTCGGGGCCGTTGCTGCACTCGCCCAGGATCTCGAGGTCCGGCTCGCGGGCCAGGAACTTGCGGATGCGCGCCCGCGCCAGCGCCTCATCATCGACAATCAACAGGCGCAGCTTCACAAGGCAACTTTTACCGGCGGGGCCGCCGGGTCGCCGAAAGCCGCGCGCCAGGGAACCCGGATCTCCGCGGCCAAGCCCCCCGTCTTGCCCGGACGCAGTGTCAGCGAACCATTTCCACCATAAAGCTCCTTCAAGCGGGAGCGGGTGTTGCTCAAGCCAACCCCTTCCTTGAACGTTCCTTCTCCGGTGCCGGCAAGGCCCCGGCCATTGTCGCTGACTTCCAGGCGCAAAGTGCCGCCGACGTGCTCCACCTCGATGCGGATGAGCCCGGGAGCGATTTGCGCCTCAATGCCGTGCTTGACGGCATTCTCCACCAGCGGCTGCAAAATCAGAATCGGCACGACGGCATCCAAGGCGGCCGCATCCACCTGTTTCTGCACGCGCAACCGCTCCCCGAAGCGGATCTGCTCGATGAGCAGATAGCGGTCCAGGAGCTGAAGCTCCTCGCGGAGCGTGACCTCCGCGCGCTCCGAAGCGGTAAGGGTGAGCCGCAACAGCTCGCTCAAGGCTTCGATCATTTCTTCCGCCTGGGGTTGATCCTGCACCAGCGAGGCAATGGAATTGAGAGTGTTGAACAGAAAATGCGGGTTGAGCTGCATGCGCAACGCCTGGAGGCGGGCCTGGGCCAGCCGCGATTCCAGCTCGGCCTCGCGCCGTTCGCGGGCCTTGCTGTGCTCGTAAAAGCGGAGCGCGTGGGCCACTCCCACCAACCCCCAGAAGATGGGCAACTGGTAAGTAATCCGTCTCAGGACCACAAACGCAGTTTCTCGGGGCTCGCGGTCCAACCGCTTCAATTCCGCCGGGTCTTGCCGGACCAAGGCGGGTGAGGGCGGGCCCAAATAGGCGAAAAGGCCCACAATCCCAAGACTCAAGGCGCAGACCGCCAAATGCACCCAGACCGACCGTTTCCAGGTGGAACGTTCCAATGTATAGACCGAGGAGACCCACACCACCAGCGGCGTCACGAATATCCACGGCACCAGGCGCACCAGGGCAACCACGAGCGCCTGGCCGATGTTGGCGGCCTGGAGCAGGGCCATTTCCAGCGCCGAAGCCAGCGCAATGAAGAGCCAAAAGGCCGTTACCAACCACCAGAAGCTCGAGAATCGCCAGCGCCCCCGCTTCGCGCTCTCCACCGCCTCGCCGATGCTCTGCCTGGCCGGCATCTCATCCAGGCCCCGACTGCGCAACGGCACAGAGTCCACAGAGGTTTCACTCATCGCCAATCACAGTAGCGGAGAAGCGGTTGCAAGTCACGCCGGCACCCAGGATTCCATCTCGAATTCAGCCCGGTTCATCCCGGCCTGTTCCAGCTTCATCACATCCGTGAATTTTCGCGCCTGGGCCGGAGTCTGAATTGGGGAAGACTGAGCAAAGACTCATGAGCAAATGGACGCCAATCCGCCTTCGGACGGAGGCCCCCCAACCGGCGGGCCTGGTTGGGATTTCCGAGATAACGGAATCGACGCCGCTCATTGTGGTTGTCCTCCGGCTGCTCTTGTCACTGGCTCAGGGATTTCGAGCATTGCCCAAACAGGGCCTCGGGACGAGAAGGCCGGCGCCAAAGGCCGGATCTCCCGCGCGGACGGGGGCTGCCGGCCACAGGCGCGGCAGCGCCGACGCTCGGGTCAAACCAAGACTCCGGAGAAAACAAGCATACTTCCGGGGCGCTTGGACACAGCATACGTCCGGGGCATCTTCCGACAGCAGGCGGCTCATGAGAATGACGCATCGACCGTGGACATGATCAATAACCAAAATGAATCGGTCGCCAAGAGCGGGGGCGACCTGGTGCTCCAGGAAATGTGGCGCATCAAAGACGAGTTGTCCGCAGCCCGGGGGCACGATATTCATCGTCTTTTCGCTGAAGCCCGCGAGCGGCAAAAGCGTTCCGGCCATCCGGTGGCAAACTTTGAAAAGGGCAAAACGGCCAAGACGACTCCGGAATCGGGGACGGACGCTCCTGGCATTCTGAATGCCGGCCATTCTCCGGCGTCTAAATTATAGAAGATGCCGGGGAAAGGGCTCGTTTCCTATTGAGGCATCAAAAACTTGGAGAATGCGATGAAAGATCAAGCGACAAGCAAAGGCAAAGTACTGGCTGCGGCCATAGTGCTCACAGGTGTTGCCGCCCTGGTGGCGGGCTGTGTGGAGCGGCGCGTTGTGTATGTGCCGACTTACCAGGTTCCACCCGGTTACCCGCCGCCGCCGGCATTTACCTACCAGCCTCAAGCCACTCCTCAACCCCCGCCTCCGGCAGGCACGGGGCAGGCGGCACCGGCTCCGCCCTCAACTCCCGATTCGTCAGCGGGCGCGGCGGCTCTTGCGCCGGCGCCGGCCGCTCCCGAGAGTGCGGCCATTGTGGCTCAACAACCCCCTGCGCCGCAGGTTGAGCTCGTGCCTGTGGCCCCAGGCCCTGGATATGTGTGGGCCCCTGGCTACTGGACTTGGAATGGCGGCTGGGTATGGATGGGCGGCGGTTGGAGAATCCGGCCATACCCCGGCGCAATCTGGGTGGGTGGACACTGGGGGCGGCGGGGCAGAGGGTATGTCTGGGTCGGCGGACATTGGCGGTAGGGGCCTGCGGTCCTACTCGACAAATTCGAGCAGGCCGAATCGCTCCGGGGCATGGGCCGTGCCGACGAGGGTCGGGTTCCAGGCCAGGAATGCGTGCTGGGCGCAGTCGGCACGAAAGAGATTGAGCCGCCACACGATAAGTTTCAAATCGTCCTCCTTCCACCGCAGACGCTTCAACCCTGCGCCAATAATCCGCTCCGCTTTGGCCTCCGCGCTTTGACGCCGCAACCGCCCGGTGTCATGCTCGTTCAGCAAACGGTCCACCCGCATCCAACCCGGCCGGCGCCCCGGCGCCGCTGGATACCAGCGGAAACCGCTCCAGGGATATTCCAGCCGCCGCCCCTGCCGGTCTCGAATATTCAACTCTGAGTTGGCGCGGCATAGGCGACGTACTGGCATCGCTTCGGGCGCGCCGCAAAGACAAAAGTTGTGTTTGACATCAGAGAAACAAATGGTAGGCTTTAGGTAGAGGCTGTTTCCGTTCGCCATGCGTGGATCGCTTTGTTTGCGGGCGGAAAAGGAGCCTAATCTCGATATGAACTGCCTGGAAAAGATGAAAAACAATGTTTGTCCGTGGCCAAGCGCGTTGGGGACCATTCTGGTGTCGTTGGCCTGTCCATACCTCGGTGCGGCGGCGGCGATTTCCTCCGGCGAATTCCAGACCGGCGCCATTGGCGCGGGTTCGGTCGACGCCTACACGTTCACCGGCAACCCCGGCGACAACATCGTTGTCCGGGTGGGGACGACTAACTTCGATCCCCGGATCGACCTTTATGTGCCGGGCGGTGCGCTGGTCACGAATGCATTTACAGCCAATGCCAATTACCGTGACGCTGTCCTTTACTCCAAGCTTACCAATAGCGGGACGTTCACCGCCGCAATCAGCAGTTACTTTGCGGGTGGCGCGGGTACCTACGGCCTGAAATTCGCCCAAATTCCCGGCCCATTTGTCGTCCCGACCGGAGAGCAGGGCGGTTCCATGAACGACGGCGCCACCTACACCGGCCAGATTAACCTCGGCGGTTTTAACCTGTGGAGTTTTTCGGGGAACGCTGGGGACAACATTCAACTGCGCATGGGCGCGACGAACTTTTCTCCCCGCATTGATCTTTATGGGCCAAATGGGGCGCTGCTCACGAACGCATTTACGATCAACGCCAATTACCGCGACGCGTGGCTTGCCCTCCAACTCCCCAGTAGTGGCACCTTTACGGTGGTCGTCAGCAGTTATTTCCTCCAGGACTTCGGCGGCTACTCGCTCAACCTGGCGCAAATCCCAGGACCTTTTGTTGTCTCCCCAGGCGAGCAAGGTGGACCACTGACCAACGGCGTCCGCAACGTCGGGCAGATCGGCCTCGGGGGCTTGCAGATGTGGGCCTTCGCCGGGAACGCAGGCGATAGCATCCAGTTGCGCATGGGCACGACGGACTTTTCTCCCCGCATTGATCTTTATGGGCCAAATGGGGCGTTGCTCACGAACGCATTTACGATCAACGCCAATTACCGCGACACGCGGCTTGCCCTCCAACTCCCCAGTAGTGGCACCTTTACGGTGGTCGTCAGCAGTTATTTCCTCGACGACTTCGGCGGCTACTCGCTCAACCTGGCGCAAATCCCAGGACCTTTTGTTGTCTCCCCAGGCGAGCAAGGCGGACCGCTGACCAACGGCGTCAGGAACAGCGGCCAGCTTGGCCTGGGCGATCTCGGAATGTGGGCGTTCAGCGGGAACTCCGGCGACAGCATCCAACTGCGCATGGGCGCTACAAACTTCACGCCTCGGTTCGACCTGTACGGGCCGGACGGGGCGTTGCTCACCAGCGCATTCACGGTCAACGGCAATAACCGCGACGCCTCGCTGGCGCTGCGGTTGACCAATAGCGGCACTTACACGGTGGTGGTCAGCAGCTATTTCCTCGACGATTTCGGCGGCTACTCGCTCAACCTGGCGCAAATTCCTGGAGGCTTCACTGTCTCCCCGGGCGATTTTGGCGGTGTGCTGACGAACGGTTTTTTGAAACCGGGAACTATTGATTTGGGCGGCCTGGACATGTGGTCCTTCAGCGCGAACGCCGGCGATAATATCGAGCTGCGCATGGGTGCCGATGCTTTCGACCCGAGGATTGACCTTTACGGTCCAGACGGCGCCTTGGTCACGAACGCATTTACGATCAACGGCAATTATCGCGACGCGGCATTGGACCTGCAAGTTGCCAACACCGGCACCTTTACCGTGGTGGCAAGCAGCTATTTTCTCGACGGTACGGGCAACTACACCCTCACGCTGGCCCATGAGCCCGGGCAGGTCTTCGTCGCCTCAGGCGATGAGGGCGGGACCATGACCGATGGTTTTACCTACCAAGGCACAAACTCCGTGGGCGATTTGGACGCTTGGACCTTCTACGGAACCGTGGGCGACAGTAACCTCTGGAGGATCTCGACAGTCAACTTCACCCCGTACCTGCGTCTTTATGGCCCTAACGGCGCGTTGGTGGGACAAGCGTTCACCCCCAACGGCAATAACCGAACCAACTTTCTGACCTACGGCGTTACCAACGCTGGCAACTACACCCTCGTCTCCGCGGCATATTATCTGAACCAATCGGGCACCTACAATTTGAAACAGTCGCGCGTGCCGCCAGACCTTATCCTGCCCGATACCCAGACCATCGACGACGACGGCAGCACGTTGAACGTTCCGGTATCCGCACAGGATCCGGATGACCCCAATAAATCCCTCACGTTTGTTCTGGTGTCCGGACCGCTTGGCGCAACTTTGACCACCCTTGGGCCAACGAATGCCTCCCTCTCCTGGACACCTACCGATGCCGACGGGCCGAGCACCAACCTGATTGTGGTAAGCGTCACTGATGTCGTGCTCAGCCGGCCATTCACGCGCACCAACAGCTTCACCGTGGTAGTGCGGGAGGTCAACAAGCCGCCCGTCTTGCCCGCGGTCTCCACACAGACCGTGAACGAATTGACCTCGCTCACCGTAACCAATGCCGCGGCCGAACCGGATCTTCACTCTATTACCGTCGGCTACAGCCTGGTCAGCCCGCCAACCGGCGCCACTATCGACGCGAACGGCGTCTTTAGGTGGACGCCAGCTCAGACCCAAAGCCCTTCCACAAACACTATCATCACAGTAGTCACCAACAGCAATCCTTACGATGCAATCAATCCGCAGTTGACCGCGACGAACAGCTTCACGGTGGTTGTCAAGGAGGTGAATGTGGCACCCACATTCACTGTCATTGCGCCCCAAACAGCCAATGAGTTGACGGTGCTTGCCGTAACCAACGCCGCAACCGAGCCCAACATCCAATCCACCACGACAGGCTACACTTTGCTCAACCCGCCTGCCGGCGCGATCATCAGCCCGAGCGGTGTCATTACGTGGACACCCGCGCAAACCCAAAGCCCCTCCACCAACACCATCACCACGGTGGTCACCAACACTAATCCCTATGATGCAATCAACCCGCAGTTGACCGCCACCAGTACCTTCACAGTGATCGTCAAGGAAGTGAACATGCCTCCAGTTTTGCCGGCCATCGCCCCCCTGACCGTCAACGAATTGACCGTGCTCACCGTAACCAACGCCGCAACCGAACCCAACATTCACTCCAGCACAACAGGTTATGGCCTGATCAACCCGCCTGCCGGCGCGATCATCAGCCCGAGCGGTGTCATTACCTGGACACCCACGCAAACCCAAAGCCCCTCCACCAACACCATCACCACGGTGGTCACCAACACCAATCCCTATGATGCAACCAGCCCGCAGTTGGCCGCCACCAATACCTTCACAGTGATCGTCAAGGAAGTGAACATGCCTCCAATTTTACCGGACGTACCGCTTCAAACCATTGATGAACTGGCTCCGCTCACGGTGACCAACACGGCTACCGAGCCTAACATCCACGCTACCACCACGGGTTATGCGCTGCTCAGCCCCCCGCTCGGGGTTGGCATCGATTCCAGCGGCGTCATCACTTGGACACCCACCCGAGCCCAAAGCGCCACTACCAACACGATCACGACCGTGGTGACAAACGCTGACTTGCTCGACACGGTCAACCCCCACCTGGCCGCCACCAACAGCTTCACGGTCATCGTGAGGCATACCAATGCTCCGCCGGTGCTGCAGCCTATTGCTGATCGCTCGGTTCATTATGGGGTGTTACTCTCGGTCCAGGCTGTGGCTTTGGATCCGGATACAACCGACATCCTCACCTACAGCCTCACCGTTGAGCCAACCAACATGACCATCAACGCCACCAGCGGCCTGATCACTTGGACGCCCACCCTTGCGCAGTTCGGGTCCAACACTATCACCGTGAAGGTGACCGACAACGGCCAGCCACCCCTGAATGACACGACCACCTTCCATGTGCGGGTCACCGGCCAGCAGCCGCAGTTGACCGCTGAACCTCTTCCCGGACATTTATTGGAGCTCAGTATCATCGGCGATATCGGCGTCACTTACGAACTGCAAGTCTCGACCAACTTGACCGGCTGGGACAACTTAGCTCCGGTGACTCCGACTTCTTCTCCCTTCCTTTACATCGACCCGTCATTTTCGACTCTCCCGCAGAAGTTCTATCGCCTCGAGCTCTCTCAATGATGTGCAAAGCCCGCCCTACTCGACAAATTCGAGCACGCCGAATCGTTCCGGGGCATGGGCGCTGCCGACGAGGGTCGGGCTCCAGGCCAGGAATGCGCCATGGGCGCGGTCGGCGCGATAGAGATTGAGCCGCCAGCGCGCGCCGGCCCCAGGCGCCGATGAACTCAGGGACTTGAGCGGGATGCGCATTTCGCAGCTCCACACCCCGGCTTTCCGGTTGACCCGCGTGGCCGAGCGAAAGCCGCTGTCCCATTGAAAATCCTTGTCGGGAAGGTTGACCATCAAATCGAGCCGTTCGTTGGTGGGGGCGACCTCGAATTCGCCATAGCGCGCAATATTCTGCGCATCGGAGCCGATGAACGCCTCCACGACGTCCCGGTCCCACAAGCTCATGCCTTCCTGGTCCAGCGCAAAGCGTTTTCCCCCGGCTTTGGGCGGCTCGAAAACCGTCAGGTCCGTGCAGGGACACTCATAGCCGAGATAGAGAAAATCTGCGGACCACAGGGTGCGGACCGAGGTGGAAAGCTCGGGCCGGGCCGCGCCGTCGCCAGACCGGCATTCCAGGCGGACCGGGATGGCGGTCTGCCACAGGGTCTTGGCCAGGTCGCCGTCGGGCTCGAAGTCGCAAGTGGTGTGGCGCGCTTTGGCCACGGGCAGAGGCAGCGAACGGGCCAGGAGCTTGCGGGCGTTGTCGAAATAGATCTTCCGCAGCACGGACGCCGGCAGGCCGATGGAGCTGATGGTCCAGTCGCCCTGGATCGGCGTCATATGAGCCCAGTTCCTGTCCCGCGTCTCCAGCCACCGCCATTCTTTGGCGAAGAACACCTCGGCATCGGCGTCGGCCGGGGGCAGCTCGTCGCCGCTCGAGCCCAGGATGAGTCTGGGATGGTCAAAGACCACCTGGAAATCCGTGCCGAAGAGGATGCGATCCTGGTACTTGATAAAGAGCCGCCGGACTTGTTCCGGGTCGTGCCGGCCGATCTCGGGAATACGCGCCGCCAGGTCCGCCATCATATTCTGGTATCGGCCCAAGGAAGCATCCACCCAATCGAGTTGCTCGGCGTTGTTGGCAAAGTGGACACAGACGAACGTGGTTTGCGGATGCCGGGCGATGACGCGGTTGAGGGACTCGAGGATTCTTTTCCAGGGCATGAACTTGTTGGTGTCTCCAAACCACCAGTTCTTGTGGTCCTTCAATTCCTTCCACCGCTCGTTCTTCTGATCGTAGGGCAGCCAGAAGGCCCTCGGATCGGCGACGTGGATGGAGACCGGCATATTCAGCTCGCCCAGACGCTCCCACATCGGGTCGAGCTTCGGATCGTCGACCTTGAGGAGGTTGCCCGCCCCATCGCGCAGGTAGAGGCCCAGCCGCTTGAATTCCTTCCATCCGGCGGCGCCGAGCCGGCGGCCCTCTTCGACCTGCTTGACCGCCTGCTGGGCGAAGTCCGGCTGATCCCAGTTTCGGTAATCCAGGTTCATGTAGAACAGGAAGCGCCCGGGATAAAGTGTGTCGGCCAGCTTCTTGTTGCGCTCGAATTCGCTCGGTTGGCCCTCGCGCGGGCGGGTCACAGTGCCCCCGCTTAAGTTGACCGCCAGGCCGATGCCGGCGGCATCCATGATTTTCACGGCGCGCGCCAGATGCTGGGTGGTGCAGTCAATGTGTTGATGAAGGTCGATGATGCGGTGCTCTGCGCGCCAGCCCTCCGCAGCCTGGCGGGTTGCCTCCACATCGGTTCTTGCGCCCTGCGCCAGCCCGAGTTCCGCCGTCGCCAGCAGGCCGGCCGCCATCACATTCATTCGCAACATTGCAAATCCTTTCGTTTTCCGGTTCGGCCAGGACCCTAGTGTGGTGCCACCGAAATAGCTATACATTTTATCGAAGAGCCAGCCCTCCACTACACCCTGGCGCCTTGAAAGGGGCGCAGGTCACGGGCTGAAGACCCCGGGAGGCTCCGGATGCATCGGCCCGGCGTCGGCTACGACGGCCAGGGCGGCGACGAAACCGGGCGCGCAGTCCAGGTCGTGCAGGCGCCAGCGGCAAAGGGCTGCCGGGCCTTGGGGCAGGCTCAGCAACCGGGCGGGTTCACCCGGCAGGAACGAGACTTCCACCCGGGCGAGCGACTGGGTGATGCCTTCGCCTGTGGCCTTGAGCCAGGCCTCTTTGCGGGTCCAGAGGCGGAAGAAGGCATCCGCCTTTTGGTCTTCAGGCAAGGCCCGGAAGGCGGCGTCTTCACGGGGCGAGAAGAAGCGGGAAACGAGGCGGCCGACATCGGTCAGCGGCCGGATGCGTTCGACATCGACCCCGACAGGGCCCGAACGGGTCACGGCAAGCACGGCGACGTCTGCGGAGTGGGCGAGATTGAAATGCCACCCGCTGCCGGACCAAACGCCGGCCAGGGCGGGTTTGCCTTGGGGCCCGTAGGAAAACTCCAAGGCAGCCGGGTCAGCGCCCAGGCAGCGTCCAAGCACGGCGCGCAATTGGCCGCGTCCGGCAATGGCGCGATGCCGCCCGCCCTCGAAGCGGAATCTGGCGGCGCGCTCCGCCTCGCGCGGGGCCAGCAGGGACGCAGCCTGGGCTAGAGCAGCCGGAGGCAAGCTCAGCGAAAGGGACCAGAGGTGGACCCTGAAATGACCGGAGTCACCCATACGCCGTATCCGGGTTATCGGTTGGAACCCCGCATTGATTCTGCTGGCGCCTTCTGCCAAGGGGCGAAGGTTTCGCCGGCCCAGAGTTGGTCGATGGGCTGGCGGGCGCGGACCAGCGCGGCTTTTTGGCCTTGGACCAGGACCTCCGCGGGCAGCGGGCGGCTGTTGTAATTGGAAGCCATGGCGAAGGCATAAGCCCCGGCGCTCATCAGGGCCAGGTAATCACCTTCCCCAACCCTTGGCAAGAAACGGTCATGGCAGAAGAAATCGCCCGACTCGCAGATCGGACCGACGACATCCGCCTTGATTTTGGGGCCGCGGGTGCGTGTCAGCGGGGCAATCTCGTGGTAGGCATCATAGAAGGCGGGCCGAACGAGGTCGTTCATGGCGGCGTCGACGACCAGGAAGTTCTTCTTGCCGGTGCGTTTGAGGTATTCGACGCGAGTGACCAGGACGCCGGCATTGCCGGAGATGAAACGGCCCGGTTCGACGAGGATGCGCAGGCCCAACGGTTGGAGCAGCGGCAGGAGGCGGGCGGCGTAGGTGCGGGGAGTAAGAATCTTTCTTGCCTGGGCCGAGCGCCACCAGCCGGGCGACGCGCTGGCCAGGGCGGGTTGATAGACAATGCCCAGCCCGCCGCCAATGCTCAGAAATTCCAACCCGTGCCGTTCCTTGAGGCTCAGAGCCAGCGGAAACACTTTTCTCACGGCCTCTTCGAAGGGGGCGACGTGGGTAATCTGAGAGCCGATATGCATCTGCAGGCCGCGCAAGCGCAGGCCTCTCAGCCTGGCAGCGCGGGCATAAACCGCCTCCACCTTCTCCAGAGCGATGCCGAACTTGTTTTCGTAGGTGCCGGTCGTGATCTTTTTGTGCGTGTGAGCGGCGACGTCGGGGTTGAGGCGCACGGCGACGGGGGCCAGCAGCTTGAGGCGGGCGGCAATGCGGTTGATCCGCTCCAGTTCCGGCTCGCTCTCGGCGTTGAAACAATAGATGCCCTGACGAAGGGCAAACTCAATCTCCGCTTCGGTCTTGCCGACCCCGGCAAAGACGCACTGGCCCGGGTCCCCGCCCGCCTCGATGACGCGCCGCAGTTCGCCTGCGCTGACGATATCGAAGCCGCTGCCCAGCCCCGCCAGCGCGCGGAGCACCGCCAGGTTCGAGTTGGACTTTACCGCAAAGCAGACGAGGTGGTCCGCCCCGCCCAGGGCCTGGTCGAGTTTCTGGAAATGATCCGTCAGGGTGTGTTCCGAATAGACGTAAAGGGGGGTGCCGAA
>Ga0187849_1001708_pt1 | contig 22784 bp, 29 predicted proteins | sample June2016WEW_4_10_2_FD_132412 | JGI IMG/M metagenome (GOLD analysis project Ga0187849, IMG submission 132412) | Peatland microbial communities from SPRUCE experiment site at the Marcell Experimental Forest, Minnesota, USA - June2016WEW_4_100 | ecosystem: Environmental > Terrestrial > Soil >...
AGGCGCCAGAGGCAGTGCCGCGGTAGCTCAGCCTGGTAATCGCTTAGGCTAAGGAGACATCGAAGCTCATCAGCACTCGGCTGAAGACCGAGTTGTCGTCGGCTCAAATCCGACCCGCGGCATTCCGTCATAATCATCGTTCTTTGCGACCGTAGCCTCCTCTAGGCGAGGGCAACTTCACTTTTGGGCGAATGTCAATCATATTGAATTCCACCGTCAGTCAGCACGAATTCTGCTAACTCTTGTCGCAGATTAGATTCACATCCGTGAAAAAAAGAGTGATTGGCCTCCAGAAGGTGGCGCATCATGCGACATGTTGCGGAGTCCGCCAGACCTTCGCCTGTGTGAGGCCTTATTACCTCCCACGCAGACGAAATGAGTGATGAAGCTTCTGGAAGGAGAGAGTCTCAGGAGACGCTTACTCGAGAGTTACTCTAAGAACCCGAAGGGATGGAGTTTCGTCATATCGCCCTCCGGGAAGAACGGATTCTGCGACGCCGTTGTCTCGGGCTCCGATGGAACTTGGATGCTCAAGATGGACTCGATATTCAAACCCACGCCGATTGTGCTCGGCTCTCTGACCGAGGACAGCCCGGAGTTGAGGCCAGCCGGTCCCTTTCAGTACGGTTACCGGAACCTGCCCCCTGGGCTGATTCTCCAGATGCTCAGTGGCGGAGGAGCTCCGCCGAGGGACAAGGCAGAGGCCGACTTCTCGTCTTTGCTCAAATCAGAAACAGTCGTGCCAGAGGAAGGGAGACCCTATGCAGAAGGACCGTTCGTCTTCACTAGTAGGAGGAATGTTGACTTGTCCGAGCGTCAGAGGGATCTTGACATCAAGCTCGCTTCGGAGATGCAGCGACTTCTCAGGACAAGATATCCTGCCTACGGCTGAACGAAAGGCCAGCGTTTGTGGCAACACCAAATCGTTCAAGCGCTCACGCGCGCTTATATCGTCAGGACTGGTGAAGGTCTCTGTGGCACCTCGGCCCGTCGACATCGACGCATCGAAAGAGAAGAAACGAAATTGGATGAAGAGGGATTCAGAGAGTTCTGTACGAAAAGAAAACTAGACGAGAAGACCATTCAAGGGCATATTGGAGTGGTCCGAGAATTCGAGGCCTTCCTCAACAAGAAGGACGGAGACAGAAAGCTGAATGATGCTACGGCCGATGATCTGCGGAGCCATGCTGGAAAACTGATCGAGGAAGGGACGAACACGTGGGAGAACCTTCTCGGGCTTCTGAGATACTCCCGCTTCGCAGACAACAGACAGGTGGAGATTGCCTCGCTGGAGCTCCTGGACGGCAGCGACGTCATGAAGAACCTCTCAGAAACGACGAGCGAGACGCTCGGTGAGGCCAAACGTACCGAGGTATTTGGGGGAATTAGTCTGCCGCCACTTGGAACAAACTCGAAGGACAAGCCCAAAGTGACAAAGGAAGTCATGGAGAGAATGGAGGCCAGACTGGGCGAAGAGAAGGCCAAAGAAATCCTGTTGAGCGGGCCTCACGCAGGTCCAAGAGAAGCGTATCTGCACGAGAGGGAGGAGTTCCTGGCCTCCAAGGGAATAGACGACTTTCTGGAGAAGAGGCACAGAGCCTATGTTGACCTGCTCGAGAAACACATGAAAGAGAAGACATTGTATTTTACTCAGGAAATCGACGAGGAAGTCCTGGACTACGTGCATAACACGCCGACGTGCCAGAACGGAGTCAGAGACGGAGACACGATCTACGTCACAAAGATCCCGTACATGGCAAAGAAATACCTGCACGAGAACGACGACAGAGGAAGAGGTACTACTACTGCCATTGCCCATGGGTGCGCGAGGCAATACTGTCAGACTTGGACGTCTCGCCGAACTTCTGCTACTGCAGCGCTGCATTCGAGAAGCGACCCTGGGACGTCATCTTCGACCAACCCGTCAAGGCAGACGTCGTTGAAACAGTCCTGAAGGGAGACCTCATCTGCAAGTTCGCCATCCGAATCCCAAAGGATTTCTCAGAACCCAAAGGTCAAACAACGACGTAGAGAAGCCACTTCTGACTGGAGCAGGCTTCGTGGGACCAACATTGTTCCAGCTCACGCCGCTACTGAGTTGATCTCGGATATCTCATCCATGGGCCGCACAGTCGCTTCTCTTCCTCGGGAGTCAGCAGGGGTGTGTCGTGCCCGATCCTCAGCTCGAAGCTGTCACAGACTGAAGTCAAGAGCACGAGGGCCTCGTACCTGGCGCACGTCGCGAGCCTGTTCATTCCGGTCCTGTAGCTGTCGCAGATATCGCACGACTCTGGAGCGCCCGCCTTCCCATTGGACCTATAGTTCGGGGGGTTCATTCCGTCAGAGAGGATCCACGCTCGTATTTACGCGACCGCCGGGACCTATCGACCTGGTGGAGGGAGATGACCGAACCTGAAGGTTCGATTGTTATCTGTGCCGGTCGGGTTCGCGACTGAGCGCCTTCCGTCTGAGCGTGGACCTTTCCCCTCGATGCGGAGGCACCCCCACTGGTTGGATGTAGATGGGTCTCTCCTCCGGTCTGGCTCCTATGACGGAATGAACCTCCTCCTCGTTGAATGCACCAACCATGACGGTGCCGAGTCCAAGCGAGACCGCCTGCAGGAAGACGTTCTCGGCTGCATGCCCAGACTCCTGGAAGACGTACTGGAGTGCCCTCTCCCCGTACTTCGACCTCGTCCTCTGCACGACGGCGGTGGTCACAACACTGACGGCAGCCAGGCCGACCATTTCTTGGTCAAGGGCAGCTGCCCTCAGCTCGCCAGACACGTCGCCGTTCTTCGCCATGGTCATTCTCGCATCCTCGGGCGAGTAGCGATAGACGCCGGCTGGAAGGCCTACAACGCCTCTCTCCCTCACGACGGCGTAGAGCTCCAGCGGGTAGAGGGCTCCTGCCGAAGGGGAGGCCCTGCGTCTGCTCTGTGTGTCTGTCACTCCCTGCGCTGCCCAGAGGAGCTGAGACAGCTCTGCCATGGTGATCGGATCAGAGGTGTACTCCCTGACCGATCTCCTCCTCGCTATTGCCTCCTCGACAGACACACCACCGACGAGGTTCGGAGCGGGGAGTGAATTTGGCGCAGGCTTCGAGACATGTGAATCCCGGACGAAAGTCAAATCGTGGTCTTGGCAGTTGTCATTTATTTAATGATAAAGGGTTGATTGTCCCCCGCCGATAATGCCTGCTTCAGCTGAGGTTGAATCCTCGACTGCGAGAGCCCTTAGTAAATCATCGAGTCACTGACAGCGAGCTTACTCCTTGCACCGACGAAGTAGGGGGTGATACGACCCTGCGATTTCGCCCTCTCAAGGAGCGCGAATTGCGCAAGGAAGATGAAGTAGAACGCTTGCTCGAAGGAATTCGAGCCGAAGGGAGGGATAGCCGCAGCGTTGAACCCGCTCCTGCGCAGAGAGGTAGCGAGGCTCTGGCCGACGTGGAAGGGATCGAATGCGCAGAAGATGTTGACGGCATCGTGCCTGCGGAGTGCGAAAACCGGAGCGTGGCTGAACTCCTCAAGTCGCTCTGCCTGAGCTCTCGCACCAAGGAATTCGTACATCTTCAGAGCATAGTATTGACCTATGGGAAAGGCGGCGTTGTTGCCGAGGAAACGGGTCATGCCCCGGTCTGAGAACTCGAGCTTCTTTGCATCGCGCCTAGCCTGCGAACTGACCCTGGCAAAGTCGCACTTGAACCGCCCGTGAGTCAACTTCAAGAGAGCGAGAAGCGAAAGCGAAAACGAAAGCGTCCCGGGGAGCCTCGGGACATACTCGCAAGGAATGAAGATCACTTCGTCGACGACATCGATTATTTTGCCTTTAGTGTTCGCAGCTACCGCCACCCTCCTCTTGGCGACCTCCCTGGCGGCTCTTGCGGCCGAGATGCTTGCTGTCGTATTCCCTGAAACCGTCACGAAGTACGTTGTCCTGCCCCTTGCGATGCCTGTCTCGGAGATCAACTCGTAAGGGTCGAGTGCCCGATGCCTCATCGAGGAAAGGTAGCTCGCGATGCTCGAAGCAACATAACAATCTCCCGCTCCCACGAACAAAGAGCCGGGCGGGGCTCGCGGTAGAGTCTCGCTGAGGAATGAGTCCAAGATTTCTGGCTGTCGTGCGGAGAGGTCCCTGAGGACCGAAAATGTGACTGGCCGGAAGTTCACGAGGGCGGAATCGGTACGCCGGTTTTAAGTCCTATCCAGCGGTCACCAGCCACCTGACTGGATCTAGCAGATCCCAAGCTCGAAGACTCTTCACGAGCGCTCCGCACAAGAGATTGCGACTAGGAACTGCTACCTCAGTCCTAATGCAGAACCGCTGCTACTCTAGGGTAAAACCTGCGTCCCATGCCATTTCGATGGCATCACTTCTATTCGGATAGTACACTTTGATGACGCGACCAGTCTCAGAAAAGCCAAACTTGCGATACAGGTGAATTGCGACCTCATTGCTCACGTCGACAAGTAGGGAGCTTCTCCGGTACTTCTTGGACAAATGCTCGATGACCGACACCATCAGCCTCGCTCCCACTCCTCTCCTCCTGAAACTCGGAATCACAGCCATTGACTGAATCATCCCCTCTCCTCCTATGCCGGTCCCGATTACGTATCCCACAACCGAACCGCCCGAGCATGCGACAATGAAGCCTTCATTCGCGAGCAACAGGAGGTTGGCGAATACGATTGTAGAATAAGCACCCTCCGGAAAACATTCTAGTTCGACGGCGTGTATCTGGCCGACATCGGCATACGTGCACGGTCTGAGCGAAATATCATGTTCATGGTCAGGTCTGCTCATTCAATGACCCTGATAGTCTCAGAGCACCCTGTATCGTGGACGCCAATACAGATAGTTGACTGCGGCTGCGATTGTCGCGGGAGCAATGATGGTAAGAGCTATCGCGGGAACAACATCCCATGTCGCTCCGAACCTCTGTACCAGCAGAATCGCCACTACTACCGAAACAGATACAACAATAACGGCCACAATAAGCAATCTAGTGGCGAGGCTTATCATAGGCCCTTTGTGTATGCCTCTCACAATCAATGTCGGCAGTCGCTTTGTGTCTGTCATTCGACTTCAACTTCATTTTGGCTCACCGTCAGATAAGCATTGGTCAGCCAAGTGACGCCGGTATCCTTCAGGCAGTGATAATGCAGAGCTTAGACGGACTAATCGAGACTCGAGAGATGATTTGAAGGGAACCGCCGAACAGTTAAGAGACTCCGTGAAGTAGCGAGCAGGTCAAGGAAGAGAGAATCACTGTGAATATCGCCCCGTTCGTCGGCGACGGTTCGTACCTAGCATTGATCGTTCGGCTCTTCCTTGGAGTCAGCCTCGTCATCCACGGCTACCCGAAGGTGAAGGGTGGATGGCGCCAGGGCGGCCAGTGGATGAAGAGCATGGGCATTCCCGCTAGTGCGGCCGTCTTTGCAACCGTAATCGAGTTTTTCGGGGGACTCCTCCTCGTGGTCGGGCTCATCGTCCCAGTCGTGGCAGCGTTCGTCGCAATTCAGTTCGCCTCGATTATCGGCATGAAGTCGATTAAAATGAAGGCACCCTACATTTCGATGGAAGCGAACAAGCCAACCTACGAAGTAGACTCACTATACCTGGTTCTCGCGCTAGTCCTCGTGGTCCTGGGAGCAGGCGTACTGTCAATCGACTCGGCACTCTTCTAGAGCTCGCTATCCCACCATACCGAACAGACCGCTGGCTGAGCGCGAGATTCAGAGCAAGGGTGCCAAGAGGACGGCCATAAGCCCAGTCAAAAAGACGCCATCGAACGTCCCAGCTCCGCCTATACTCGCCATCGGGGCTCCGAGCTTGGCTATCCCGCGGAGGTTCGTCAAGTCGGCCCCTACGAGGGCGCCTATCGACCCCGAGACGTAAGCCACCACCGCAGGGGACCCAGGCACTAGGACGTACGCTATCAACGCGGCAGTGAAAGGAGGTAGGAGAGCGGGAGTCACTATCCCTACCCCGCGCACTTTTTTCGCCATGAGGTGAACCAGGAAGGCAGTGACAATCGTGCCGACAAGGGCGTATGGGAGCGCTCCAGGGTGTGTCCAGAGGATGTAGGCAGAGACGAGGATAGGTATCACGGCCCCCCCGACGTTCACCGCCACTACGGTCGAGACCTGTCGATACCTGACCTGCGGGACCCTATAGCGCATCCAGAACACCCTGACCTCGTGTATCTCGAGGAGCGGTGCGACGCTCTTGACCTCGCTCACGGGAACGTTGATGGCACTCCCTACGAGGGTTCCCCCCATTATCAGGACAAACTGGAAGGAGCTGAATCCGATCCGCTCGAACGCCACCTCGCCCAGACCAAGGAAGAGGACGCCCACGATGCAAGCAAAGAGGAGGACAAAGATGCCCGTGAGCAAGCTTCCGTGGTGTTGGTGGATTACGAGGCCGTCGCTCAACAGAACAGCGGGGAACTCAGGATTTCTGCGCTATTAATGTGCTCGGTGCAGGTCCACATTTCTACTCGATTGCGTACTTCTTTGACAGGCGCGCAGTAGCCGTGTGATTGATCAGCGGTCCGTAGGCGAGCCCTGAATTACTGACGACAGCAATCGTGCCCGAGTCCATCTTGATCCATGTGTTTCTCAGAGCCAGACGGACGACCCTGCCTGTAACGCCGTCGTATTCCACTGTGTCATTCAGGTGGACCACGCCGTCCTGGAGGAGGAGGATTCCAGAGATGATATTGGAGAGAGTGGTCTGTAACGCGAGTGAAACGGCGAGCGTCCCGATTCCGGTAATGGTGAGGGTCGTGAACCCCGATGCCAGGCCAGTCAGCGAGAGAATTCCTGCCAGGATTACGAGAGCCGCGATGATTCGCAACGCAGCCCCGACATCACGAATTACTGTGGGACTAGCTCCGGAAGCCTTCGCTGCACGCCTGATGATGGAGCTGATTACCTCCTCAATGAGGATTACAACGACGGCGGTGACAGCTGCGCTTGCTACCAGCTGAAGGATTGGGATCATCCCATTTGAGACTGTTTTGCCTCTTAAAAGGAATGAGCGGGCATGGCTCTGCTACAGGCACCTTCTTACATCACGGAACGAAATATGCAATCTCCTTAAGAAACGTTGAGGTGCAGAGCTTGTTATGGTTCCGAGAATGATCTACACGGGAATCAGAGTCAAGAACATGGAAGAATCAATCAAGTTCTACGCTGACATACTTGGTATGCAGCTAATTGAACGAAAGAAGACGCCGCAGACCCATGGAGAATGGGCCACGCTGAAGAGTCCCGGTTCGGAACAGGTGATCGAGCTCAACTGGTATGCCCATGGGAGCAGGTACGGCGAGCCTTACGCGAATGGCTCGGAAATCGATCACCTGGGGTTCGAGGTAGAGAATCTGGAAGTGTGGATTCGCGAACTTGAGGCAAGAGGGGTAAAGATTCTCATCCGACCTTACGAGATTGGGGGCTGGAACGAGGCGTTTATTGAAGATCCGAATGGAATATGGATTGAGTTTCTCCAGCGTGATTAGGTGGGAGGTAGAGATGAAGTCTTCAATTGGACTGATGGGACCATGTCTGCGGGGAGAATTTCGGTAGCACAGCTTCAGTCGATTCCTTTCTACGCCTTCTACAGTAAGGTGAGGGAAGACCGTGCTTTCCTGAAATCTTCAGGAGGCTAGTCCTTTCCTACTGACAAGTCCTCGTACGAACGAAATCGGCAGAATCTACTCGAGTCATACGAAAAGCCTCTACGTAAGATCGAGCCCAGGCCAGACCCGCCATAGTCGCTTCTCGGTCACATCAGGCTCTGAGGAGGATGGTTTGTTGCCCCAGAAATCGCCTTGAAGAATTTTAAATACTCGGTGGCCTTGTTCAAAGGTGACCTACCGGGGACAGCAAGGTTCCCTTCAGCTCGTCCACAGATGGGGCTGAGGCGGCTGAGTGGTGTGGAATGCTCGAGCCGTACGGGTCGCTCCCCATGTCAGACGTAGACATCTAGCACGCTCAGACGGGCGTCTACATCAGATGTGGTCCCGACTAGGACAAGCCGATCTGTCTCATCAATCCGACTAAGTCGTAGAAGAGCCGCTCCTCGAGTATCTCTCCTTTGTCGTTCCAGTGGGCCACAGTGCAGAACTCCACGTGGAAGCTCTTGTTTGTTGGGGGGATCACCTTGCCACCAGCCGCCTTCATCGGGCCCTTCATTGTACCCGAGAAATCTGCTACTGTACAGGTGTAGTCGCCTTGACCGAAGAGAATCATGCACGGGTTGTTGATCAGGCGATTGTCTGGAAAGGTCTTGAAGAATCCCACTGCTTCCAAGTCATGGTTATGCCGTCCTCTCGTAGGTTCGGGCTGACCGGGCCAGTAGACGGCGACGTCCTCTGTAGACGCTTCCTGAAGGTCTCCCAAAGACGACTTCCAGGTCCTGCATTCCAGGCGTCGTCTAGGGTCTTCATCAGGTCCAAGTTCCGTTTAACAACGGACTCCATAAGTCGGGTTTTTGTCTAGCCATTCCTTAAATCTTCTGAGAAGTAGGCCAGTGCAAGATGATAGGGTATTCAGGATCAATCGAGAAACAGACGCTGAAGAACAGGTACTTCAGGCAGGTCCTGTTCACGGGAAAGCACTCGCAGCTGGTCGTCATGTGCCTGAAACCAGGAGAGGAGATTGGCAACGAAGTACACCCGAACGTTGATCAGTTCTTCCGAATAGAGAAGGGGAAATTCAGGTTCGTGCTTGATAACGGGAAGGAGACTCACGTTGCCAAGAACGGCGATGCGGTAATTGTACCTGCTGGAACTTGGCACAACATAATCAACGCCTCGAAGGGGGAATCGAAGCTCTACACCATCTACTCCCCTCCAAACCATCCAGAGGGAACGATCCACAAGACCAAGAAGGACGCTGATAGGGCTGAAGAGGAAGAGCACAAAGCCTAGCTGCCACTCCTGGTCTAGCCTTAAATCACCACCTCAGCAACCAACGCCGTGTCCTCTAGCGAGGAAATGCTCACTGAACTTCGGAAAATAAGAGAGCTCCTGACTCCAAGACCATCCCCGCCTGCACCCCCTGCGCCCAAGGGAATGGCCCAGGAATTCAAGGCCTTCCTTTCAACATACAAAGTCCTTGGACTCGCCGTCGCGTTCATCCTCGGCGTCTACTTGGGTCTACTAATCCAGGCACTGGTCAAAGATCTAATCCTCCCGGTCATAGGCATCCCACTGAGCAGCGTGGGAGACCTCACCAACCTTAAGGAAGTCTTCTACGGCCAGACATTCAGTATAGGCGACTTCCTGATAGCTGTGATCACGTTCATAATCGTCGCCTTGGTCATCTTCCTCATCGTCAAGATTGCAAAGCGCTACAAAATAGACTGATTCAAAGGAGCTCTTTCCGCTTCTTTTTCAAAGACTTTCTCTTGTCCATTGTTGATCGGTAAATGTGGCGCGCGAGTTGCCTCGTCAACACCGGTCTGGCAGGCAGGTACGCGAAGGTCGCTATCGAATCGAATGCCAAGTCGATATGGGAGAGCACCCACTTGTACCGTCTGGCGGGAGTGCCCCGTCATTGGGACAGCATTCTGCAGTTGCGGAACCGTATTGAGTGGAGCCGTAATAGGAACACACAAGTGATTGCGTTCCGCCTCCGCATGCGTCTGCGAACAAATGACAATGGAGACGTGATTCCTTGACCCGAGAAGGCTCCAAGCGAGTTCGGCCCGAGGGGTACTTTCCCTACTGGCTGCGAGTCGCCGAGGTCGTCCTTGGTCTGCTGACCGTGGCTATCGGCGTCGTAGCCCTGGCCAGCCCGAGCTACGGGGCTGCCAAGCTGGTGCTGCTCTTGGCGCCTGCCCTAGGTTTCAGCGCCGCCAGGATGATTGTAGCCGGCAGCATGAAGGCTCGTCTTGTGAGCTTCGAGGGTCTGGGCCTTGCAGGCGGGGGCCTCCTCGTTCTGATCATCGCGATCGCCGTCATTGTAATGCCCGGCGTGAGCCTCCAGACGTTGGTGCTTCTGATTGCCATCAGCCTGACCATCCAAGGGATAGGATGGATTCTCCATGCCGCCGGAAGAGGGTACCCGAGATGGATCAGAGGCTCTGCATTGGCGACTGGCGCGGTGACCGTCTTCCTTGCGGGAATCGCGCTACTGGTCCAAGGGATCGCGCTCGATACCGTGATGGTCCTGCTCTCCGTTGTAGTGCTCTTCAACGGCGTGGAGATGGTCGTCTCAGGCCTGAGGCCCACCAACAGGCGGCAGCTGACCCTGCTGAAGCTGATCCTGTTCTCGGCCTTCTACGGCCTCGTCATGGTGAACTGGATCGACCTCTACGGGTCGAGCGCGCCGGGCTACCACATCTGGGTCATCATGACCTGCATGGCTCCGTTTGGAGTGCTGATCGTGTTTCAGGGGTTGAAGGACTGGCAGATCGCGGTGGCCCTCGGGCTTCTCGTATCTTTGATGAACGACCTGGGATACTATTTCATGGGAGACCTGCTGTTCGGTTTCCACGTTTCGTTGGTGCCCTGGCTCGGGAACCAGCTGGGCTTCCGCGGAACCGAAGTGCTCTTCACCTTCGAGGGAGGGTTCTTCTCGTTCCCCGTGACTTCGATACTGATGGGAATTTCGATCTATGCGAGGATAGCAGTCGTGGCCGTGGTTCTCTACCATTGGTGGAAGTATCCGGCGCGAATCGCTTCCACAGTCTGACGAAAGATACTCCTAGAGATGACCCACTGACGCAGCGCGCGAATCGCAGTCGCAGCTAGCGCCAAGCCTTAAGTGTCAACTTCATCACGCGAACATACGTGGTAACTTGCTCATAGAAATAACGAACATCATAGCTGGATTGGTATTGGCTGCAGGGATCATGCATAGCATACCTGGCATCGGGAAGGACGTAACAAAGCTCGCCAAGTGGCTGGGCAGATTCCAGACCATCATCGGAGTCATAGCCATAATACTCGGGATTTGGTACATCGGGCACTTCGTGCAAGGAATAGTGGCGATAGTGGCCGGATTGGTACTGGCCATGGGAATTCTACCAAGCATACCGGCTGTGGGGAAGGACATCGCGAAGCTCGCCAAGTGGCTGGGCAGATTCCAGACCATCATCGGAGTCATAGCCATAATAGTGGGGATTTGGGGTCTTCTTTAGCGCGCGACAAGAAGATCTCCGTAGTCGAATCCGCATTTTGAATCCACTCTAGGGGCAGACATCATCGGACCTGCCTACCTAGGTCGACGCCAGGATGCGCTGCTTGGGCCCCGCCTGGGGCGGCATGACCCTGGTTCCTGCAGCACAGGCTTGAGAATCTTTTCCGGCCCGAGCCTGCGCGTGCCTAATAGCTCAGGCAGTCAGCTTCTTCACGGGGACCTGGACCTGAGTATGGGCCCATGCCCGCCTGCTGCTCCAAGGGTTGCCGACGTAGACTTCCCGATATGTACCCGATTCCTTGTACTCCCCCGCCTTTTCGCGCCACCTCAACCAATCCGTCATGCCATGGTAGACCACCCTCGGTGAGACCTGGTCGGGGTTGAATGTCACTGTGGCCACAGTGCAAGCAGGCAGCGTCACCACCGAGACTCCCTTCCCACCGCGAACTGGCTCTTTGCCGAGCACCTGGATCCCGGCCTCCCAGCGCCTCAACGCAGGCGGGGTGTCATCATCGTCGAACTCCCTGAAGAACCACTTCCCTGTCTTCATCCCCTTTCCCTTTGCCCACTCCAGGACCTTCTCGTATTCTGAGCGTAGAGCCCTGTCTCCCGGCCACGGCCCCTTCAGCGTTCGTGTAGCCAACTTGAACTCGGGAGCCTTCCGCATCTCAAAGTCCACGACCATGGCTTGCCCAAGATCCAGCTAATGTTTTTAACGTTCCTGGTGTGGTTCAGTCACAACTCTTAGCGCCAGGGGCAACCCCGGACAGCGTGCCACATCAATGCAAACCCAATAGGAACCACGACCTTAGTCCGCAATACCAACCTGCTACACGCTTCAAAATTACTCCGGATCAGCTGGTTGCGTTCTCATGGGAAACGGGTTGCAGTTGGAATTGGTCAAGCTGACTTCTCGAATGGTTGCCTCAGTATCGTTCGAAGCTTCGACGGTGCTGCTCTCCTAGGGTCTCCCAAGTAGATTTCGTGGTGCTTCCCTGTGGGCTCCCCCCCACTTTCTCTGATGTAGCTGTGGAGTCTCTCGATTGTCGGACCCTCAGCCGAGTACGGTCCGATGTGCATTATCTGGGCCGAGAGCCTTTCGTGAAATGCTTCCAGCCTCGCGACCCCAAGCGCCTTGATGTCCTTCTTCTTCCTGACTTCCTCTGCTGCTCTCCTGTAGAGCGCGTGTGTGACGAATTCCGGCTGCATCATCATTGCGGTCCAATTCCACTCATTCCTGTTAGCCATGTCAAAACGGCCGGAATCGGTCCACCACAATCCCTCGAGCGCCATTATGGGGTAGTCGATCGCCTTCTCCTTCCGTATCATGAACTTGAGGGTGTAGGACAGACTGTACAACGCGCTGATGGCATCACCGAATCCCGCCCCGTTAGGATCTCCCCTGCCATCGATCAATATGAAGCTGAATCGCGGAACATCGACCGTCTGAGCTTCTGATGCAGATGGACTGTAAAGGTACTTCAGCTGTTTCCTGAGGTCTATCTTCTTGGCAGGGTTGTGTGTCATCTTGAGTGCATCCGGTTCAGCAGCATACCTCGCCGAGGTCTATTCAACATTCCTCCTCCGTGGAAGCCTTAATGCCCGTATGAAATTCAACCATGTGTCTTGCACGTCGAGGCATCCTACGTCGTGAAGGCGCAGCGGGAGAAAGTCTACGCGGCGTACACCGATTTCGAAACGTGGCCGAAATGGTCGAGACAGGCGACCACTGTGAGAGTGATCGGAAAGGAAAGAGGCACGGTCAGCATCGAGAGCGAAACCGTATCTGGTGGAAGGCCACGCATCACCTTGGCGAAGTTGACGCTCTCGCCTCCTGAAGAGGTCGAGACGGAGGGCGAAACGAGGCTCACAAGGACGAGGAGGACGGTCAGGTTCGAGGCTGTCCCCGAGGGAACAAAGGTCACGGCCAGGCTGGACTTCCAGATCAAGAGGCCCTGGGGTTTGATCTTCGCGCCGCGAGTAAAGGATGAAGTCGAGTTGTCGGCCCAGGAGGGGCTGAGGTCCTTCGCCGAGTATGTGGAGAGTCTGCCGTAGCCAATCACAGAGCGTCGTGCTTGGCACCTAGAAGAGCGCGCGCAACGTACATAATTCGCATGGCTATTAATCAGGTTCAAAGACCACGCTGGAGCGTTGGTCGCCCTCAAGAGAGACCTGGGTCTCTTTGACCTCACTAACATAGTCGTGGGGGCTATCATAGGGAGCGACATCTACATCGCCTCGGCCCTAACTGCGGGTCTCGTCGGGCCTTTCTCCGTCGTCCTCTGGGTCGTGGCAGGGATAATGGCGATAATTCTTGCGTTAGTCTTCGCCTACTCGGCGTACTACACTCCAAAGGTGGGGGGACCCTTTGCCTATGTCTCTGAGACCTTCAACGATTTCTGGGGGTTCTTGGCAGGGTGGAGCATGTGGATTGCGGAGGTGATTTCGCTCCCCGTTTTTGCAATCACCTTCACGAACTACCTTCAGTACTTCGTGGCTCTGAGCGTTCCCGAGCAGTTGGGGGTCAAGGCCCTCTTCCTCTTCGGACTAACGGCCGTGAACATCGTCGGAGTCAAGGCAGCCGGGAAAGTAAATGACGGGCTGACCGTCATCAAGCTTTTTCCTCTGATTATTCTAGTCGTAGTTGGAATAGGAAGCTTCCTCTTTCATCCCAGTCTCATGTCGAATTACGCCCCGCTGGCTCCGCATGGATTCGGGAACGTCGGTGCGGCAATTGTGCTCATCTTCTGGGCCTATGTGGGCTTCGAGATGGGGACCCTGCCGGCGGATGAAGTGAAGGATCCCAAGAAGACAATCCCCAAGGCGATAATAGTCGGAATGGCCATTGTCTCCTTCTTCTATGTGTCGACGAACTTTGTCATCTTCGGGGCGGTCAACTCCTCCAGCCTCGCCACGACGGAAGTCCCCCTCGTCATGGTCGGTGCGTCGCTCCTCGGAGCTGCCGGGAGCATCATGATGAGCGTCGGCGCCCTCTTCTCCGTCTCCGGCTCGGACGAGTCAGGCATACTCGGCACAGCGCGTCTCACTTATGCTCTTTCAGTGGACGGCCTTTTCCCTCGGGCGTTGTCGAAGGTCCATAAGAGGTACGGGACCCCATACGTTGCCCTGCTTGTCCAGGCAGCGATCGCGTTCGCGTTTTCGGCGATCTCAGGACTCACGAATCTGATATCATTCTCTGTCCTCAACCTGTCATTCTCGTTCCTGATGGTCTGTATTTCGTTCCTGTTCTTGAAGAAGAAAGAGAGGAATGCCCTGCACGGCCAGAGGCTGTTGCCGTTGCTGGGCGTGGCAGTCTGCCTCTTCCTTCTCTACTCGACCACTTTGCAGGACAAGATACTGGGCTCGATTGTCATCCTAGCCGGGATCCCGATCTACACCTACTTCTCGCCCAAGGTTGACATCTCAGATCTGAAGGCGGAGTTCCTCTCTGCGCCTGCTGTAGCATCCAGGTACGCGGAAAGCACCAACAGGTTCCTCGCAAGGCTGCTGAAAGTCCTCAGACTGGCAGTAAGGAAGCTCGTCTCCGGCGCATCCCGAAGCAACAGCGGGCCATGACCCGTGGCATCGAGAATCCAATTCTCGTAGGTCCCCAGCTACGGACCTACTGGCGCTTGTTATACTTGGAGGCGACAGACCTGAACATCAATCCCCAAGCAAAGGTCTGAAGCCACTAGCGAGAATCATCGCCCTCATTAGATAGGAACGCCGGAGGTCTGTCCTCAGAGGAAGCGCTCCACAAGTTGAAGACCTGGGCCGTGATGTATGCTATAATCTGGGTCGCCTTCATTCAGATCCTAATCGTGCTGTTCCCAGTGATCGAGACCTTCCCCACCTACGACCTCCACCTCGTAGTCGGCGTGGTAGTCCTGGGGCTGGCCTACCTCATCTTCGTGCGGGTCAAGGCGACCTCCTGCCCCGACAGGATAAAGAGAATCACCAAAGCGACCTTCGGCTTCGCCATCTTCCAGGTGTTCCTCGGAGTCGCGCTCTACGGCGCCCTAAGTGCGAACGTTGATGGCATCTTGATTGATTTCATCAACTTCTTACACGCGGCCGTGGCACTCACGATAATCACTCAGGCGGCTTCCTCGGCTACTGCATTCGACATGTGGGAGGAGAAGGAATTCATGCCGGCTCCTGAAGCAGCCTAAGGGAAGTCACAAACCCGACGAGGCAGAGGTAATCTTGATAGACCTGTATCACATGAACAGCTGTTCTATCCACGATAGTATTTTCTTGGTCTCCGTCGTTAGGCGCGTTCATTGGGTTTTGACGGAATCAGTCAGATATTATTTCTTTTGTCTCTTCGACAGCATCGGGACAAGGTTAAATCGCAAATCCCCATGGAGCACAGGTCGAATTGGTCACTCGAATCACATTCGTTTCCATCCTTCTGATGATAGTTGGCGTGGGGCTTGTGATTTATGGCATCACGCTTAATACTTCTTTCACTTGCTCATTGGGCTGTTATGTGGGGGGAGATTGCCCGACCGTCCCTTGTCATCCACCGTTTGACCCTGCATCAATCATCGTGCTTGGGGGCGTGATTTTCGTCATCTCTCTTGCTGTGTTGGCTCTGTCGTCAAGCAGACTACGCACCACTAAAAGCAGGACAGCTTCAGCACGCGCTTGACCTAGGCGTTGGTTCGTTCTTGGCGCATAGGTCTGACGTCGGACATTAGGTAAGTCAGTTCATTCTTGCATTTGGAGCAGGTTGCTTTGTGGCGGAGAGTGTGTTTGCCGCCAGTGGAATCCTCACTCTTTTTGTCCGAATTGTCGCAAGGTCTTCGGTCGGTAAAGTGCGTGTCGCTTGCGTTTTGTATCATTGTTACCCTCTTTCCTTAAGTAATCACTGACCACAGATTCTTCCGTGGTCAAGGCGAGAACTGTTGTTCTGGTTGTCGCAGTCCTCGTGGTTTTGTCGGCAGTTGCTTATGTTCTAGAGAATAATCAGATTCTCTCAAAGCTGAACGGTAATTCTGATGCAGTTACCATTCTCAGTGTCAAGCTAACTTACTCCTCTTCTGAGCCATCGAATACGGCGGATGATACGTTGAACTACACAGTGCAGAACTCGGCCAAGGTGAACTTGGTGGGTCTGGCTGTCAACCTGAATCCTGGAGGTTCGATTTCAAACGATTTTTGTTCTTTCTCGCCACCATTATCTGACACCGATCCAGTCTATTCAGGGGAGACCGTGAATGTCTTCTGCTATACGCTTCAAAATTTCAGGTCGGGACTCCCTGTAGGAATTGACATCACAGCGTATTTCTCTGACGGTACTTCATCAACAACGTCCACGAGCGTCGTTGCGGGTATGAAGACGGTCACTAACCCCTTCTTCGGGTGATGACTCTGGTTTATCGCTTCTGAGAAGCGTTCTGGTTGCGTGCGTGCTTATGGAGGCTTCCGCCTTCCATAGTTTGAGCTCTTGTTCGATTACCGTGTCCTTTGGATTGTCTCGTTTGGATTGGACGAGTTCTTGCATTGCCGATTCCGTGATTGGTCTCTTTGTCTGTTCTAGGAATTTCCGGCATGCCAAGAGCGTCGCTTTCTTTGAGTTCTCGCTTGTCGGTTTGCCTGTCTTTGACAGGTCGGCAAGGTATGTTCTCACGGCGAGGTCTTTGGATATCTTCTCGTATTCGGCTTTGAAGCTGCTTTGGCGGTGGCGGTTGTAAAAGCGTCTTCCGCTTTCCGCAGCACAGCTTACCTTACTATCTTGATAGTTCTGTTACCTCCGCGTCGGTTGATTGAGTTCCGTAGAATCTGGAAAGCTAACCCGTGTTGCTCGCCGTTGTTGTGCAGGAGATGGCTGCTCCATGAACTTCGATGGTCGTATCCATGCCATCGACGGTCACACTTCCAGAGTGTTGTGGGAGTGCTAATTGGGGTAGAATCGCATAACTGTAGGTTCCGTTGGGAACCGAGAACCAAATGGCTGAGTAGTTCTCGAAAGAGGGGGAGGCTTTGAAGCTGTTTTCTGATAGGGGGAGCGTCGCATTTGATGGTTGAGCTATCGTCTGCTTGTCCATGACCACGGCCCAAGGGGCAGTCCAGACTTTCGGCGAACATACCCCCTGTTGCGTGAACTCCACTTCATACAGGTGCGACTGCCCATTCGTTGGAGTCCCCATAGGGAAGAAGACCGAACCGATTCCCAATCCTATCACAAGAGCAATAGCAACCGAAACAACCACGCCCTTCTTTTCCATCGGTTGGACACGGGTTCCACTAAGTTATAGCGCTTGGTTCTCCGATTGACTAGGTTCTGTTCCCTCTCCTCCGGTTTGCCTCTTGCCAAAGCCTGTTACCTCTCATCGGGTCCCAGGATTTCGAGGTCGGATTGATTCCATGACCTTGAAGTACTGAGGGAACTCCCATTACACGAAGTCTGCTGCTGGCCTCGTCGCCTCATGCTCCTCAGCAAGATAGGTCAGCGGCGTCCTTATTGCACTAAAAAGCAAAGGTAGCATCATCAAGTAGAGCAGCGGCCGAAAGTCCAGCGACAGGCCCATCCAGCGACAGAGAGCGCAAGCGTCCCCCCGTTCACTGCGACGTAGATGTAGTAGGCTAACGCGATGTGCGAACCCGTCACCAGCGGGATTGATACTGCCATCCCTTCGGCGAGAACACCTAGGACCTGCAGCCCCGTGATTGTGGCCCCAAAGGCGTAGATGAAAGCAGACGTGATCGGCAAAGGACTCGAAGGCAACGAACCCGAAATGAGACTAAGGACGTACAAAGGTACGATCACCAAGAGAATTACATTGATTACAAGTTGCATGATGGCACGAGAGATCCGCCTCCTCCATGTTATACGTCGCTCTTCGAACAGCTCTAGCCCCCTCCTTGTGTCACGAGAGTTCCCAGATTGACAGCCAAGGCAATCGAGGCAAAGGGCTCTAAGGTGACTACCACCTGCCCGTCGACGTGCATGCCTCCAACAGCATATTGCGAGTAGTTCTCCACTGTCATCACGAAACGCAGCGTCCGGGATTGCCCCGGGAGGACCCTAATCGATGGAGACGTGCAGGCTATCCCGCTCCCGCTTGGAGGGAGGCAGGTCAGGGAGAGTGCAATCGGGTAGAGACCCCTATTCGCTAGGGTCACGTTCAGGTAGACGGTTGCGGCCGAGCCTTGGACGACTATCTCCGCAGTGATTGAGGAGGTCGGCGACCCGCCGCCTACGGTGTTGATGATATTCGATACGTCTGCGTAAGCCGAGTATCCAACCGTGGAGAACGTGACAAGCGACACGAGTGCGATGACGAGCACTACGACCCGGAGTGAGCTGGCCAGAATCGAAGGTTCGCGTTTCAAGAGCCCTTGATTTCTGGTTCGGGCTGCTGGGTCACGATTCCCACCCCTTTGTCCACTTTGAAGGTGACGACCCCCACCCCTCTCTCGAGCTTTTCGAAGTCTATGCCTCTCAACATCAACAAAGAGCCTACCCAGCCCATTATCCCCAGAAAGAGCGCCTGGATCGCGGCGAAGAGCAGGGTTCCCATGGACCCCGCAAGGTCGCTAGTTGGTGTAGCGTTTCTGTAGGTCTGGAAGACGGAAAACCCCATCGCGAAGGTGAAGAGCAGCAAGACGAGCCCGATGATGGCAGATCCAAGCCCAAGCACCCTGGTTGTGCGCACGACACATGATATGCATCGAGTTGATATTTAACATGGGATGGCCTGGCTCCACGGTTTGTCCAGAACAGACCACGTTGGGTTGATCAGCTACAATGGAACGGAGAGGCACGCGTTCCAGACTTGGGAGTCTCTTGCGCACCCAACGGGCTGGCTCACCAAAAGGTGAACGAAGCGCGTGCGATCTTCTTTCTAATGCCCACCCGCGCTCAAGGTGTGGTCAGGCGTAACCGTAGTCCGTGTCCCGACTCCTTGCGTCTTTGTTCCTCAGCCGCCGATTGCCATATCCTCCTCCCCCAGCCGTCTCAATCAACAACGCATCACCCTTTTCGAGGACTAGAGTGCACTTGGATGGAAGACGTGAGACCATTCCGTTCGCGTGTCTCACGCTGTACCTGGAGCATCTTCCGCCCTCTCCCCCGTGGAGACCCCAAGGCCCAATCCTGGCCCGGTCGCCGATGAGGGTGGCCTTCACGCGTGCCTTAGTGGTGAATGACCGCCTTATCCCAAGACCTCCTCTCCACCTACCGTGTCCCCCCGTCCCGTCGCGCAGCGAATACTCTCTGAAGGAGAGAGGATAGTAGTGTTCCATCACTTCGATTGGGGTATTCATGGTGTTTGTCATGTTCACCTGCACCCCATCCACTCCGTCCGAGCCAGGCCTCCCCCCTGAGCCTCCTCCAATCGTCTCGTAGAAGGCCCACGACTCTCCCGTTCTAGGATCCGTCCCTCCCATCATCAAGTTGTTCATGCTACCGTGGGAAGCAGCCGGAATTCGGCCGGGGAGAGCGTTTGCCATGGCCCTATAGAAAACATCCGCAATCCTCTGGCTTGTCTCTAGGTTCCCCGCCGCAACGGGCGCAGGCCTCGTGGGGTTCACAATCGATCCAGGTTGTGCCACAACTTCGATAGTGCGATCGAAACCGTCATTCAGCTGTACCTCGACAGAGAGAAGGGACTTGACCGCGTAGGACACTGCTGCCCTTGTCACTCCCATAACGGCGTTCAACGGCGCATCTACCTGGCGAGCCGTTCCATCGAAGTCCACACTTACCCCCCTTTTAGTGAAACTGACGGCGACTTTTATTGAGAGGAGGCTGCTGCCGAGTTCGAGGAAGTCCTCGCTCGACCACCTCCCCCTCGGCATGGTTGCGAATTCGTGTTTCGTCAGTTCCTCGGTGTGGTCCATTATGGATTCCACAACCGTGCGAAAGCGAGACTGTCCTACTCTAGTGACAAGCTCTATGAACCTCTTCTCCCCGAGGCGGTTTGCGGCTATCTGCGCCCTCAGGTCTCCCTCTGTAGTGTCCGGTTGACGAGAATTGCTCTTCATTAGCGTGAGTACGTCCCTGTTCTCTTTCCCCCTGTCAAGCAGCTTGACGGGCTCCATGATCAGCCCTTCCTGGTACAACTCGGTCGCGTCAGGGGAGATGCTCCCCGGCACTCTTCCTCCCACGTCCACATGGTGGGCCTTGTTTGCTACATATCCCACGATTTCGGAACGGAGATAGACGGGCTCGATCAGAGTCACGTCGTTCAGGTGAGTCCCCGATATGTACGGGTCGTTGACCACGTACATGTCTCCCTCTTTTTGCGGGATGCCGTGTCTTTCAAGATACGCAAGAGTGTTCTTCAATCCAAACGGAAGGGAACCGACGTGCACTGGGATTTGCTCCGCCTGTCCAATCGTCCTTCCCTGAGCATCGAGGAGCGAACAGCTGTGGTCCGCCCGTTCCCTTATGTTCGGAGAAAAGGCCGATTTCCTCAGTAGGACGGCCATCTCCTCGGAGATGTATACGAGGGAGTGTTTGGTCACTTCGGCCTGGATTCTGTCCTCGCTCATCGGCGACTTCTCCTGAGCAGAAGGCACCCAGCGTTCACTGATTGAAGTTCCCAACCCGGTGGAATCACGGTGGTCGAGTCGTATTCTTCTATTATCGCCGGCCCGTCCAGGCTGTGAATCTTCCCGAGGGCACTCCTCTGATAGACGCGAACGGTGTTTGAAATTCCTCCAGACCTGCAGACCCTCCTGCTGGAGGAGCCGACTGTAGAAGGAGACGAAATCTTCCCGATGTCAAGGTTGGGTCTGTGCGTCGTCATCGTCAGTCTTAGAGCGACCGTTTCGACCTGTTTCCCTGCATGGACGAAGTTGTAGACCTGCATGTGCTTGCGCCTGAACGCCGCAAGGACTGCCTCGGGGTTGAACGGTCGAGGCGCTTTCACGTTGATTTCATAACCTTGTCGATAGTAACGGAGGTCCACGCTCCTCTCGAATCCTATCTTTTCGTCCCGAGCCGGAGACAGCCTCTCGACAATAGCCTCCTCCATGGTCAGGAAAGAAGCTTCGATGTCGCCGGCTACGTCCTGAAGCAGCCCGACCCTAGGCAATACCTCGTCGTATCTGTTACCGGTCATCAGCATGCCCAAGGCACTGAAAAGGCCCGGGACTGGCGGGACGATGACGCTCTCGATACCGACTAGTTCCGCGACCTCAGCAGCATGCATAGGTCCGGCTCCGCCGAATGCAACCAGAGTGAAACCGTGAGGATCGAGCCCCCGCTCCACCGTTACTATGTCGATTGCCTTCGCCATCTGGGTATTGATTATGCTAACTGCTGAAACCGCGAGATCGTAGGGGTCAAGCCCTGCCTTTTCCCCGACTCCCTTCAAGGCGTACTGCGCGGCCTTGCGGTCCAATCTGAAAGTTCCTCCGAGAAGGGATTCCCCCAGTCTCCCCAACAATAGATTTGCGTCAGTCAGCGTGGGTGAGGAGCCCCCCCTTCCATAGCACGCGGGTCCCGGATCTGCTCCGGCGCTGGTTGGACCGACGACAACGCCCCCTGCTGAGTCGGCGCTTATGATAGTCCCACCTCCGGCGCTCACCTCCGCGAGGTCGACGCCGGGACACCTGACTGGGTATCCGCTTCCCCTTACTGTTCTTCCCCTGTTTGACCTGCCTCCGACCTCAATCTCTGAGACCATGCCTACTTCCCCATCGACGACCGTCCCGGCCTTTGCTGTTGTGCCGCCCATGTCGAAGCTGATCACCCTCTCTAAACCCAGAGTTTTCGCGACGTCGGCTGTTGCAATGACCCCAGCCGCGGGACCAGACTCCATCGAGATGATTGGTTTTTGCGCGGCCTGCCATCCTTCTATGAGCCCTCCGGCTGATGTCAAGACTTGAAGTGGTGCAGAAATCCCCTCATTCCGAAGGCTCTCTTCAATCTCCGATAAGTAACGGGAGAACAGAGGTGAAAGTAATGCATTCACGACTGTTGTGCTCGCTCGTTCGTATTCCCTGAATTCGGGGTCGACCTGAGAGGAAACTTGAACGTCTAGTCCCTCTCGTTCAAGAATGGCCTTCGTCTTCATCTCATTACGACCATTCGCATAACTGTTGAGGAAGCAAACTGCAACGCAATCGATTCTCTCTCGTTTCAGTCTCTTAGCTAGAATCCGAAGCTCCTTTTCCTTGGCTCCTTTGAGAACTCTGCCTCCAGAGTCGACCCTTTCATCAATCTCGAATCTCCAATGACGTGGGACAAGTTGTCTCGGCCTCTCGAAGAAGAGATTGTAGACCTCCTGTCTGTTCTGCCTCCCTATTTCCAGGATGTCCCTGAACCCCTTTGTGGTGACCAATGCGCACCTAGGAAGTTCCAGCCTCATCTGCCCGAGAAGTTGATTGCTCGCCATGGTTGTGACGTGGACGAGGTTTTTTACTTCTTCTGGGCGCATTCCCTGCTCCCAAATCCGTGCAAGGGATTTGCCGAAGGCAGTCTGTGGGTCTCTGGGCGTGCTCGGAACCTTGACAAGACGTACGACCCCGCTTTCTGCATCAAACGCAATAGTATCGGTGAAGGTTCCTCCTATGTCGACGGCAATCCTGACCAACTAAATTGCCCTCCCCGCACTCGTCATTGCCCTAGCATAAGAGTGATGGACGAACGAAATGACTTTCAGACTAGATTCA
>Ga0187849_1001713_pt1 | contig 22755 bp, 19 predicted proteins | sample June2016WEW_4_10_2_FD_132412 | JGI IMG/M metagenome (GOLD analysis project Ga0187849, IMG submission 132412) | Peatland microbial communities from SPRUCE experiment site at the Marcell Experimental Forest, Minnesota, USA - June2016WEW_4_100 | ecosystem: Environmental > Terrestrial > Soil >...
CAACTGACGACTTTCCGGCGCATAATAGGCACCGCCCGCGCGGCGGATGGCCATGCCTGCAAACCTCACCCCCGATTACCTGGAAGCGGAGAGACGCTTCAAGAGCGCCAAGACGACGGAGGAGAAAATCGCGGCCATGGAAGAAATGATGGCCACGATTCCGCGGCACAAGGGCACGGAGAAGATGCAAGCGGACCTGAAGCGGCGGCTCTCCAAGCTGCGCGCCGAGCAGGCCCGCCGGCCCGCCAGCCGCATCGGCATCATTCATCGTGTCGAGAAAGAAGGGGCTGGGCAAGTGGTGATGGTGGGGCCGCCCAACAGCGGCAAGTCGCTGCTGGTGCGGCGCCTTACCCATGCGATGCCGGAAGTCGCCGACTATCCCTTCACCACGCGCGTGCCGTTGCCGGGGATGATGCCGTTTGAAGACGTGCAAGTCCAACTGGTGGATTTGCCTCCGGTGCACCCGGACTTCCCCGAGTCGTGGCTCTACCAGATCATCCGCAACGCCGACGCCGCCCTGCTGGTGGTCGACCTGAGCGACCCCGACCTGCTGGAGGATCTTGAGACGACTCTGGGCCAACTCGCCAGCGCCAAGGTGCAGCTCGCGGAAGGCAAATTACCGGACGTGCCCGGTTGGCTGCGCAAGCGCACCCTGCTGGTGGCCAACAAGATTGATGCGAGCGGCGCCCCGGAGGATTTTGAAATTCTGCGTGACCTGTACGGCGAGCGGTTCGTCTTGACCCGAGTGTCCGCGGAAACCGGCGAGGGCCTGGAACCTTTTCGTCACGCGGTGTTCGACTTGTTGGAAGTCATTCGCGTTTACACCAAGGCGCCGGGGAAGAAATTGGAGCGCACCGCGCCGTATGTCCTCAAGCGAGGCTCGCGCCTGATCGACCTCGCCGGCCACGTCCACCAGGATTTTCTGGCCCAGCTCAAGTACGCTCGACTGTGGAGAGAGGGACGATTCGAGGGCCAGATGGTGAACCGCGATCATGTGCTCGAAGATAAGGACGTCGTGGAATTACACCGCTGAGCAGACGGGCCCGACCGGCGATGGTGCCGGTGAAAACAGCGCGGCCGCCGACCGTAACCCAAGAAGGATTTCACCACGGAGCCCACAGGGGTCACGGAGAACAGACGCAGATAAAAACTATAGATCGACACACGAGGGAACCGGAATCCCTACCCGCGCAAGCATAAGTGTTTTTCTCTGTGGTCTCTGTGCGCTCTGTGGTGAGCGCTTTCTTCGCAGCGCGAGTAAAGGCGGCCTTCATTCCGGCGCGAGGGGAATGCAATAAGACCGCTGGCCCCGCCATGCGGGGGGAGCGCTGCAAGAATTGTCACGTAAGACCATCAAAAAAAGGTAGTGGTACAGTTTGATGTAGAGGCGGCTTTACGTCGCCAATTGGTCCGTCAGTTGACGGATAAACTCGCCGCTACAACATCAAACTGTACCACTTCCCAAAAAAGGAGACCCCGTGCAACCGAAAGGGACCGAGCAAGGCGGCACGCCGGTAGTGATCGAGTATTACTACAAGCTGACGCCGGGCGCCGGCGCCGAATGGCTGGCGCTTTACAAGAAGAATCACCATCCGATTCTGCAACAACTCATAAGAGAGGGAATCCTCCAGAGCGAAAAGCTCTATGAACGGCGCTTCCACGCGGAGACGCCTGCGTGGGATTACAAAATCGTGATGGTTTGGCGCGACTGGGCGGCGCTGGAAGAAGCGCATCGTCGCGATCCGCAGATCAAGCGTGAACTTTACCCCGACCAGGAGGACCACGCCTGGCAGGAAAAGCGGCGCTGGGAGTTGACCGTCGGCCACTGGGACGACGTGCTGAAAGAGGTGCCCCTCAATTAGGTTTCAGGTGCCAGGTTTGTGGTGCCAGGTTTCAGGTGCCAAGGTTGCCAGTTTCCTAATACCTGATACCTGGTACCTGACACCTGTCCTTAAGGCACGCCCTTGCCCTTCAGGAATGGGGCAAACTTCATGTCGACATCCAGAATTTCCTCTTTGAGCCAGTTCTTGAGGAAATCCACAGCTTGGACGGTCATGCCCATCTCGTTGCTCATGAGCTTTTGATAGAACTCGAGCACGGCGTAGGCCAAGCGTTCGTGTTCCGAGTGGTGCGCAAGCAAATCCGGGTACCCGCAGCTTTGCAGAACCTTCTCCTCCGCGGCAAAGTGGGCCTGGGTGTAACGGATGAGCTCATCCAAAGTCCTGCCGATCACTATCCTTCCTTTACCATCCACCAAGGCTTGGTGGAGCCGGTTGATAATGTCCACAAGCTGTTTGTGCTGCACGTCCGCAAAGGCGATGCCGACGTGATACTTCTCACTCCAGGAAAAGAGGTCCTCTTGTAGGGCTCCCATTGCTGATCCCATGCCTCCGAAAGGTGTTCACGTCGGGGTCTCCCTTCAGCTTCATCGGCAGGATCGCTGGGAGCTTAATTCGGACAGTATTGCACTCCGAACGCTCAGACTCCCGGATGGCCCTACCCGTCGCCGGGTGCTTCATCGGTGGCGGGCGGAAATCCCACGCGTCAGCCACCTGAAGAATCGGGGGCGGGCTAGTGCCGGTCCAACTTATTGAGGCGATGTCTGCGGCTTTGATGTTGCCCTGCATAGGCTCGCCATCGGATGACGCGGATGAGTCGCAAAAAGTTGGAACGGCGCTAGCGCAGTCCTTTGGCGTTCAGGAACGGACCATACTTTTTGTCAGAGCCCAGGATGTGCTTGCTGAGCCAGTCCTTCAGGAAACCCATCACCTCAATCGTCAGTCCAACTTCGTTCTTCTGAAACTTGTCCTGAAACTCCAGGACGGTCTTGGTCAAATGGTCGTGCTCGGACTTGTGATTAGTGTATTCTGGATATCGGTGCGACTCCATGAAGTTTTCTTCCGTCTTGAAGTGAACCTGTGTGTATTTGATAAGGTTGGAAAGGATGCTTCCGAGCTGCTGCTTCCCTTGCCCTTCAACCATGGCTTGGTGCAATTCATTGATGATGTTCACCAAGTTTTTGTGCTGCATATCGATAATGCCAATTTGGACGCTATAGGTGTCACTCCAGGGGAAAAGCTGGGTGGTCGCGGTAGCCATATTCGTCTCCTCAGACAGTATTCAGCAAGCCTCGATGAGTCCACGTGGCAAGGCCGATTTGTGGGGCGATTTCTGGCCGCCGGTCTTCATCATCAATGATTTCGGCGTTCCCGGCCGAGGCGGGGCAGACACAAAGCTCCGCAGCGCCCCCGAAACCACGCTTTCACCCAGACTCTCTAAGGTCATTCCACTCTTCCATCGGTCCCTTGGGATGGAATCTTTAAACTATTTGCGGGGGCAGAGGACTGGACATCGAGATACGCCGGCTTCTGCGGATTTTGTAACTTTTTTGACATCGGCGCCGCGCAAGGATCCAAAGAAGGCGACTCTTTGTCGCTTAGCACCGCCGCGGCAGGGTTTAACATCACGGGTGACCGAACCAAGTTGACAGGCTTGCAAGGCGGCTCGCTATTTCTTCCGGCGTGGTTGTGAAGGTCGCATCTCAATGCGACTGGCCAAAGCCGTGCTGGGGAATTTGTAGAGATCGATCACCGCTTTGGCGACGTCTTCGCCGGTCAGTTTCCAGCTTTCGCCGGACTTTGAGCCCGGCGCGCCGGCAAAATCCGTATCCACGCTGCCCGGCATCAGGTAGCTTACGCGAATGCCGTCGTAGCGGACGTCCTGCATCATGGCCTCGCTAAAACCGTTCAGGCCGAACTTGGAAGCGTTGTAGGCGGAGCCGGTGGCCATGGGATTGACGCCCGCAAGGCTCGAGATGTTGAAGATGTACCCGCCCCCGCACTTGCGCATCAGGGGAATGGCTTCGCGGCAGCAATAGAAGACGCCGGAAAGGTTCGTCTGAATCGTCGTGTCCCACTCTTCCACGCTAAGCTGGTCGACGGGTTTGAAGACGCCCACCCCGGCGTTGTTCACCAGGATGTCGAGGCCGCCGAACCGCTCCGCCGCCACACGAACCAGCTTGCGGCAGTCTTCGTAGCGGCGGACGTCTGCCGCCGAGCCATCCACATTGGCCGCGGCCGTGCCGCGAAGCTTTTCCAGCGCCGCCTGCAATGATTTCGGATCGCGCCCGCAAATGAACACCTTCGCGCCTTGCGCCAGCAATGCCTGCGCGACGCTGAAGCCGATTCCCCGCGACCCGCCGGTGACCAAGGCAACCTTCCCCTTCAATTCGGTTGTCATAACCAGCCCCCTCTCATTTTGGATTTTCGATTTTGGATTTTCGATTGAGACAATCCGAAATCGATAATCTCGCTTGTCACTCGTCACTTGCCAGTCAAAGTTGAGCTATAAGCTTAACCCAAACTCGGATGCGGGATGAAGTCTTCTGTCGGGGGAATCAAGCCCAACCCGTAGTGGTGTCCTAATTTGCGGAGAAGCCCCAACGGGGCGAACTACCAAAGCCCAGGCCAACGGCCTGGGTTAACGGATTGTCTCTCATGCCGAGCCCTGAAAGGGCGGTCTACGGTGGCCACCGTTCCGCCCAAAGACCGATATGGAAATGCCGTTGTGAAGGTGATGGAAGCAACCGTTAGCACGCCCCTTCACGGCTTGCCGAGGGAAACAGGTTGGGTTTCCCTGACCCAGGCCGTTGGCCTGGGCTGCGTTAGGTCGCCCCTTTGGGGCTGGTGAGTAGGATCCTCTATTTCGAAATCACTCCATCAAATTAGGACGCTACCCAACCCGTTGCCGTATTGCGCCTGTCGATGGGCTTTGGTACGCTGAGCGTATGACGCAATTACTTGCAGACGCCCTCAGAAAAGTGGGCAAGCTTTCCGAGGACGAACAGAACGCCATCGCCTCCCAGATTCTTGCTACGCTCGAGGATGAAGAAGCCTGGGAAAAGACTCTGCGGAAGAATCCTGCCAAGCTGCGCAAACTCGCCGCGAAAGCGCACAACGAGCATCGCAAAACCCACGCACCAAGAAACATGTAGCGCAAGGCTTGCTCTACAGCCTTGCGGCTTTTCCACCGCGACGTGCAATGGGCGGCCCCGCAAACAAATGTAGCGCCGACCTTTAGGTCGGCATTTATGCTGTGTCATCTCGTGCTGACCTAAAGGTCAGCGCTACAACGGCGCGGCAAGCCCCGCACCGCTGGAAAAGCCGCAGGGCCGCACCACGGGCCCTGCGCTACCTCAGATTCGCGCTTTCCAATCCAATGGCAAACTGGCAATCGTTAACCCGCAGCGCTGAACGGTGTGAGCGACCGGCGAAGATTCACCGTGACGGAAAAGCCGTTCGACATTCGCTCACCGTCCTGAGCGGCAGTCGTCGAAGGAATGCGCTCCGCCACGCGCAATCGATGAACTTGTGACCTGCGGGAGAAGTGACGGCACTACCCACACCGCTATGTTCTAAACAATTCAACGTGCCGGCAATTGTCGCAGACGAAAATCTGCACGGGTAGGCTTTCGATGTCCAAGGCACCCCCAGAAATCCAGATCCGCAAGATCCCCACGTTGGTGCCCTGACGCAGTACCTGAGGCCGGTAATATCCGTTGCCACATACATGACAAGGCCTTGGGACACCCTCCTTCAAAAGCTGACCTCCGCCTCCGATCATCTTCAACATTGCATCGACCATATTGAGCAGGTCTTGGGCTGACGATAGACATTCACTCGGCTTTCCCACAACACACTTGTTGAGGATTTGGTTGACGACGTACATATCAGGGTCGTTTGGATAAGTCTTGGTCAGATCGAAATCGTATTCGGGATCGGTGTGGAATTCCCTCGGTAGTACGCGACGCCCGTCTACCATAGACCATAGCAATTTCCCAAGCATGTAGACGTCGATGGATGGTTCAACCTTTTCAAGTCGGACGCCCAGATTAGCCCACGGTGGCAGGTAATCACGCGGTCCGACTTTCTCTCCAGTTCGCGTCACCCTTTCTGCCGCGTTAGGTACATAGACGATCCCGAAATCCCCGAGCACGAGCTCACCGCTTGACCTGACAAAAACGTTGGCTGGCTTAATGTCCCGATGCACGTGGCCATCTTTGTGAAGGCCCGCCACTGTTTGTACAAGAGATCGGAACGCTTTGAGAGCTAGAGCCGCATTCCCCTTGTATCTGCAAGGGGAATGCTCAAGAGTACCCTCCGGAAAGAACTCCGTGACGATCCAACGCTCTGCGATATTGGAATCCAGAAGCTTTGGCAGCCCGGGTCGGTTTTGGCTGAGGACCGCGATCTCAGTTTTTAGCCGCTCAATCGCCTCAGATTCCTCGGTCGAGAGAACCCGAGGGAATTCCTCCGGGGGAATCTTGTAAGCTTTCAGAGCTCCACGCTCTGAAGGAAAATCCTCACGCGCGTATGAGCATATTGCGGTCGCTAGCTCCCCCCTCTTGTCCCGATCGAGGGCGGACCGAATCTGTTCGAGACACTTCGCGCGATCAGCGCGGCGTTTAGGATTACGAACCAAATAGACATCGCTCTGACCACCCCCTCCAAGCCGTTCTATTTCTTCCCAGTCATTGCGGTTTCCCATTTTACCTCCTACCTTCCAAGCTAACCGAAACAAACGTGTCAGGGGTGGATCATCGTATGGCTCAGACTCGTCGCGTGACGTGTGCGGTCCACCCCGAACTATAACCAAGTCACTGTCGGAATGCTTTCCGACCAAAAACACGGCGAAAAGAACTCACGCCGTGGCGACACCTTCTACCTGCGAAATTGCCGCCGGACGGCGAGAAGGAACAGGGCAACCAGGGTTGAGGTCAGCAGGAGTTCGATGAGGGCGGCGAAACGGGCCGATACAGATAGGGGGTTCGAAGTCAGCAAAATCGCGCCGCAGGCTTGCCACGCTCACCGAGGCCATGGCGCTTTGGACGAAGAAGCCGACGGTGCCGCGCAACTTGCTATTTGGGGACGCGGATAGGAACTGGGAGAACTTCGCGTAGCTGATCTCGTCCGTGTTAGTGGTAGGAGAACTTGTTTGCGCCACCGGTCTGGACGGTGAACCCTTTTCGCTGCTTACGCGTTGCAGGCCGCAGGCCGGGTATATGAAAGTGAAAAGAGCAAGCACAAGAAGCAGTCGGAGGAAGGGCTTCACATAGCTTTCACCATAGTCACTCGCGTATTTATACCAAGCCGCCAGCCCTAGATTGCGGTGCAGCCACCGCAAGACGGGGTTGCGCCGGGGGCTCGAAAGCCGCTTCATTTCCATCTCGCCGTAATGGAAATCCCCTGCCGTCCAGTAGTCCCGTTTGTCGTCGTAATTCTTCTTGAGTTGCTGATAGAGTTCGGCAATCAGACCGTAATTGCGTTCGTCGGTACTACCCCGGTCACGGCGCAAGGCTTTGGTCACTTCCCCGGTCAAATCGAGTTTCTGGTCTTCTTCCAACACCATCCTTTTGCCATTGTCCCTCTTCCGCCAGCGGACGCTGGAGAAGGCGAATTGCGAGACGTTGCAATTGTGGAATAACGCCAGCCCTAAGTACGTGTCGTAGAAGACGATCAGCTCCGGCTTTTCGAAACGCGCCAAGCCGAAGATCGCAGCCGGCTTAAGCGATTCATCCTCTCGAAACCGGGTCTCCCAGAACTCCGCCCTTCGTTTGAAGGTTGCGCTTTCGAAGGAAGCAACCTTCCCCACCTGCGTCGAGGAGAAGTCCGCATCCTCCGCGAACGTAACCATGCTGAAGTCGGCATCCTGCCCAAATACGGTGCACATAAAATTGGCGTCGCGCGCAAATGTGGCTTTGAGGAAAAGCGCAGACTCGATGAGAACGGCCGAGGAAAAATCGGCACCCTGCGTGAACGTCGCACTCATGAAGTATGCGACGTGCCTGAATTGAGCCCGTTCGAAGGAGGCGATTCGCCCGAAGGATGCCCACCGAAAGTCGGCCACATTCGAAAATACGGTCTCGCGGAAGCTCGCCACGTGGGTGAACGTGGCGCTCGGAAAATTGGCGTCCTGCGTGAACGTGGCGTGGTTGAAAAGGCATATCGCCCTAAATTCTCGCCCGCCGTAGTTCGCACTTGAGAAAACAAAACCTGTAAAGTCCGCATACCCCTCGCCTGCATCCGTGAGAATGCGTTCGAACTCTACTTGGAACGCGGCATCACTCTTGTCGGGGTCTTTGGAATGCATCAGGCAGACAGGTTCCTCGTCCACGCCTGGTGGGGCGGTGTGAATCGACCGTCCGCAGCGATGCTCTCTATACATCAGCGCCGGGCAGCGCTGTTCGGCTGCCGCCTCGCGCTCCTCAGCTTGTTTGTCTTCTTCCGGGTCGGCCATCTTGGGTGGGATTTTACCAGAAGGGAAATAATCCGCGCACAATAGTTTGCGCACCGCACTTCAACCTTACGCGCGCATCACAAGATACGGAATTTGGGCTCACTTTTAATGTGCGAGAATGTGTGGTACCTTAGTGGTCAATCATGGGACAGGAACCCGAAACCGCACCCGGACCGGCAAGGCGGGAGAAGCCACCGATATATATAGGCCCAGAAAAGAGCCTCAAAGGTTTTCGCAAAGAAGAAGATGTGCAAGTAGGCAAGAAGGAATTCGTACAGGGGGAAGCCTTAGAGAGCGACCGGAGTGGCGCTAATCCTTAAGGTTCTTGAAAACTGCACCGAAAGTAAGAGTAAGCAGTCCACCTATTTCACCTACGGTAGCCCCACCGAGCCACTTCATAAGTCCGGAATCAAGCTGGAATCCCCGCAGTTTGAAGCCTTGCAGGACAAAGATCCCCATGGTAACGACTAACAGGAAGCCGTACGCCCAAAGAAGGAATCGGATAATTAGCCGCTGAAGGGCAATCTTGTGTACAGTGATGACCTTAGTTACCCAGTTCTTCACCTCCACCGTAGTGCGGCTCTGAGACGCGCGTTGCTTATCCGGTGATGCCATGGACACAGCCTGGGAAGGTCGGGCGTTAAGCTCCCGCCACCGCAGGTACCTTCTTTGTCTCTTGTCTTGGGTACCGCTTCGCGATACTTTCGAGAGCAGGGGTCACCAGCACTCTATAAACCTGGTTCTCCTCGTCAACTGCCGCAATGCTGTTCCCACTTTTCACTTCATTTAGAGCCCATTCAAAGACGCTCAAGGCGTTATTGAATAACTCTTTATAGCTTTCAGCGCGGATATCCTCCATCAGATCTTTTAGTTCGCCCACTCTTTCTGGCGACAATTCAAGTTGAAGTCTCATCAGCCTCCCTCCTTTCTTTCGTCCTTTCCCTCCAGTCCTGCTGTCAGCAGCAAGGCCGTCATAACCCTCTAGATCGGCACAAAGTTAACTCCAAATTAGATGATTGTCAAGAGCTTTTGTTGAGTATTATATGGGTTTATCCTACTCAAGGGTGTGCAGGAACAAATTCTGCGATACGTCGAGCTCACAAGCAAGCAGCGCAGAGTCGGTCTTCAACCCTGCGGCTCTGCCCCTTAGGGATGGAAAAGCCGTGCCGATGCATCGGGCGCTACCAGCCTTGCTGGTAATTTCTTTCGCCCCTCGCGGGGCTCGCGCGGCGCGGGGGCCGATTTCCCCACGGCTCCCGATGGAAAACATCGGGACAAGTTGCAGGGCCGTGAAAAAATACAATCTTTACCGCCGAGGCGCTGAGACGCAGAGAAATGGCCTTTGGTTTTCAAATCCCTGCGCCTCCGCGCCTCTGCGGTGAGTCGGAGTCCACGAATCGGACCGCAAATCGGACCTCCTGAACCCGCAGGGGAATTAGCCAGAGCGGCAATTCCGCGATACCACTTCCTACCGGTAGGAAATTGTGACAACTGTTTGAAAAATTTCTTCCTACCCGTAGGATTCCTGCCAACATCTCCCTAGACTATGGCATGGTTAATGCTAAGCAATTAGTTGGAGCGTAGATTTGTAGTGGAATCGCGCACCAAGGTTAGGTGTCAGGTGCTAGGGCGTGTGCGGGGGGCGGAACGAGACATAAGCTGTAGCGGCGCTCAGCGTCTGCCCCACCGTGGCGGGGAGCGCCGACCGGCAGTCCCTTCCGGCGTCAGGGCAGGCTCCGACCACCGCTACAGTCGAACCTGTAATCACTTGTTTCGCCCTGGGGAGAAGGGGTTCATGATGCGATTGGCGAATGCTTTGGGAATTGCAGGGGGACTTTCCGTCCCTCGGGCACAACAAAACGTCCCTCCGCTCCCAAACCTGGGAACATATTGAAAACAAAGGGTCGGAAGAGGCGATTTTCCTGCGCCAAACCTGAGAACGTACTGAAAACAAGCCAGTTAACGGAAACGTTGGGGACAAAAAAGAATACGACAAAATGCCTGACGTATTCCTTCCAACTATTAATGGGCTTCTGAAACTCAGCGCGGAGTTCCACCCGAAAAGTCGTCGGCTTTCCGCTAGTTCCCAAACAAACAATCGCAGAATCTGAAATTCACAGATCATGCATTACCTAGTTATGGATAAGTGAATTTTGAAAATAATTGGAATTACTGTGCTGTTACCGGAGTTCGAGCGCAAAGGGTTTAACGCGGAAAGCGAACTTTTCGGCCTGGAACCGGTAGGCATCCTCCAGCGCCTGGTTTCGAGCGTCGGGGAAGAGCGTGTTGGCTGCCACGGCCTCGAAACCGACGGCGGCGAGCAGCCGATTCTCAGCGGCCTCTTGCGTTTCGATTCGCGAGCCTTTGCGGATGTGCAACGGAAAGACTCCCAGCTTGATCAGTTCGGGGCAGACCATCAGAAAACGATGACACTCCAGCGGGTCTTCCTCCGCACACATCATCGCCACCGGCCGCCCCTCCAATTCCTTCCAGAGGCGGTTGAGCCCCGCCTGGAACGCATAGGATTTCCGGCGCGCCGGGTAGTCAACCAGACCATCGGGACGATAGGCGTCCGCATCATCAGGCCGGCCTCCCAATTCCTCTCCCAGAAAGAGGTACTCAAGCTGCTCGGCACGCAGCAGTTTTTCGAAACCAGGCAGGCTAAACTGCGGCAGGCGCGCGCTCTGCGGCACGGTGCGCACATCGACCACGAGCTCGATGCCATGGTCTTTTAACAGTGCAGCAAAGTTCTCAAAGTCCAGGATCGAATGACCGACCGTGAAAAGGGGGTGAAGGCCGTTCGCATTGGCTGGGTAACAGTTTCCAGACGGCACGTTCGTTTCCTCTGGCAGGGCATTGTACCAAAAACATCTTTAGCGGCCACGTGTTTTCCTGGACGCGCGAGGGAAAACTGGGGCTAGGTGCCGGAGGCTGGGGAAGGAAGAGAGGCGAACAATTGAGCAGTTAGGAGTCAGCATTCAGAAGGCATGAGACGGAAAGAAGAATAAAGTTGAACTGGCCGGTCAGGCAAACACCAAGCGGCCCTTGGGGGCGGGGACGGGGCGGCCGAGTTCCTTAGCGGTTTCGATCCACTCCTGGATGATCACTTCCACGTTGGCGAGGGCTTCCCGATACGTCTTACCGTCGACCGCGCAACGGAGAAGTTCCGGTACGTCGGCGATGAATGCCTGATCTTCCTCGCTCCAATAGATGATGACTTCGTACTTAGGCATCTGTACCGCCTCCCAGCTTTTACTTCAGTTTAACATGCCGGGCTGGTTGGGCACGCAAACGGAGAAGGGGCACAGCGGGGCCACCGCCGCAACATGACCCCCTCACCCGGTCTCCTCCGTCGACCACCCTCTCCCCCAAAGGGGCGAGGGATGGGGAATGGAAAAGGGGCGGGGATCATCTCCCCCACCCCCAACGTGGTTAACTCCTCTTGGCAGTTCTCCAAGCTGTAGACTGCCAGCTCCCCGCTGGAGGACTCCTCCAGCTCATGGGCCAAGAGATTGGCGGCATAGACGGCCGAAATCGCGTCAAAGTTCTGATGCGGCACGCGATTCGGGCCGTGGTGAAGGGCAACGGCCTCCACTACCAAGTAAGGTAATCCCCACAACCCCAGGAGATAGGGTCCAATTTCGGCGTGACTAAATCCGTTCTCGCGTTCTTCCAGTTGACAATCCCTTATAACCCCTTACAACCTCATAAAGTCATTCTGAAAATCTAGCAACTCGTTTATTTTCATCATGTTACATAGATAACACTTTTTTCCAATTTGTTTTCAATAACTTACTCAAGATAGATCTTCATTTTTGACATCTTTTTGCCGCCAAGCCCCCAGACGGAGCCAGAACCTGATAATTCCGTAGGTTCAAAAGGTTGAGAAATGGGTGGGGGCAGAAAAATCCCCTCAAATCATACATAAACGACTTTGTTTCAATAACATGAACGGAAGGTGGTGCGTCTTGGTGGGTGGCAAGGGTATCTCCCTCCCTTTCTTCTGCCGAGTCGGGGCGTTCGATACTACAACTGTTATAACACGAAAGTAACAAATGTCAAGTTAAAAATTTTGCCCTCTGTCAGAAAATTGCTGAAGCGGGCGCAAGAAGCAGTGGGGGGGGCTCGCGCTTCATGGAAAGGGGGATGCGAGATGAGGCCAGGAAGCCCGTTGGGTGGATCTACGGTTCGGAAACGACCGTACAAGAAAAACTGCGGACCTTGAGAAGGAGGTTCGCGCCACTTGCTTGCTGCCTGTTAGTCACAGGCAAGATTCTCATTTGAATTGCAACTCGCGGACTAAGAGGCAATCGATTCCTATTATGGCCCCACCTCGGATTTGCACTTCCAAGAGGCTCTGGAAATAGGGTGACCGACGAGTCTGGCCGCCGGGACCTCCGCGCATTTTCTCCAGGAGGGCCATCTGAGAGGGAGATGTTGCGAATTCAGCGGCAGCTTGCGTCCCCAACGTTGTTATGCCTGCGAGCACCAACCTGAAGTAGCCCGGAACAGCCCCTGGAAGCAGGCTTATCAATGCGTAGTCGGTCATGATCTCCCCGGTCTTGGGATCCCTTTTCAGAGGATATGTAGACGCCTTTCCCGCCGCCGGGTGAGTATTATGCACCGCTTGAAAGGCCTGGCTCGAAGGAGCAAAATCCAAGTCACTTTTCAGGGATAGACTCGCGAGATGACTGTCCGCCACTGGCCCGCCAAGGAAGATGACGTTTGTACCCCTTGAAAGGTCGAAAGATACTAGTCCACTGCGCTCGATCGAAAATGCTTGTTTTTCATTGGTTAGAAATCGAGCAATATTTGCGCCCGCAACGACCTCACCAGTGCCTGTATAAAGGTCATGATAATAGAGATTCCCTACCCTGGGAAGCATTGGGGAAGTGCGTCGAAGCCCAGATAGGTTGGGTACTCTGACTCCGAGGGCTAGGGAATAACCGGGGGAGAGGGAAAACCCGTAGAGGTCCCCGTAATCGTCACGCAGAAACACGGGATTGCTGTACACGATAAGCGGCGGACTGTTGGGTGGGAGAAAAGGTCCCCACAAAGGAGCCAAAGAGGTGGGCAGCGCACGTGGCTGGACTGAGGCGCTCGAATTGGGAGCAGGAGTTCGAGAGGGCCGATAACCCATCACCGCAAGTATTCCCAGTAATACCACGATAAGCGCCAACAAGAATCTGTTAGAAAGCATTCTCCCGGTGTCGACAGATGGCCGACTTGGTTGAGGCGCCTGAATCGCTTCCTGACTTTGGACCGGCGGGCTCGCTATAGGGTAGGCATGAAACGCAGGAACATAATGTCCGGCGGGTATTTCGATCCGAACCGGGTCCCCAGCTCCTTCATTGTTGTAATACTCCTCGAGCCTCTTGCGCAGTCGCTGCACTTGGATGCGCACAATGCTATCAGCCTTGGGGTCAAAGTCCGGTCCCCGCCCCAGGCCATCAGTAGCAATTGAATATTCCTTGATATTATCGACATCTCCTTCGATCGCCTTTTCACCAATAAATTTAAGGATCTTCCGAATCGAGTCAGCCCGGGAAAACGTCTTGCTGCGCAAAACCTTTTCGAGGGCCATGGAAATTTCAATATGTGATGCTTCCCCATGGACTGACATGTTACGGTCTTCCTTCCTACCGCCGAAGTCCCTCCGTTACGCCCGTACCTCCAGCACGCATGAGCAGTCTCTTCAGCTATGGTTCATTGCTCCGCCCGGGGACAAGCGCCCGCCGGAGGCTTCGAAATACCTGTCTTCGCTACGACCCCCCCGCAGATTCTATACCGGTTTGTTGTGGGATTCAACTTGCAAACGGCCTTTTGAGGCACTGAGATGCGGTGTCATGTAACCCCACAAGCGCCGCGTTACCTAATGTGACAGATTCGAGATTTCCAGTTGCTTGCGGTGAACTTGGTGCTGGTGACGCACGTTGACCTCCCGACAGGGCTGGTCGGTGTATCAATCAGTTGCCTTTTTCTGTAACCCTAATTATCTTTACAAGAAAATCCCCTAATCTAAAGTTAGGCGCGAATAGTTGGAGAATTACCGTTTATCAAAGACTTTGATCGGACATTATAAGCCCGCTTTGACGGGTATTCGGTCTGATCTCCAGAAAGAGCTCATTTGCGGTGTTGGCTGTTTGGGCGTGACCTGAACTGATCGAGTTGAACATACTGCCCTTCGGGATGCGTGATGGTTGCTTGGGTCAAATCTCCGTGCCGTAGTAGGTTATATCCTTTAGCGGTCGGTATCTTGTGAGGGAGGAATACAATGAAAAGAACAGTTTGTTTGTTGGTGCTGGCTTTGTTTTCTATTTCACTTGCTGCTTGGGCGCAAGATGCGGCAACCATCATTGGGACGGTCACGGACCCGTCGGGTGCCGTGATCCCAAACGTCAAAGTAGAAGTTGCGAACCCGGACAAGGGATTCAAGCGAATCCTGGTTTCCGATTCCGCCGGCAATTATGTGATTGACCAAGTGCCCATCGGCTCCTGTGTCATCACCGCTGAGGCCGCAGGGTTCCAGAAGCTGGTGAGGTCTGGAATCACCTTGGAGGTCGGCCAACTGTTGCGGGTAAATCTGCAAATGCAGCTAGGGCAAACCGCGCAACAGGTAACTATTGTCGGTAATGTGCCCCAGGTTCAGACCGACACGGGTACGGTCTCCCAAGTCATCAACGGCTCGCAGATGGTGGACCTTGACCTGAACGGCCGCGGTTGGACGAATCTCCTACTTCTGGTAGTCGGGGCCTCGCCAGCGAACGCCCTCAGCTTCATTACCCCGACGTCGCCCCAAATTATGATCAATGGGGTACGCCCGGGATTCATGAGAACGGAGGTTGACGGCGAGTTTAGCAACGACTTCTCCGGAGGCTCATCAAACGATGTCGTTCCCAGCCTCGACTCCATTGCAGAATTCCGCGTCTACACTAACGACTTCGAGGCTACTATCGGACAAGCCGGAGGCTCCCTCATTGAAGTGGCAACAAAGTCCGGGACTCGGGAATTCCATGGCGGCATGTATGACTTCGTCCGCAACACCGCCTTCAACGCCAATGATTTTTTCCAAAACCGTGTCATCAATCCTCCGGGCGGTAATGCTCCCAAGGCCCCGATGCACTGGAACGATCCTGGATATTACTTGGGGGGGCCATTCTACATCCCCGGAGTCTATAATCAGGACAAATCCAAGACCTTCTTTTTCTGGTCGCAGGAGTTCCACCGGTACCTGTCAGGCGTAACCATCAACACTACCGTTCCTAGCTTGCTTATGCGGCAAGGGAATTTTAGCGAATGCGATAAGACCTCGCCAAACTATAATGCCGCCATTGCGGCTGGCTGCGTCCTTCCCAAAATCCCCGGGTCGGGGGGCCAATTGTATCCAAACGACATCGTACCGGTTGACGTTGATGCGACAGACCTCCTCAACGGCCTGGTTCCGCTTCCGAACAGTGGCCCAACCGGCTACGTCAAATCGCCCAGCAATCCGACGTACTTTGATCAACAGCAAATTCGCGTCGACCAGAATATCAGCGACAAGACTTCGGCCTTCCTTCGTTTCACCCACGATTCGTGGTATTACGGTGTGTATCCCCCCTACGCCACCCAGTCCGGCTCTACGTTCGATACCGAAGAAAGTCAGGAGGACCGGCTGGGTTTCAACGCTACCTTCCGCCTTATCCACTCCTTCAGTTCCCATCTCATGAACACAAATCAGTTCGGAGTTGCCTCTGACATGCTCCTCTTCCTACAACCGCTCGTGGGAGCATCGAACGTCGCACACTCGTTCAACAAGCCCGCCAACTGGACTATGCCCAACCTCTTTGCTGTGAATTCAAGCAACCCGATGCTACCGGGCGTCAGTGGTCCGTTTACCATGGGTTCCGAAATGAGCCCTAACCAGTCGAATGCGGCACCCGTCTACGTGCTGAAGGATGATTGGGTTGACGTGGTTGGGAACCACACACTCAAGTTCGGAGTCTATGCGCAGCGGGGCCAAAAGAACGAGAGAGGCGGCTACGCCACGATGGGTCAGCTCGCTTTCAGTGCCGGCAGCAGCGCCAACTCGACCGGCAACGCTCTCGCGGATATGGACATCGGTGCAATCGCTTCATACACGGAGGGCGTGCAGACGGTGGGCGGTACGCCTGTGGGAGGTTATACCAAGTATTACTTCCGGAACACGGACGTCGAGCCCTATTTTCAGGATGACTGGAAGGCGACCCGCAAGCTTACGCTGAACATAGGTGTTCGCTATTATTTATTTCAACCGGTTCATGAGGTCTCACACCCAGACAAGAGTTCGACCTTCATCGCGGGCTTCTATAATCCCGCGGCGCAGGCCCAGCTCAATCTCAGCGGCCGGATCGTTCCGGGAACTGGATATTGGTTTAACCAATTCGGTAACGGCTTGATAGATTGCGGCACCAACGGGATTCCGGCAAGTTGTGACAATGGAACGTACGGTACGGTTGCGCCGCGGTTCGGCTTTGCCTATGACCCGACGGGCTCGGGGAAGACCGTAATTCGCGGCGGGTACGGCATCTTTTACGACATGGGAGGGGGACAAGGGGGATCAACCCAGACGGAGGAAAGTAATGCCCCGTCAGAATTTACCTCCACAGGGTACAACATCAATGGCTATACCAACATCACCTCTGGACCCCTTGGCCCCGCCACCCTCGGTTTTACTCCAACCAATCATAAATATGGATCCACACAACAGTTTAACCTGACCGTCCAGCACGAGTTTCCGGGCAAAAGTCTGCTAAGCGTAGCATACGTGGGTACACTTGCCCATCACATTACCATCCAGAATAATATAAACCAGGTTCCCCTCGGGGTGGGTACTGAGAATGTTCCCCTGCTGGCGGGCCTCACCGGGTGCGACAGCTCCGGCAACTGCAACGTGCAGAGCATACTCATTAACAGGCAGCTTTCTTCGATTTTCTTCGTTCCCTACCGAGGCTATTCCGCCATCAATAGACAGGCAAATATTGGAAACTCAAACTACAACGCCCTTCAAGCACAATTCACCCACGCCTTCGGACACGGGCTCATGGTCCAGGGGGCTTACACCTGGTCGCATTGGCTGGACATCGGAGAAAATTACGCCGCCACATGTATTGACAACACGGACCAGGAGCGCTGCTATGCGAACAGCGACGGTAATCGTCCCCAGTCGCTGGTCATGAGCTACGTTTACAGCCTGCCCTTCTTCAGTCGATCTTCCGACAAGTTGCTTAGCAAGTCCCTTAGCCAGACCCTGGGGGGCTGGCGCATCAGTGGGATTACGAGTTTCTTTTCGGGCGTGCCTTTTACACCGGGTTGCAGCTTCAACAGCTATTCCACGGCAATCGGTGGCGGCGTGTACTGTAACACCGTGGGCCCTCTCAACGTTCAGAAGGGAATCGAGAACGTCCCGACATACGGTCCAACTCCCTCGTGGTTTAGCGGGAGCAACATTACTCAGCCCAACCAGTCGCAACTGGCGTCCAACGGCGAGCCGGGCATGTTCGGCTATATGGGTCGGAACGTCCTTAGGGGACCGGGGCGGAACAATTTTGACCTCGCGCTGCTCAAGGACTTCGCTCTGCCCTGGTTTGGCGGAGAGCGTTCCCGGTTGGAATTCCGCATGGAAACCTTCAACACCTTTAACCACCCTAATTGGGATGCCCTCCAGACAGGCTGCTACGCCTCTAATACGTTTGGCGCGCCGTGCACCGGTACGAACAACCCGTCTATTGGTGCGGTTACTGCCGATTGGGGACCGCGGGCGCTGCAACTCGCACTCAAGTTGACCTTTTGACGAGATTAGGCATGGCTCGTTGGGAAGACAAGAAGAAACGAATCCCCCGCTGACGGGAAAGCAACCCCGTCAGGGGGGAGGTCTGTTTTTGAGCTTTCTCTGAGGTGGTTGCGCTCGATAATGAAGGGATGTGCCGATTCGCCTTTGCAGAATGAGACGCAACCCCATCCAGAAAGGACCACGGACTATGAAAACACGTTTACTGGCGGCTTCTCTTCTCGGTTGCTGGTTGACCATGACGGCGGCTTCCCAACTGCCTGCCGCGCGATCCACCCACGGAGCATCCGACCGCCACGTGATCGTCGTCAGTCTCGATGGGTTTCCGGCTTACATGTTGCAGGATCCCAAGCTTCCCCTGCCGGTCTTGCGCAGGCTGATCCGGGAAGGAGGGGTTGCGGACGGAATGAAGCCGGTAAATCCAACCGTGACGTGGCCCAATCATACCGCCATGGTGACCGGCGTAAATAGCGCCCGCAACGGAGTAATCTGTAACGGTTTGCCGGTACGCGTCGGGGACGGAAAACCCATCCGCGTCGAACCATGGACAGATCAAAAGGTTCTGGTGCAGGCCAGAACGGTCTACGAAGCCGCTCACGAGGCGGGCCTGACCACCGCCGAGGTGGATTGGGTGGCGATTTACCGGTCTGCCGCCGTGGACTGGTCGTTCGCCGAACGACCTCACGTCGACGGAACCGTGGAAAGAGAAATGGCGCAGCAAGGCTTGATCAGCGAGGATGACATCCTCTCGTTTGCCAAGTCGCCCATCACCTGGATGGACGATATGTGGATGCGGGCCGCGGTTTATATCCTCGAGCGCCACCGGCCCAACCTGTTATTGGTGCATCTGCTGACGCCCGATTCCGTACAATACGAGTATGGGGCAAGGTCGCTGGCGGCGCAGACCTCTCTGATCCTGGCGGACCGGCAACTGCAGCAAATCCTGGATGCGGTCGAGCGCGCCGGCATTCAGAAACAGACCACCCTGCTGGTGGTTTCCGACCACGGCTTCACAACCTTCCAGCATGTCATCAGCCCCAATGCGTTGCTGCGCCAGAAGGGACTGCTGAAGGGCGAAGGCGGCCAAATCGATTGCGATGCGTGGGTCGTGGTCGAAGGCGGAACCGCCATGGTGTATGTGACGCGCGAGGCGAGGCGCGAGGCCACCCTCCAGGTCTTGAAGGAGGCATTCCCTTCTGTCCAAGGGATTACCAAGGTGATTCTGCCGGACGAATATGAGCAGTATGGCTATCCCAAGATCGTCCCTCAAGGGCGTATGGCGGATATGGTTCTGGTTGCCGCCCCAGGGTATGCCTTCAACGGAAACACAACCGGCGAAGTGGTATCGGACGTGCCAGCGGGAGCCAGGCGCGGCAATCACGGCTACCTGAACTCCGATCCCGACATGAACGAAATCCTAGTTGCCTGGGGCGCTGGCATCCGCCCCGGCTCGCATACCGGCTTGGTGCCGAACATCGACGTCGCGGCAACGATTGCCCACCTGCTCCACGTGGATTGGCCAGAAAGCCAAGGGCGTCCCCTTCAGGATTTGCTGGAGAAATAGCCGTTCCGGCACCGCCAGCCTTAGCGCGGCACCATTAGCATCAGCCCGATGATCGTCGCTTCAGTCGGACGATCTGTGTTGATCGGCGTCCATCCGTGGCCTAGCTCATGAGCAGCGAGGAGGTCAAACCACTTGAGACGATGCCGGTCCTCCCACGAGCGCAGTAACCACGGGGTGACTTGCTGGGAACGATTTAAGGCAACCGATAGAAAACCATGAGGAGGTGCAACATGAGTCTGACGAGACGCCGATTTTTGCAAACTTCAGCCTTCGCGAGCGCGGGGATTGCAGCATCCCCGGTCCTTAAACCGGGTGCGGCCACCGCTGCGACGGCAGAGGAGCAGGTTATTCCCGCTCCCACCGTCGATTGGATTACGGTCTCGCTCGCCACCATGTACCGCGCCTACCGTTCCCGCCCCGCCAAAACCGTGGACGCCACAACATGGGTTCAAATCGACCTGGGCGCGAGCCAGCGGATTAACCACATTGAGGTTTATCCCGCCAACGACAAAGGCAAACCCGGAGAGGGCTTTCCTGTACGCTTCAAGATTGAGGCCGCCGACGATCCGGATTTTCGCACCGCCAAACTGCTTATTGACCACACCGATGCGGACTATCCCAACCCCCACGGCCGGATCCAAAAGTACGAAGCTGGCGGCGTTCAGGGCCGCTACGTGCGGCTGACGGCGACGCGGCTGATGGACCTCGGAAGGCGTGGCATTTGCCTGGCGCTGGCGAAAATCGATGTCTACTCCGGCGGGGAGGAGGTTGCCACGCTGCGGCCGGTGACCGTGGATTCGACATATGGAAATGACAACGACGTCGCGCAAATAACGCGGCCGGCGCGTCCGCAAGGGGAGGGCATTGTCACCGATAATCCCGCCAACGTCACCCCCCCGGGCACTTGGAAGCCGCCTGTCCATAAGACCCACACGCCGCTCACCGGCGTCACCCTCCAGGGCGGGGTTTTTCAGACCGCACTCGAAAACAACATTCGCTATTTACTGGACTCCTTCTCCGTGGATGAATTGCTTCGCCAGTTCCGCGACCGGGCAGGGATTGCCAATCCGCCGGACCTGCCCAAACCGAAGACGCAGTTCTGGGAGGCGGACCTTGCGGGCTCAAACGCCGGCCGATTCTTGATGGGCGCGGGAAACACTCTGCGCTGGATCGACCACCCGGAGCTTCGCCATTGTCTCAATGCCGTGGTGGATGGCATCGCGCAGTGCCGCCAGCCGAACGGTTACATCATGGCCTATCCCGAGGACACCATCTTCTATTCGGAACGAGGCGCTTACACCCGTGCTTGGTTGACGCACGGTTTGATTGAGGCCGGTTACTCAGGAAACCCCAAGGCTTTTGAATTGCTGCGAGGAAACTACGACTGGTTCAACCAGTGCCCTTACTTGCCCCACCTGTTGCGTTTTGCCACCCAAGGCGGCCAGGGGATGATTGCCAACACGCGAATGTACTTTACCCCCGTGGGCAAGCCCGCCGACATTCAGGTCATCCAGCGCTATTTCCAGGAAAACTACTGGATGGATGAACTGGCGGCGCGCGAAGACCGCGCCATCTGGCAGTACCCTTATGATCGTCCCCATTGTTATTTGCTGACGAACCTGGAAGCTTACATGGACCTCTATCGTGCCACCGGCGATCCCCGCTACCTCCAGGCGGTCGAGGGCGCATGGGAGCTTTATCACGACAAATGGGAAACCCCCGGGGGGTCCATTTCCATCATCGAGTTTATCGAATGTCCGCCGCGTTCCTACATGCTGCACGAAAAACTGGGTGAACTTTGCGGAAACGCCTTCTGGGTTTTTCTCAGCCAGCGATTGCAATGGCTCGATCCGGAAAATGAAAAGTACGCAAACGAGATTGAGACATCCATTTACAACGTGGCGTTGGCCAACCAGGCCGGGACAGAGGGCTTGCGCTACCACGCGCTGCTGTCGCATCAGAAGGATGAACACAGGCAAATCAATACTTGCTGCGAGGGCCAGGGCACACGGCTGATAGGGTCGTTGCCGGAGCATATTTATTCGATTGCGCCCGACGGACTGTACTTGAACCTCTACGAGCCTTCCACCATCGAGTGGGTTCAGAACGGAGAGCCGCTGCGACTCCAGACCAGCACGCGATTCCCCTCCGATCCAGAGGTGCGGCTGGTGTTTTCGGCGGCACGGCCGGCGCGCGCGAAAATACGCGTGCGCGTGCCTTCCTGGGCAGCGCGCGAAATGCCGATTTACCTCAATGGCAAACTTGCCGCCACGGGCAAACCCGGCAGCTACCTCGCACTTGAGCGCGTCTGGAGCGAGGGTGACGCGATCAGTTTCACCCTTCCCGCGGCTCTCCGAGCGGTGCCGTACGTGGGAGTGGATCAAGTCCCTGACTATGCGCGCTACGCGGTGTTCTTCGGACCCATCCTGCTGGCCGCCGTCGGCTCGGGTGAAGTCAGGCTGCGCGCGGAGAGAGGAAAACCGCCGGCTGATTTTCTGAAGCAGCTCAGATCGATCCCCGGCCCATCGCTGCACTATTCTGTGGAGCACAACCCGGGCGTCGAGTTTATGCCCTATTGGCAAGTGGACGAGCAACCTTTCACATGTTTTCCAGCCGTCGCTTTGCACGCTTGAAGACGCGCGCGGAGTGGTTTTTGCGGACAGCATTTTCATTTTTGCCTTAGTGATGTATCGAACTTGCCCAATCGTGGTGATTTAAAGAGCGAGATGACTGGCCGACTTATCCGCAAGGTGCGACCAACACAGATGGAGGACACCACCATATTTCGGGGAGGCTGTATGAAATATAAACAAGTTTTCTTGCTGCTTGCTGCATTAGCTCTTGGGAGTCTCAGGTTGATGGCGTGGGGACATATCCACCTCGACATCACGGCAGCAGCTTATGATGCTTTGCCGGCATGGCAACAGGATATTTGGTCGGGCCAGCGCGTCGCGCTGATCAATCGATATTGCCTGATTCCCGACATCGCCCAAGCGCCAGAAAACCGTGCCGAACTCGGGGCATACATAATCCTTCCCAACGGTGAACGTTTCTCGCACTTACCCCTTGGGCGCCGCCAAGATGCTTA
>Ga0187849_1001722_pt1 | contig 22626 bp, 18 predicted proteins | sample June2016WEW_4_10_2_FD_132412 | JGI IMG/M metagenome (GOLD analysis project Ga0187849, IMG submission 132412) | Peatland microbial communities from SPRUCE experiment site at the Marcell Experimental Forest, Minnesota, USA - June2016WEW_4_100 | ecosystem: Environmental > Terrestrial > Soil >...
CAGTGCCGCCCCGAGGACTGGGGCATGAAGCGTCAGACTGAGGACGCCGACCTCATCTTCCTCAATTTGGGGCCGCAGCATCCCGGAACGCACGGAGTGCTGCGCGTCGTTCTGCAGCTTGACGGCGAGCGCGTCGTCGATGCCGTGCCGGACATCGGCTACCACCATCGCGGCGCCGAGAAGATGGGCGAGCGGCAGTCCTGGCACAGCTACATTCCCTACACCGACCGCGTCGAGTATCTCGGCGGCGTGATGAACAACCTGCCTTACGTGCTCGCCGTCGAGAAGCTGGCGGGCATTGAGGTGCCGGACCGCGTGAAGGTCATCCGCGTCATGATGTGCGAGCTTTTTCGCATCATGAGCCATCTCGTGTGGTGGGGAACCTTCGCCGGCGACGTGGGCGCCCTGTCGCCCGTCTTCTACATGTTCAGCGACCGCGAGCGCGCCTTCGGGATCGTCGAATCGGTCTGCGGCGGGCGAATGCATCCGAGCTGGTTCCGCATCGGCGGCGTGGCGCATGACCTGCCGGACGGCTGGGAGCCGATGATGAGGGACTTCGTGGCCCTGCTGCCGCCGCACCTCAAGGAGTGGGACGACCTGGTGATGAAGAACCCGATCTTCAAGGCGCGCACGCAGGGGATCGGGGCGTACACGCTGCGCGACGCCATGGACTGGGGCGTGACCGGCCCGGGCCTGCGCGCCTGCGGCTTCGAGTGGGACTGGCGCAAGAACCGTCCTTATTCGGGCTATGAGCGGTTCGATTTCGAGATCCCGACGGCGACTAACGGCGACTGCTACGACCGCGCCGTCATTCGCGTCGAGGAGATTCGGCAGAGTCTGCGGATCATCCAGCAGTGCATCGACAATATGCCTTCCGGTTCGTACAAGTCGGACCATCCGCTGGCGACGCCGCCGCGCAAAGACCGCACGATGCACGACATCGAGACGCTGATCACGCACTTCGTCAACGTGGCCTGGGGTCCGGTGATACCGCCGGGCGAGGCTGCGGTGGGCGTCGAGGCGACGAAGGGGAACAACACGTATTACCTGATCAGCGACGGCAACACGATGTCGTATCGCACGCGCATCCGGACGCCGACGTTCCCGCACATGCAGATGGTGCCGCTGATGTCGCGCGGTGCCCTGATCCCGGACGTGATGGCGATACTGGGCAGCATCGACTACGTGCTTTCGGACGTGGACCGCTGAGGTGAGGACTTGCTGACGCAGGAAGAGCGAGAGGAGATAGACGCCGCGGTGGCGATGTCGGGGCGAAACCGCGCCGCCAGCATCGACGCCATGATGTCGGTGCAGCAGCATCGCGGCTGGCTCTCCGACGAGACGTTGGCGGATATCGCCGAATACCTGCGCCTGTCGCCGGCGGAGCTCGACTCCGTGGCTACGTTCTATAACCTGATCTTTCGGCAGCCGGTCGGGCGGCACGTCATCATGGTTTGCGATAGTGTGAGCTGCTGGCTTTTGGACTACGAGACGCTGCTCGATCACCTGAAGTCGCGCTTGGGCGTCGAAGTCGGCGGGACGACGGAGGACGGGCGGTTCACGCTGCTGACGACGGTCTGCCTGGGAGCGTGCGACCTGGCGCCGGTGATGATGGTAGACGGGACGCAGTACGGAAACCTGACGCCGGAGAAGATCGACGCGATCCTCGGGGAGTGCAAGTGATGGAGGAGAAGCCGCTGACCGGTCGCATCCGTCCCGGCGAAGGCCCCGTCAGCCTCGCTGAGTACGAGCGCACGGGCGGCTATCAGGGCCTGCGCAAGGCGCTCAAGATGCCGCCAAGCGATGTCATCGAGATGGTGAAGGCGTCGACTCTCAAAGGACGCGGCGGCGCCGGCTTCGCGACCGGCATGAAGTGGAGCTTCATCCCCGCGGGCGCGGATGCGCCGAAGCCCAAGTACGTCCTTGCCAACGGCGATGAGATGGAGCCGGGCACGTTTAAGGACCGCATCCTGATGGAGGGCGACCCGCACATGCTCATCGAAGGCATGGTCATCGCCGGCTGGGCCATCGAGGCGGAAGCGGCCTACATCTTCTTGCGGCGCGAATACGGGCCGTCGGCTGACGCCCTCAAGAAGGCCATCGCCGAGGCGTACGCCGCCGGCTATCTGGGGAAGAACATCCTCGGCTCCGGCCTCAACCTGGAGCTGCACCTTCACCTCAGCGCCGGACGCTACATGTGCGGCGAGGAGACGGGGCTGATCAACTCGCTGGAGGGCAAGCGCGCGAACCCGCGCGACAAACCGCCGTTTCCCGCGGTCGTCGGCCTCTGGGGCAAGCCGACCACCGTCAACAACGTCGAGACGTTCTGCAACGTGCCGCATATCATCGACAAGGGCGCGGAGTGGTATCTCGGCCTTAGCAAGACGAAGGACGGGGGCACGAAGCTCTACGGCGTCAGCGGCAGGGTAAAGCGCCCGGGCTGTTGGGAGCTGCCGATGGGTACGACGATGCGCGAGCTTCTGGAAGAGCACGCCGGCGGCATGCAGGAGGGATACAAGTTCCGCGCCTTGCTGCCGGGCGGCGCTTCGACGGACTTCCTCGTCGAAGAGCACCTGGACGTGCCGCTAGATTTCTCTTCGCTTCAGCAGTACAACAGCCGCATGGGCACCGGCACCATGATCGTCCTGGACGACAAGCGGTGCCCGATTGCGATGCAGGTCAACCTGCAGCACTTCTTCGCGCAGGAGTCGTGCGGCTGGTGTACGCCCTGCTGGGGCGGGCTGCAGTGGGCAGAGCACGCGCTGCGCAAGATCGAGGAGGGGCGCGGCACGCCGGGAGACATCGAGGTGCTAGAGGAGACGACACGTCGGCTGCGACCGGGCAACACGTTCTGCGCGTTGGGGCCCGGCGCGGCGGAGCCGCTCCAGAGCGCGCTGGTGCACTTCCGCGACGATTTCGAGCAGCACGTTCGCGAGCAACGCTGTCCGTGGAAATGATATGGCGAAGATAATAGTCGACGAGCGCGAGTACGAAGTCAAAGATGGGCAGAACATGCTCCAGGCGGCGCTGTCCGTGGGGCTGGACATCCCGTACTTCTGCTGGCATCCGGCGCTCGGGTCCATCGGCGCCTGCCGGCAGTGCGCTGTGCGCATCTTCCGCGACGCGAACGACACGCGAGGCAGACTCGTGATGTCGTGCATGACGCCCGCCCTCGAGGGCACGCGCATCTCCATCGAGGACGCTGAGGTGCGCGACTTCCGAGAAGGCATTATCGAACTTCTTATGACCAATCATCCGCACGACTGCCCGGTGTGCGACGAGGGCGGCGAGTGCCATCTGCAGGACATGACGGTGCTCACCGGCCACAACTATCGTCGCTACGACGGCAAGAAGCGCACTTTCCGCAACCAAGACCTGGGGCCGCTGGTGAACCACGAGATGAACCGCTGCATCCAGTGCTATCGCTGCGTGCGCTTCTACCGGGATTACGCCGGCGGCCGCGATTTCGATGTCTTCGGCAGTCGCAGCCGTGTCTACTACGGCCGTCAGTACGACGGCGTGCTGGAGTGCGAGTTCAGCGGCAACCTGGTGGAGGTCTGCCCGACGGGCGTCTTCACCGACAAGACGCTAAAGGCGCACTACACGCGCAAGTGGGACCTCCAGACCGCGCCGTCGGTGTGCGTGCACTGCGGCGTCGGCTGCAACAGCATTGCGGGCGAGCGCTACGGCACGCTCCGCCGCATCTACAATCGCTACAACGGCGAAGTGAACGGCTACTTCCTCTGCGACCGCGGCCGTTTCGGCTACGAGTTCGTCAATGATAGTCGACGGCTGCGCAGTCCGCTTCTGCGAGAGGGAATGGCGGTTGAGAGAGGCGAGGCGCTGGCTACGGCAGCCGCGGCGCTCAAGGACGGGAAGCGCGTTATCGGCATCGGCTCGCCGCGGGCGTCGCTGGAGGCGAACTTCGCGCTGCGGACGCTCGTTGGGGCCGAGAACTTCTACGCCGGCGTCTCGGCACAGGAGCAAGAGCTCAGCCGGCTCACACTCGACATAATGCGCGGCGGCCCGCGCTCGCCCTCGCTGGCCGAGGTCGGGCGCTCTGACGCCGCTTTCGTCCTCGGTGAAGACGTTACGCAGACCGCGCCGATGGTTGCGCTGGCGCTCCGGCAGTCGCAGAAGCGGGCGCCCATGCGCGAAGCGGACAAGCTGCGCGTGTGTGAATGGGACGCCATGGGTGTGCGCAACTCGACGCAGGACGCGCGGGGGCCGCTCTACGTTGCGGCGACGCAGGGGACGCGGCTGGATGAGGTGGCGACACGAAGCTATCAGGGCTCGCCGGAGGAGCTGGCGCGGCTTGGATTCGCCGTCGCACATGCCATCGACGACGCCGCGCCCGCCGTGGCTGGGCTCCCGGCGGACGTTGCGGCGCTGGCGGCCGAAATCGCGACGTCGCTGGTCGCTGCTGAGACGCCGGTGGTTGTCAGCGGCGGTGGATGCAGCAACGCCGACGTGCTGCGCGGGGCCGCGAACGTCGCCCGGGCGCTGCGACGCAAGGGGCGTCCAGTCAAGCTCTGTCTCACTTCGCCGGAGAGCAACAGCCTCGGCCTTGCGCTGCTCGACGGGGGAAGCCTGGCGGGCGCGCTAACGGGCGCCGCACCGGACGTCGCTATCGTACTGGAGAACGACCTTTATCGACGCGCCGACGCGGCTTCCGTCGATTCCTTCCTCACTGGCGCCAAGCATGTCATCGTCGTCGACCACAGCGCGAACGCCACGACCACGCGCGGCGAGGTGGTGTTGCCCGCGGCGACCTTCGCGGAGAGCGACGGCACTCTCGTGAACAACGAGGGCCGGGCGCAACGCTCCTACCAGGTTTACCCACCGCCCGGCGAGGTGTCGGAGAGCTGGCGCTGGCTGCGCGACCTTGCGCTGGAAGCCGGGCGCCGCGAGTTCGAAGCGTGGGCGAATATCGACGCGGTCGGCGCTGCGCTGGCGACGGCGATGCCTTTCTTCGCGTGCATCACGGAGATTGCGCCGCCGGCCGACTTCCGCATCGTCGGAAGGCCGATCGCGCGGCAGTCCGGGCGCTACAGCGGCCGCACGGCGATGAACGCCAATATCAACGTCAGTGAGTCGCCGCCGCCGGAGGACGGCGATTCGCCGTTCGTGTTCTCAATGGAAGGCTACCAGGGACAGCCGCCATCGCCGCTGATTCCGCGATTCTGGGCGCCCGGCTGGAACTCCGTGCAGTCGCTGAACAAGTTTCAGGAGGAGATCGGCGGCCCGCTGCGCGGCGGTGACCCGGGACGTCGGCTCATCGAGGCGCCGGAGAGCGGCGAAGCGGCCTACTACGTCGACGTTCCCGAGGCGAGCGCGCCCCCTGCCGGCCAGTATCGCCTGGTTGCGGCGCACCACATCTTCGGGTCGGAGGAACTGAGTGCGATGGCGCCCGGAATCGCGAAGCTTTCGCCGCAGCCTTACGCCGGCCTCACCGCCGAAGACGCGAAAGAGGCGTCGCTGGAGCCCGGCCAGGAGGTGGCAGTGGCGCTGGAAGGCCGAACGCTGCGTCTGCCGGTGCGCGTTGTCGCCGGACTGCCGGAGGGCACCGTGGCGCTGCCGGTTGGGCTGACGGGGATGGCCTGGCTGAAGCTGCCGGCCTGGGGCGAGCTGAAGGGCCTCAGCAGCGAGAAGGGGGCGGCGCAGTGAACGACATCATTCGTTCGGTGCTGATCGTCTTCGGCGTGCTCTTCGTCGGACTCACGGTTGCCGCCATGTCCACCTGGCTGGAGCGTCGGATGCTGGGCCTCTGGCAGGACCGCTACGGGCCGAACCGCGTGGGGCCGTTCGGGCTGCTCCAGGTAGCGGCGGACGCGATCAAGATGTTCACGAAAGAGGACTGGATCCCGCCTTACGCCGACAAAGCCGTGTTCGTGCTGGCGCCGGCGGTCATTATGCTGGCGGTGCTGATGTCCTTCACCGTCATTCCCTTCTCGTCGAGCCTGAACATCATCGGCTTGAACGTGGGATTGCTGTTCTTCCTCGGCATGTCGTCGATGGGCGTGTACAGCATCGTTCTCGGCGGCTGGGCGTCGAACAACAAGTACTCGCTGCTCGGCGGCCTGCGGGCATCGGCGCAGATGCTTAGCTATGAGGTGTTCATGGGCCTCTCGATAACCGGCGTCGTCATGCTTGCCGGCTCGTTCGACCTGCGGGTGATAGTCGAATCGCAGAAGGCGGTCTGGTACTGCGTGCCGCAGGTGCTGGGGTTCGTGGTGTTCATGGTCGCGGGCGTCGCGGAGACCCGGCGCGTCCCGTTCGACCTGCCGGAGGCGGACAGCGAGATCGTCGCGGGCTTCCACTCGGAGTATTCGGCGATGAAGTTCGGGATGTTCTTCGTCGGCGAGTACCTGGGCGTGGCGCTCATCTCGGTCATGGTCGCGACGCTTTTCTTCGGTGGCTGGCGGGGTCCGCTGCTCTTCCCGCCGATGTGGCTGGCGCTAAAGATGTTCGTATTCATATGTTTCTTCATACTACTGCGCGCCACTCTGCCGCGGCTCCGCTACGACCAGCTCATGTCGTGGGGCTGGAAGGTGATGCTGCCGCTGGCGCTCTTGAACCTGCTGGCAACCGGCGCAATTCGGCTGGCGATGGGATAGGACGAAAGCGAATGCTGGGGATACCGCAAGGGCTGTGGATCGTTTTCAAGCACGCTTTCCAGAAGCGCGTCACGATCCAGTACCCGGAGGAGAAGCCGTACCTGGCGCCGCGCTGGCGCGGACGCATCATCCTGTCACGGATCAACGGCGAAGAGCGCTGCGTGGCCTGCTATCTTTGCGCCGCGGCCTGCCCGGTCGATTGCATCTCGCTGCAGGCGACGGAGAACGAGACGGGGCGTCGCTATCCGGCGTTCTTCCGGATCAACTTTTCGCGCTGCATCTTCTGCGGCATGTGCGAGGAAGCCTGCCCGACCTACGCAATCCAGCTCATCCCGGACTTCGAGATGAGCGAGTACGTGCGGCAGAACCTGGTCTACGAGAAGGAGGACCTTCTGATTAGCGGGCCGGGCAAGTATCCTGATCACGATTTTTACCGGGTCGCCGGGCTGGCGATCGGCGGCAAAGACAAAGGAGAGGCGGAGAACGAAGAGGCGCCGCGGGACGTGCGCACGCTTCTGCCGTGAGGCTTCGAGGCTAATATGAACGCTGTCTATTACATATCATCGGTGGTGGCGGTCATCGCCACGGCCGCCGCGATTACCGGCCTCAACCCCGTGCACTCGCTGCTGTACCTGATCGTATCGTTCCTGGCGGTGGCGCTCGTGTTCTTCACGCTCGGCGCGCCAGTCATCGCAGCGCTGGAAGTGATCATTTATGCCGGCGCAATCATCGTGCTGTTCATCTTCGTCGTCATGATACTGAACATCGGCAACGAAGCCGTGGAGCAGGAGAAGCGCTGGACGGTGGGGAAAGCGTGGATAGGGCCCGGCGCCCTGGCCTTTGTGCTCATCGCCGAGGTCGTGTACGTGCTCTTCCAGAACACCAGCCACCTAACGAACGGGAGTCCGATCCAGCCAAGCGAGCTCGGCGCCACGCTCTTCGGCCCTTACATGCTGGGAGTGGAGCTGGCATCGATGGTGCTGCTCGCCGGCCTGATCGGCGCCTATCACCTCGGGCGGCGTCGCCAGCCCGACGAGACGCAACAGAAGCGCGAGGAGCCTGCGACGGGCAAGGGAGCCGGCGGCGGACCCGCGCCGAAGGAGCCGGTGGATGCGAGCGTCGGGCACTAGGCGGAGGGAGGACTGAATGGCGTCCATACCGATGGAACAGGGACTTGTCCTGGCGGCGGTGCTCTTCACCCTCGGCCTGATCGGCGTGCTCGTGCGACGCAACATCATCTTCGTGCTGCTGTCGCTGGAGGTGATGCTGAACGCTTCCGGGCTGGCTTTCATCGTTGCCGGCTATCGCTGGTCGCAGCCGGACGGCCAGATCCTGTTCCTGTTCGTCCTGACGATGGCGGCGGCGGAGGTTTCGGTGGGCTTGGCGCTGGTGCTACAGCTCCACCGCCTGTTCAAGACGCTCGACATCGACGTTGCCAGCAGAATGAGAGGCTGATTTGCTGCATCTTCTGTTCCTGGTACCGATCCTGCCGTTCTGCGGCTTTGTGATACTGGCGCTGGGCGGGCGCTGGCTGACGAAGACGCAGATCGCGCTGGTGGGCGTCGGGTCTGTGGGGCTGTCGGCGGTCATTGCGGTGGCAATCAGTCTCAACTTTGTGGCTGACGCGCCGACGGGCAACGCCTTCTCGCAATCGATCTGGACGTGGATAAATATAGGCGGCTTCACACCCCATATCGCCTTCTACCTCGACTCGCTTTCCGTGATCATGATTCTGGTCGTGACCGTCGTCGGCTCGCTCATCCATCTCTACTCGGCGGAGTACATGGAGGAGGAGTCCGACGGCTATGCGCGCTTCTTCGCCTGCATGAACCTGTTCGTCGGCTCCATGCTGACGCTCGTTCTGGCCGACAACCTGCTGCTGCTGTACCTGGGCTGGGAGGGCGTGGGCCTCTGCAGCTACCTGCTCATCGGCTTCTGGTACACCGACCCCGCTAACGGCCGGGCGGCGCGCAAAGCGTTCACCGTTACGCGTGTCGGCGACACGGCGATGCTGGTGGGGCTGCTGCTCCTCTTCACCAAGCTGGGGACGCTACAGATCCAGCCGTTGATGCAGGCCGCTCAGGCGCACTGGGTCGTCGGCTCCAGCATCACCGTCGCGGCGGCCGGGCTGCTTCTCGGCGGCGCGCTGGGGAAGTCGGCGCAGTTGCCGCTGCAGACGTGGCTCCCCGACGCGATGGCCGGCCCGACGCCTGTCAGCGCGCTCATCCACGCGGCGACGATGGTCACCGCGGGCGTCTACCTGATTGCCCGCATGAACGTGTTGTTCACGATGTCGCCGGTCATCCACACGACCGTGGCGGCGATCGGTGCGGGGACGCTCATCCTTGCCGGCTTCAGCGCCCTCGTCCAGCGGGACATCAAGCGCGTGCTTGCCTATTCGACTATAAGCCAGATCGGCTACATGTTCCTGGCCGTCGGCGTGGGCGCCTGGTCGGCGGCGATGTTTCACTTCATGACGCACGCCTTCTTCAAGGCCCTCCTCTTTATGGGCGCGGGCGTGGTCATCCTGGGAGAGCACCACGAGCAGGACATGTTCAAAATGGGCGGGCTTCGGAAGGAGGCCCCGCTCCTCTTCTGGACGTTCCTGGCCGGCTCGCTGTCGCTGGTCGCGCTGCCGCTGGTTACCGCCGGCTTCTACAGCAAGGACGCCATCCTCGCCGGGGCGTGGGCGTCGGATGCGGGTGGGCGCTGGCTGTGGGCGGCGGGCTTCGGCGGCGCGTTTCTGACTTCGTTGTACACGTTCCGAATGGTCTTCTACGTCTTCTTCGGCGAAGTTCGGAAGCCGTTCAACCTGAAGCCGGGCATCCGGCTGATGCTGCCGCTGGTCGTGCTGGCCTTCCTGTCCATCGTCGGTGGCTATCTGGACCTGCCGCGCACGCTAGGCAACCAGCCCTGGTTCTCGGACTTCATGCACACGTCGCTGCCGGAGACGAAGGAACTGGCGTCAAGCACAGAGCGCAACCTTCAGATCAGCGCTTCGCTAATTTCGCTCATAGGCATTTTCTTCGCCTACTACTTCTTCCTGCGCGAGCCCGGCCTGGTGCGCCGCCTGGTGGCGACGCCGGTGGGCGCGGTGCTGCACCGCTTCTGGTTCAAGGGCTGGGGCTTCGACTGGGTCTATGACAACTTCATCGTCGGCACCTACGTCAAGGTGTCGCGCGCCGACAAGAACGACCTGTTTGACATGCCGGTCGCGGCGCTGGCGCTTGTCAGCCAGGGGTTAAACATTGCTCTCAGTTGGACGGAGTCGGGGCGATTGCGCTGGTACGCGGCGAGCGTGGCTGCCGGCGGCGTCATCGCTGTAGGAATCGTGGTGTTCTTCACATGATACTGACGTTGCTCATCATCTGGGCGTTTGTCGGCGGCATGCTGGCGTGGATATCGGGGCGCTGGAGTCAGCTCTTGCCGCGGGTCATATCGCTGGTGACGCTGGCAATCAACATGGTCGTGCTCATCGTGATGTGGGTGCACTACTTCGGGCCAAGCAGCCCGGTGCCCAACGGCTCCTACGTCATCGAGGTGAGCCATACGTGGATCCCGCAGCTTGGTATCAGCTTCCACCTGGCGCTGGACGGGCTGAGCATGCTGCTGATCATCCTAACGAACTTCCTGGGCATCATGTCCGTGGCGACGTCCTGGAACTCGATCAAGGTGCGGGTGGGTTTCTTCCACTTCAACCTGCTCTGGATCGTCGCGTCTATTATGGGCGTCTTCCTGGCCCTCGACCTCTTCCTGTTCTACTTCTTCTGGGAGATGATGCTGGTCCCGCTGTACTTCCTGATCGCCTTCTGGGGCTACGAGAAACGGGTCTACGCGTCGATCAAGTTCTTCATTTTCACTCAGGCGGGCGGGCTGCTGATGCTGCTGGCCATCCTGGGGCTCTATTTCATCCACGGCCGCGCGACCGGCGTTTACACGTTCAACTACACGCAACTACTCGGCACGCACATGTCGGAGTCGACGGCGACGCTGCTGATGCTGGGCTTCTTCGCGGCCTTCGCCGTCAAGCTGCCGGTGGTTCCGGTACATACGTGGCTGCCCGACGCCCACACGCAGGCGCCGACGGCCGGAAGCGTGAACCTGGCGGGGCTGGTGCTGAAGGTCGGAGCGTACGGGATGATCCGCTTCATGGTGCCGCTCTTCCCGAAGGCCGCGCTCGACTTCTCCGGCGTGGCGATGGGGCTCGCCGTCGCCAGCATTCTGTACGGCGCCGTAGTGGCCTTCGCCCAGACGGACATCAAGCGACTGGTCGCCTACACGAGCGTCAGCCATATGGGCTTCGTGCTGCTGGGAATCTTCGCCTGGAACCAGTTGGCGCTCGAGGGCGCGATCATGATCATGCTGGCGCATGCTATTACCACGGGCGCCCTGTTCATGCTTTGCGGCGATCTGAGCGAGCGCATGCACACGCGTGACATGGAGAAGATGGGAGGGCTGTGGCAAACGATACCGAAAATGGGGGCCGTGGGCATGTTCTTCGCCGTGGCCTCATTGGGCTTACCAGGCTTGGGGAACTTCGTCGGCGAGTTCCTAGTGGTGCTCGGCACGTTCCACGCGAACACGACAATGGCGGTAGTGGCCACGCTGGGGCTCATCGTCTCCGCCGTTTACTCGCTGTGGATGCTGCAGGTTGCCTTCCAGGGGCCGAACGTTCACGGCTGGAAGCTGCCTGACATGTCGCGTCGTGAGGCGGCGATCATGGGCACCATGATAGCGATCATCGCCTGGTTCGGGCTGTACCCGCAGAGCGTTCTCTCAACCGCCCGCCAGTCGGTGGACAACCTGCAGCAGATAGTGACGACGACGAAGCCGGCCGAGACGCAGGCGCCCGTCGACGCGCCGACTCTGGTAATACAGGACGAAGGGAAGACGCAATGACCCGCGGCGGCTGGATCGACATCCTTCCCCTGATCGTCCTGGCGGCGACGCCGGTGGCCGTGATGATTGCGGTCGCGGTGCGGCGCAACATGACGGTTTCCACGGCGATAACGCTCATCGGGCTCGTGGCGTCGTTCGCGATGCTGCCAATCGTCCGGACGCAGGATAATCGGCAAGCGACGGCGCTGATAGTGATGGACAACTACGCGCTGTTCTACATCGGCCTGCTGCTGGCGTCGACGCTGATTCTCGTGTTCCTCTCTTACCGCTACTTGAACTCGCATCCCGGCAATAAGGACGAATACTGGATCCTGCTCCTCCTGGCGACGCTCGGGTCCTGCGTGCTGGTGGCGAGCACGCATTTCGCGTCGTTCTTCCTGGGGCTGGAGATACTGAGCATTTCGCTATACGCGCTCGTCGGCTACAACCGGACGAGCGCCATCGGCGTGGAGGCCGCGATCAAGTACCTGGTGCTTGCGGCGGCCTCCACGGGCTTCCTGCTGTTCGGCATGGCGCTGGTGTACGGGGAGATCGGCTCGATGGAGTTCGGGCAGATCGCTTCGCTGCACAACGCCCTCGGCGACGGCGAGCGCGTCTTCTTCCTGACCGGCCTGGGGCTAATGACCGTCGGCATCGGCTTCAAGCTGGCTGTGGTGCCGTTCCACATGTGGGCGCCGGACGTCTATCAAGGCGCACCGGCTCCCGTGACGGCGTTCATCGCGTCGGTCTCCAAGGGAGGCGTGTTCGCGCTGCTCCTCCGCTTCTTCACTCAAATCAACTTCCGGGCTGACGACTCGCTCTTCTGGATATTCTTCGTCATCGCCGTTGCGTCGATGCTGGCGGGCAACCTGCTGGCGCTGATGCAGAACAACGTCAAGCGCATCCTGGCCTACTCGTCGATCGCCCACTTCGGCTATCTGCTGGTGGCTTTTATGGCGAGCGGCAATCTGCGTGTGACCGCCGTCACGCTTTACCTTATCGCTTATTTCATCGCGAGCACGGGCTGCTTTGGCGTCATCACCGTCCTCTCCGGGCCGGAGCGCGACGCCGATCGCCTGGAGGACTACCGCGGGCTGTTCTGGACGCGCCCCTGGCTGGCGGCGGTGTTTACCGGCATGCTGCTGTCGCTGGCAGGCATACCGCTGACGGCCGGCTTCATCGGCAAGTTCTACCTTGTGGCGGCGGGAGCGCAGGACTCACTGTGGGCGCTGATCATCATCCTGGCGACGGCGAGCGTCATCTCGCTCTTCTACTACATCCGCATCATCGTCACCATGTACTCGCGGCCGGAAGGCGAGGCGGAAACGGCGCCGCTACCGCCGATGGCGTCGCCGTCGGAGGGGGTGGTCCTCGTTGCGACGTCGCTGCTGGCGCTGTGGCTGGGCATCTACCCGGCGGCGCTGATCCACATCATCCCATCTGTCATCCACTAGCGCAGGCGTCCTTTCCTCACGGATCTGTCACGGCAGCAACCGTCCTTTTCACGACTCAGGCACCGGCGTAATCTACATTAAAGGTCAACGCATCGCGCCGTCTGGTGAAAGGCGAGGTTGACTCATGGCCCTGAAGAGCCCTCCATCGCAAGACATCGTTATCACAGGCGCTTCCGGCGACCTCTCGCAACGGAAGCTGATACCCGCCCTGTACAACCTGGCGGCGGAGAGCCTATTGCCGCCGAGCGGCCTGATCGTCGGCTTCGCGCGCAGCGACCTGGATGAGCAGCGGTTTCGGGAGCTGGCGCGGCGGGCCGTGCAGCAATTCTCGCGGACGGGTTTCGATGAGACCGTCTGGGCCGAGCTGGTACCGCGCATCACCTACATCCGCCACGAGCAGGACGGCTATCCCCTGGTGGCAGGCAGGCTCTCCGAGAAGCAGCGAATGGTGTACCTGGCAATCCCACCCTCGGCGCTGCCCGACGCCGTGAACGGGCTGCGTGACGCGGGGCTAGTGGCGGGGACGCGCATCGTGGTCGAGAAGCCGTTCGGGCACGACCTGGAGTCCGCTCGGGAGTTGAACCGCGCCATCCACCAGGTGTTCCGCGAGTCGCAGGTCTTCCGCATCGACCACTACCTGGGCAAGGAGACCGTGCAGAACATCCTCGTGTTCCGCTTCGGGAACTCGGTCTTCGAGCGGGTCTGGAACCGCGACGCCGTCGATCACGTGCAGATGACCGTCGCCGAATCCATCGGCATCGAGAACCGGGGGGCGTATTTCGAAGAGGCGGGTATCTTGCGGGACATGGTCCAGAACCACGTGCTGCAGACTCTCGCTCTGCTGACGATGGAGCCGCCCTCGAGCGTGGAGGCGGAGTCGATTCGCGACGAGAAGATCAAGGTGCTCCGTTCGATGCGGCCGCTGAACCCGGCACGGACCGTGCGCGGGCAGTACACAGCGGGGAGCGTCGGTGGGGAGCCGGCGGCGGGCTATCGCGAGGAGAAAGCCGTGTCGCCGCAGTCCATGACGGAGACGTTCTTCGCGGCGGAGCTGGAGATCGACTCCTGGCGCTGGGCCGGCGTGCCGTTCTTTGTTCGCGCGGGCAAGCGGCTGGCGACGCGGGCGACGGAGATAACGGTCGACTTCCGCGAGCCGCCGCTGCTCTTCTTCGAAGGCACCGCCGTGAAGCACCTGAAGTCCGACCACCTGGTGATGCGCATCCAGCCGGACGAAGGCATCCGCTTCGCCTTTTTGGCCAAGCGCCCGGGACCGGAGATCAACGTTCAGCAGGTCAGGATGGAGTTTTCTTACAACAACTCATTCATGACCAGCCCGCCGGAGGCTTACGAGCGCCTTCTTCACGACGTGATGGTCGGGGACCGCACACTATTCATGCGCGAGGACGCGGAGGAGAGGGCGTGGGAGGTGGTGCAGCCCGCGCTGGAGGATACGGCGCCTCTGTGCATGTACCCGGCGGGAAGCTGGGGACCGGAGGAGTCGGACAGGCTTATCGCGCCGCGGACGTGGCATCTACAGTAGGTTGGGGCGTGAGTTAGATCTTGAGAACGGCTGCGCCGGTGACCCCGCCGGCGGCGAGACGGCGCAGCGCTTCGTTCGCGTCTTCAAGGTCGAACAGGTCGGTCTCCGTTCGGACCGGTATGGCGGCTGCCAGCTCCAGGAACTCGCGGGCGTCGGCGCGCGTGTAGTTCGCGACGCTACAGAGATTGCGCTCCCACCACAGCAGGTCGTATGGGAACTCCGGCACTTTGTCAAGGTGGATGGCGTTGATGGCGACGGTGCCGCCACGGTCAACGGCGCGCAAGGCGTCGACGACGACCTGGCCCGCCGGCGCAAACGTTATCGCCCCGTCGAGCGGCGCGGGCGGCAGCTCGTCGTAGCCGCCGACCCACGTTGCCCCGATGCGTCGCGCCCGCTCCTGCTCTCGTAGCGAGCGAGTGCAGACGTAGACTTCGCATCCCCAGTGCAGCGCAATCTGGATCGTCAGCAGGGCCGAGGCGCCGAAGCCGTACAGGCCGAGCCGTCCGCCCGGCTTCACTCCCGAGCGCTTGAGGGAGCGGTAGCCGATGACGCCGCCGCAGAGAAGGGGCGCGGCCTGCAGGTCGCTGAAGCCGTCGGGAAGGCGAAACGCGAAGTCGGCGCGAACCGTGGCGTACTCTTCGAAGCCGCCGTCGCTGTCCCAGCCGGTGAAGGGCGCCTCCGCGCAGAGGTTCTCGCGATCGGCGCGACAGAAGGAGCAATGGCCGCAGCTTCCGGCCAGCCAGCCGATTCCCGCCCGCTCGCCGACGCGCCAGCCGTCGACGCCGTCGCCCAGCGCCTCGACGCGGCCGACGATCTGGTGGCCCGGAACGACGGGCAGCTTTCTGGCCGCGATGTCACCTTCGCAGATCTGCAGATCGGTGCGACAGACGCCGCAGGCGGCGACGCGCAGGAGCAGCTCGCCGGCGGTTGGCTCGGGGACTGGAAGCTGGGTCAGCTTCAGCGGCTCCTCGTCGATGGGCGCGGGCTTCTCCAGGAGCATCGCTTTCACGAGCTCACGCTCGATCTTTGCTCCAGCACGGCGTTGAGCTCGCCTCCGAGGATGAGGATAAAGGCTGTGAGGTAGAACCAGATCAGCAGGATGACTACGCCTCCCAGCGTGCCGTAGGTCGAGTTGTAGGAAGCGAAGTGGGCGACGTACAGGCCGAACAGGTAAGTGGCGATCAGCCAGACGCCGGTGAACATCACGGTGCCGGGGAGAATGCGCTTGACCGAGAGCTTCGCGTTCGGACCCACACGGTAGAGGACACCGACTGCGACGAGGATCATGACTATTGATATCGGCCAGCTCACAAGGGGGACAAGATCGGCAGTGGCGCCGCCCAAGCCAATCTTGCCGGCGATCTTCGTGCCGGCGTCCTGCGAAATGACGAGCAGCAAGAAGGAGGCGATGATGAGGAACCCCGCGAAGACGGTCATGCCGATGGCGAGCAAGTATCTCTCCCAGATCGGTCGCGTTTCCCGAACGCCGTAAGCCCGGTTGAGAATCCGCGTCGTCGCCAGGACGCCGGTCGCCGAGGCCCACACGGTGCCACCGGCGCCCGCCGACAACAGCGCAAGGTTGCGGGAGCTGATGACGGATTCGAGCTGAGTGCGGATGACGCTGGTCACGTCGGACGGGAGCGTGTCGCCGAGAGTGTTGATTATCCGGTCGGTCGGGTTCTGGATGTTGAACAATTGCGTGATGAAGCCGGAGAGCGCCGCCAGAAAGATGACGAAGGGAAACAGGGCGAGAAAGAACCGGTAGGCCAGCGCCGCCGCGAGATTGCCGAGGTCGTCTTCGCCGACTTCCTTGGCGAGTTGCTTGCCTATCCCGGCGGGTCCGCTATCAGGAATCTCGATTCGCGGCAGGCTTAGCCGTCGCATCGTCCCGACCGCGGCCGCTGCGACCTCACGAGAGGATGTCCTTACGATGGAACCACCACCAGGCGAAGATGAGGAAGGCGAGCGCATAGGGGAGCTGAATGAGGATGCCGCGCCATACGTCGCCGGTGGCCACGGGTTGCTGGAAGAGGCCGTTCCAGGACTGGAAATAGTGCGTGGGCAGGAAGTTGCGACTCGTCTTGAGCGGCGGGATGGCGTCGAGTATACCCGACACTATTGTAAAGCCGATGCCGCCGAAGACGGCGCCGAGAGCGGCGTCGGTGATGGTGGAAAGCATGAAGGCAAAGCAAAGCAGCCCCGCCATGCACCAGGCGACGTAGAAGGTCGAGGCGACGAGACGCCCGAACGCTTCGCCGGGTGATAGCGTTGCGACGAGCAGCCCCCCGTTTGCTACTGGAATTACGACGGGATGCCAGCCGAAAGCGGCCACCCCGCCTATCAGCCCGACAACGACAATCACCAGCGTTGCCACGACCGCGAGCATGGCGGTAACGGCGAGCTTGTTGGCCAGCAGCCGGCTTCGCGATACGGGCCGCACAAGGAGATAGCGCAAGGTGCCCCAGTTGGCTTCTTCGGCGATGGCGCCGCCAGCAAAGACGGCAACGACGACCGGGAGGAGAAAGCCGGTCATTAGCACGAGCGCGGCGATCGGCAGGTTGATGCCTGAGCGCGTCACGAGGAGAAAGAGGCCCTGTTGAGTTTGGTTGCGCTCGCTGTGCGGCGGGCCACCGAGCCTGGTGGCCAGAGTTATGATGATAGGAATGGCGGCCATGAGGCCGAGGGCTAGATAGGTACGAAGCCGCCACACCTGTTTCCGAAGTTCGACGCCGATCATCTCTCCTCCGACGCCAGCATCTGCAGGAAGGCGTCCTCCAGGCGGTGTCGCGAAGTCACCGTCTCGACGCCGACGCCGGCGTGCACGAGCGCAGCGACAATGTCCTTGCGGGCCACGCCGTTGAGCGTGACCGTCAGGCCTGGCGGCTCCGGCTGGACCGGTCCGATTCCCTGGAGGCCCTCCAGCACTTGCCTGGCCTTGTCGGTGTCGTCCACCTCCAGGTAGGCGCTTAAAGCGGCGCCGACCAACTCGTTCACCGTGCCTGTAGTGATGAGATGGCCGCGGTCCATGACGGCGACATGGCTGCAGACCTGCTCGACCTCGGCGAGGATGTGGCTGGAGAGAAAGACGGTGGCGCCGCGCTGGGCCACGGCGCGCAGCGTGGTGCGCATCTCGCGCATCTCTTCCGGGTCGAGGCCGACCGTGGGTTCGTCGAGCATCAGCAGGTCGGTCTGTCCCAGCAGCGCCTGCGCGATGCCGAGTCGCTGCCGCATGCCGGTGGAGTAGGTGCGTACCTTGCGGTGCACCGCCTTGCCCAGGTCGGCCATCGCCAGCGCCTCATCCATGTGGGACTCGCGCATAGGCTGGCCGCCGGCGCGCCAGAAGAGCTTGAGGTTATCGAGGCCGGACATGTGGGGAACGAACGCCGGCCGCTCTACCAGCGCCCCGACGCGTCGCAGCGTGCGATACCCCGGCCGCACCGGCTGCCCGAAGAGCCGCGCCTCGCCGGCCGTGGGGTGCACGAGGCCGAGGAGCATGCGTAGAAGCGTGGTCTTGCCGGCGCCGTTGGGACCCAGGAGTCCGAAGACCTGGCCGCTTTCGACCTTCAGGCTGAGGTTATCCACGACCCTGCCGGCGTTGGGGAAGCTCTTGCTCAACCCGGCAAGTTCGATGGGAAAGGCATCGCTCAAGACGGTAACTTCCCTGTTCCAGTTCGCGATAGCGAAAGTCGGCGCGCTCGGTCTACCGAGGCGCTCTTTTTCCTATTGTACGACATTCGGGCGCAAAGCGTGTTACAGCCGCAAGGTTGTCGTGATCATGCCGTCCCACTCGCCGATGGTGTGGTCGGAGGTCAGGACGAAGGACTGGGCATCCGGCTTGTAGGCGATGCTTATCTCGCCGGCAAGCTCTTGCGCCTGTCGGTCGATGACGAACGTGAGGCCGTCGATCTCCTCGACGAGGTCGGTTTCGCGCGCATCGTCGACGAGCAGGCCCAGGGACGGGTCGCAGCAGCCGGTGAACTGCAGCTCGATGCGGATGGGCGTCCGGATCCCTCGCTCGGTGAGGAGCGACTTGATGGCTTCGGACGCCAGAGGGTCCAGCTTGATCAACGTCATGATGGGAAGGGGACGGGACAACGCGCCCCGTCCCCATTCTCCCTTCGATTCGACTAGTAAGCCTGTGTGTAGAGATTAAGAATCTCCATCGGGTCGCCGACGGGACGAGCGTTGAACATCGCGCTTGAGTCGGCCAGCGCATGGAAGGCGCAAAGCCCCAGGCCATCCTGCGGCACGCCGACTTCGCGTAGCCCCATCGGGTGGCCGACCTTCTTCATTAGCGCCTCGACCGCGTCGGCTGCCGAGAGCGCCGCCTCACGCTCTTCCATTCCCCGCGTGTCGACGCCCATAGCCTGCGCGACTTGCGCCAGCTTGTTGGCGGCGTGGTCGACGTTGAAGCGCATGACTTTCGGCAGGACGATGCCGCAGGCCATGCCGTGCGGAACGTTGTGCAGCGTTCCCACGGTGTGCGCCATCGCGTGCGCCAGGCCGACCTGGGCGATGGTGAACGACCAGCCGGCGACCGTGGCGGCGATCTGCATGTTCAGCCGCGCCTTCTCGTTGCTGCCGTCTTCCGCGACGATAGGCAGGTTCTCGTTGATCAGGCGAATCGCGTGCAGGGCCAGGCCGTCGCAAATCGGGTTCGCCATGATGCTCATCATCGCCTCGATGGCGTGGGTGATCGCGTCCATGGCACTGCCGACGGTCATGCCCTTGGGCAACGTCATCGTCATGCGCGGATCGAGGATGGCGACGTTTGGCGCGATCCGGGAGTCGGCGATGAAGAGCTTACGGCCGGCCATCTTGTTGGTGATGACGGCAGCGGTCGTTACCTCACTGCCCGTGCCGGCCGTCGTCGGAACGACGATGTGCGGCGTCTGAGGCTCATCGAGCGTCGCCCAGCGGTTGATGTAGTCGTTGGCCTTGCCGCCGTTCTTGAGCGTTACGCAGACGGTCTTGCCGGCGTCGATGACGCTGCCGCCGCCGACGCTGACGATGCAGTCGGCCTTGAGCCGGCGCGCCATCTCTGTCGCACTGTCGACGCACTCTAGGTCAGGGTCCTGGGGGATGGCGTCGAACACGCCGACGCAGAAATCGCCAAGGCTGTTCTTGACGAGGTCGGCCAGGCCGGCCTGCCGGACGCCCGGGTCGGTCAGGATAAGGGCGTGGCGACCGCCGAGGTCAACAGCCACCTTGCCGAGCGACGACAGAGTACCGTGTCCGGCGATAACCGCCGTGGGGCAGTTGTACGCGAAGCCTTCGATCTTCTTGTCGTCTCGCATGATGGTGAACGGGAAGTTCGTTTTGGCGTCTGAGTAGTACGGTACGTGGATGCGCTTGACCTGCGTATACTCTTCCAGGCCCCACTTGCCGAGCTCGCGGCCGACGCCCGACTGCTTGTAGCCGCCGAACGGTACGTATTCGGCGAAGACGTGATAGTTGTTGATCCACATGGTGCCGGTGCGGACGCCGCGGGCGATCTTTTCGGCGCGGGCGATGTTGGTGGAGAAGACACCACCGGCCAGGCCGTAGATGGAGTCGTTGGCGATGGCGATTGCCTCTTCGTCGCTGTCGTACTTGATGACGCAGACGACGGGGCCGAAGATCTCTTCCTGCGCGATGCGCATCTTGTTGTCGACGTTGGTGAAGATGGTGGGCTCGTAGTAATAGCCACCCTCCATGCCCTTCACCTCGGCGCGCTTGCCGCCGGTAACGACCTGTGCCCCTTCTTCCTTGCCAATCTGCACGTAGTGCTCGACCGTCGCCAGTTGCTCTTTGCTGACGACCGGGCCCATGTGCGACGTCGGATCGAGCTGGTAGCCAATGCGCATCTCCTCGGCGCGCTTCTTCATCCGCTCGATGAACTCGTCGTGGATCTTCGAGGGGACGAGGACGCGGGTGCCTGACTCGCAGATCTGGCCCTGGTGGAGGAAGGTGCCGAAGCAGGCGCCCTCGACGGCGAGGTCCATGTCGGCGTCGTCGAGGATGATGTTGGCGGACTTGCCGCCGAGTTCTAGCGTGACCTTCTTCACGGTGCCGGACGCCAGCCGCATGATCTCGCGTCCCACCTCGGTGCTGCCGGTGAAGGCGATCTTGTCGACGGCGGGATGCGTGCAGATGGTGTTGCCCAGCGAGCCGCCGGGACCGGGAATGACGTTGAATACGCCGTTAGGGATGCCCGCCGCCTTGGCGCACTCGGCCAGAATGAGGGCGGTGATGGGCGTGTTCGAGGCGGGCTTGACGACGATGGTGTTGCCCATGATCAGCGCCGGCACGATCTTCCACATCGCAAGCGCCGTCGGGAAGTTCCAGGGGACGATGCCGACGCAAACGCCGATGGGCTCGCGGCGGACGAACTCGCGTCCGGGGGAGAAGGCGTTTCCGGAGGCGAAGACTTCCTCTTCCATGGGGAACTTGGTCAGCGCATAGGTGGCAAGGTTGCGGGTGAGCAGGCTGGCCCATAGAGCGATTACTTTGGCGTAATTGATGATCTGGCCGGCGTCCATGCACTCGGCGAGGACCATGCGTATGCCCTGCTGGGATATCTGGTCGGCGAAGTCCTGGAGCAGGGCCACGCGCTTGGCCAGCTCCATGCCGCTCCAGTCGCCCTTGTCGAAGGCGCGCTTGGCGGCGGCGATAGCGGCCTCGGCGTCGGCGTTGCCGGCCTTGGCGACTCTGGCGAAGGGAAGGCCGGTGCCGGGGTCGATGGTTTCGAAAGTCGCGCCGTCCTGAGCGTCGACAAATTCGCCGTCTATGAAGAGTTTGTATTCATCCACTGGGAGTTCCTCCTGTCGCACTCGTTTGTGTGGAGACTCGTCAGGCTTGGCCGTCGGAGAGTCTTTGAGTATCTACGATTGCATTCCTCCTTAGCATATCTTGCCGCTTCTAGAGGTGATATCAGCATATCACCGGCCCGCCAGTCGGGGGAAGGCCAGCCGAGTGCCGTCGCGGCGGGAGGCAAAGTGCCCAAGCAGGCATTTTGCCTAACAAATAGGTCCGTTTTGTCGCGAATTTCGGTTGCCTTTTTCGCGAGGCCTGTGATACAAAGGCCGAGGGGTTAGTGACAGAATGTACAAGCTACAAAAAGCCGACCTGAACAACCTAATAGTATCCCTGGCCGGACAGTACCACGTCCTTGCTCCCGTACGCACGGACGCGGTACGATTCCAGGAGGTCAAAAGCGCGGATGCGATTGACCTTAGCGGCAACTCCTATCTACCCATCAAGCAGTTCTTCTTTCCACAGCAGGAGACCCTGTTCGAGTTCGCGGGCGACAAGATTGACGTGCCGCTGCCGGAGTCGGAGAAGCGCGTCTTCTTCGGTGTCCGGCGCTGCGACCTCAACGCCGTCGCCCACCAGGACCGCGTCTACCTGGAAGAGCCGCAAAACCCGTACTACGCAGCGCGACGCAAGAATACCGTGTTCGTCGGCCTTCATTGCGCTCAGCCCTGCAACCAGTACGCTTTCTGCGGCAGTATGGACCTGAAGGACCACCACGACCTGTGGATGGCCGAACGCGGGGACTACTTCCTGGTTGAAGCGGGCAGCGCGGAGGGCGAGGGGCTCGCGAAACAGCTCTCGTCCTACCTCAAGCCGACGGATGAGGGCCCGGCGGAGCGTACGGCTCCCGGCACCGACAAGCTCAAGACGACGAAGATAGCTGCTCTCTACGGCAACCCGGAGTGGGAGAGCGGCGTCAAGTGGTGCCTGAGCTGCGCCGCCTGCACAAGTACGTGCCCGACGTGCTACTGCCATGAGATCAGCGACACCGTCGAGGCGTCCGACTTGACGAAGGGACAGCGGATCCGCAGTTGGTCGAGCTGCCAGCTCAAGGAGTTCAGCCGCGTCGCGGGCGACCTCTTCTTCCGCGAGGCCCGCAGCGAGCGCTTCCGCTTCCGTATCTACCACCAGATCGAGTACTACCGCGAACGCTACGGCGTGACGATGTGCGTCGGCTGCGGGCGGTGCATCGCCAACTGCCCGACGCGCATCGATTGGGTAAGCATCGTGAACAAGATGGTGGCGCAATGACAGACACAAACATCTACCTACCGCAGCCCGTAAAGGTCCTGGAAAACCTGCGCGAGACCAAAGAGAATTTCCGCCTTATCCTGGACATACC